>ENA-OREN01004670-OREN01004670.1-marine-metagenome-genome-assembly--contig:-NODE-4670-length-11797-cov-3.848635_pt1 | contig 11797 bp, 9 predicted proteins | sample MGYA00248624_ERZ508555 | MGnify/ENA primary metagenome ERZ508555 (study PRJEB26222, sample SAMN06267773) | marine metagenome | isolation source: Saanich Inlet, British Columbia, Canada | place...
GTAGCTGCAATAGCATTTGGATTTGGAGCTACACTTGGTTTTCTTCGTAGAATAGCAAGGATTTGGGAGTAATAATGAATATATGTAACCACCATTTATTTGGATTAATTATATTCTTTGCTATCGTAATTATAGGAATTATTTCAATGATAAAGGAGGAAAAAGATGATAAGAAGAGGAACATACGTTGAATAAATGTCCAGCTTGTGGGTATAATTTTAAAGATTCTTATAATATATCACCTGAAATAAGCAAATTATTAAAAAAACGTAATAGTAAAACAAGAAAATATCTTAATAAAATAACATCTGAAATAATGAATAGTATACCATCTGAAAGCAGAGAGAATTATTTTAAATTTCTATTTGCATTAAAAGATGTAGAAGACAATGTTTTAGATTGGGCAGTAGAACAATTTTATAAAGGAAAATACTACCATCAAGGTAAAGGATTTGCTTATTTAAGAACTATTGTGCAAAATAGAGATAAGAATATAGATGTTTTAAAGAAGAATGAGAGATTGCTGTTAGGTAGTCCTCCCCCTGTAATTGAAATAGAAGAAAATAAAGGAGAATAAGATGAGTCAATTAAACGATGTAATGTTTCCAGTAATGGAAGTACCAGCCATTATGGGTATCAGTACGAATAACACCGGTCATAAATTCATAGTAAGAAAAGATACTGGTGCAGTTTTAAGCTGCATGACTAATGATTATAAACTAGTAACTAATGAAACAGTGTTAAAACATGCTAGTCCTATTATAAAGAAAAGTGGCGGCAAAGTTAAAGAAATAAAGTCTTTAGGTAATGGTGCTAAGTCTATAATGACATGGAACTTTCCCCATGAAAAAGTTAATATTGGTAAAAATGATGATTTAACACCTGAAATAATTATTAAAAATAGTTATGATGGAACAATAGGGTTAAATATTCTAGCTGGTGCATTTAGACTTGTATGCAGCAATGGATTAGTCATAGGAATTATAGCAGAGAACTATAAAAACAAACATAGTGTGTATAATATAGCATTAGATGATATAGAATCTGTGATTAAACGAACAGTAGATAAAACTAAGCTTATATTTAAGAATGAATTCCCTGTTCTTAAAGATAATAAAATATCTGAGAAGAATATTGTTAATTTTCTCAAGTTATTTCCATTAAAAGCTAATCAAATAGTAACACAGAGGCTTATTGCAGACAGACCTAAGACATTTTGGGACTTATTTAATGTAGGTACTAATGTTTTAACTCATAATATGAATAGAAATGCAGAATCTACTCATAATATTGAAAGTAGTTTGTATAACACAATAAAGAAATGGGCAAATCAGTCACAGGTTGCTAGTGCCTAGCATGGATTGGTATGACTGCCCAATTGTAATACCTTATTATGGAGGAAAGTATAATTTGAGCAAGGTTCTTGTTCCTCTTATACCCCTCCATTACAGGTATATTGAAGTCTTTTCAGGCGGTTTATCAATGTTCTTTAGAAAAGATAGGGCTAAGTGGAATATTTTAAACGATATAGACAATAATATAGTCAATTTGTATATGTGTGTCATATATAAACATGATGAATTGATAAAAAACTTATTTTGGCTTCCTAAATCTCGAAAATTATTCTTAGATTTCAAAGAGGAAATAAAGATAAATAAAGAGATTGAAATACCAGACCCAATACAAGCAGCTAAATACTTTTATTGTATTAGAAATAGCTTTAATAAGTTGATACATACTCCTTTTTCTATGAATAAAGATATGAACAAGAACTGGGATGAAGAGTTAAAATACTCAAGAAGCTATTTAAAAGGTTCTACAATAGAAAATCTTGATTTTGAAACTTTATTTAATAAATATGAGCCAAAAAAAGATGATTTTTGGTACTTAGACCCACCATATATAGTAGCAACAGAAAAAGGAAGCTATTATATGAACAATTTTACTATCGAAGACCATACAAGGTTAAGAAACTGTGTAAATATAATAGATAAAAATGGTGGTTTGTTTATGATAAGCTATGACCATAGACCAGAAGTGAAAAAACTATACAATAATTATAATATAAAAACTATAAAGACGAAATACACTGGAGCTACTGATAAGGCAAGAGAAAAAGAAAGAAAAGAATACGTAATAATGAATTACGAACCTTTAACACAAGTAGAAATATTTAAGGAAGAAGAAAATGAATAAAATAGAAAACGAAGTTAAAGTATGGCCAAGTTCAGAAGTTGCCGAGCAAGCATTACTTGGATGTATATTAACAGGAGGAGAAAGAGAACAAGAAATAGGGTTGGCATGGATACGAGATGAAGATGCTTTTTACTTTAATGATAATAGAAAAGTATGGAATGCATTTACAGAGTTATATAAAGATAATATAAAAATAGATTTTGTAACAGTAACTGATAAAATAAAAGATAATACTGGCGAAAGTATGGCATATTATATAACTGGATTAGCAGAATCAGTCCCAACTACTGCAAATGTTCAACACTATGCTAGAATAATATGGGAAAAATATATACAAAGAGAAACTGCCAAATCAGCACAAAAGTTAGTTAATGCAAGCTATGAAAACTATAAAGAAGTAAATAATATATTAGAAAATCATAGTAAACTAATAACTGAGTTAAGAGAAATACAACCATCTAAGCAGAAAAATATTGAAGACCTTGTAGATGAAATGATAGATGTTGTGAAAGAAGATAGTAATCTTATACCATTTAACTTAGCTCATTTAGATATGTTTGCAGGCGGAATGACAAGAAAAGAAATAACTGTACTTGGAGGTCGGCCTGGACATGGTAAAACAACACTCGTAATTAACATGATACAAGGGCTAATAAAGCAAGGGTTTACAGTCATGTTATTCAATCGAGAAATGAGCAACACGGAAATGTTGAAGAAGATGACGGTTATGGAGAGTAAGTCCCTAGAATACGGTAATATAAGACGAAATGACCTATCTGATGCAGACAAGGAAGAGTTTGAATCAACATCTAACATAATAAAGAGGGAATATGGTAATCTTTTGATGTATGATGGGTTAAGAAACCTTGAAGATTCATTAAGAGAAATAGCAAAACATAAACCAGATGTAGTGATAGATGATTATATACAGTTAATTAATGTACATAATGTAAAAGAAGGTAGAAGGTTTGAAATAGAAAAGATTATGCAAGAATATAAATGGATATGCAAAACAGAGAACTGTAGTGCAATATTAGTATCACAATTAAATAGGGAAATAGAAAAACGATTAGACCCTAGACCTAGAATGAGTGATTATGCTGAATCTGGAGTAATAGAACAAACTGCAGAATCAGCTATGTTTATATATTATGGATATAATTTTGATAGTGAAAGATTTAACCCATATAAAAGTGAAATAATAGTATCAAAAAGTAGATATGGCAAAATAGGAACACACAAAATTGGATTCAATGGAAGTAGATGTAAATTCTATATGAACTCAGATATGGCACAAAGAGATAGTCCGAAAAATGGTGTGTGATTGTAAAAAGCAAAATAACAAGTTGTAGAGGTTGTTCATTAAATATGAATAGTTATTGTCATTGGTTTGATGTGCCAAAATCTATTCCTTATGAAACAATGAATAAAGGATGCAAATATAGAATTGGAAAATGTGATTCAATTTATACGAATGAAACTGTTATGCGTATTATAGAAAAATTTGATGGAGAGATAATAGATGAAAAAACATAAACATCGTTCTTATGCGTATGATTGGAAAAATAAAAGAAGCTGGCCTTATAAAGACAATATTTTAGATGACCCTAAATATATAGAAGATAGAAATAATTTATTTAGAGAGAATGGCAATGGATGGTGGTGGTATCAAGGATTAAATTTATCAAGACCAAATAGGAAAAAGAAAGAAAATGCCCAAGTTGAGGATTAAAACATACATATTTCTCAGAAACGACTTTTAACTTAAATTTCTAAGTGTAAAAATGATTATAATAGGAATAGACCCCGGCAAAGGTGGAGCAATCGCAGTCTGGAATGGAGGAATAGATAGGATAGTTAAATGTCCAGACAGTCCAGAAAAGATGGCGGATGAAATAAGAAAAATAAAAAAGTATAAAAATATAGTAGCATATTTAGAGAGAGTTCATGCATTTCCTACCGATGGAAGGTCTTCAGCGTTTAAATTTGGAATGAACTATGGAGAATGGATTGGAATACTAGCATCAATGAGAATTGAAACAGTATTAGTTACTCCACAAAAATGGATGAAACACTTTAAAGAAAAACTAAACATTAAACTTCCTAAAGAAAAACCTCAAAGAAAAAGAAAACTTAAAGAAATAGCATCACAATACACAGATAAAAAAATAACATTATATAACGCAGACGCTATATTAATAGCAGTGTATGGTTTCGTTCAACAAACAAATAGAGAGGAAGAATAATGTCTCGTGTAGAATTACAAGAATTAGATATAATGATTCAAGCTTTAGAAAGCAACTTATTAATATTCAAAATGATACAAAAAGAATTAAACACTAAAGAAAAAAGGGAAGTATTATATCCAATAATGATGGAGCTGAGGACTTTATGTGATGTATGTATCCCAGCTTTTAAGCCAACAGAGAAACTATCTTGACTGTTGCAACTGTTTTAATGCTCTCTCAATCTCTGGAGGAAGAATTTTTTTAGTAGCTTTATCAATTTTCTTTTGAGCTTTTCTAGATTGAGCAGTAGGATATAAACCAAGTTCCTGTTGCAAAGCCCATCCAATTCTACCTTTCCTTAGTTGAGGAAGATGTCTTTCATAGGCTCTACCAGCAAAAGTATTTAATATTCTAAGTTTTTTAGAAATATCACTTGAGTTAGCATATGGGTCATGACCTTCAAGTCCAGTTATAAGAGTTAATATACTAGGTTCACTTAAATCAATTAAATCTAACATTTGTCCTATTTCAAGAATATCAGATGTAATTGGGCCTCCGAAAGTAGAGATAATCGGGCCTTTACCATAAAATGCTTCTTGCACTTGTTCTTCATCACCAAGTAATAATGTAGACCACTGTTTTAACCTTTGTGCAGTGTCATGTTCTACAAGATTACCGAAGTCTACACCAGTAAAGACAGATGCTAGAACAGGTGCTAAGAAGTAAGCAAAGGATAATCTATATGCTTGAGCTAATCCTTGAGCATCTTTGCCAGGCATTAGATTTCCTGCTAATACATCATATTTAGCTTCTCTAGCTATTTTCATATTTCTTTCAAAAAATTCAAAACTATAATGTTGAAATTGTCCAAAAAATTTACCAGGCTTTGTTCTAAATGCTCTTGATTTAGCATACTCTGAATAATCAAAGTGATTCATAATTACCATTCTTACTGCGTAATTCTCAGCGGCTTTACGAATGACTGCTTCAGATTGAGATGTTGATTTACCTTCTTCAGCTAATTTTGTTCTATACTGTGCAGTATTTAACCACTTATGCATTTGAGAATACCCAACTTTGAATGTATGTTTTCTATTTGAGTTTTCAGCTTTTCTATGTAAGAAAGAAGATTTACCTGCTATAGTTGATATTCCATCTGCTACTTTTTCAATTCTTAATTTTTTAACAGCTTCAAATTTATTTGTTTCATTATTCCATTCTATTAATTTAAATGCAGAAGCTGGAGATTTTAATTGACTATCTAAAAATTCTGGGGATACTTCTTCAAATAACAATCCATTCTTTTTTAATATTTCATCAATATAATTTTCACCTTTAATATTATCACCACCAAGAGATATACTTTTTAAATAATCTTTTGCTTTACCAATTTGAACTGGCCCCCATGTAACATAATCTAATAATCTTTGAAATGCATTTCTAGCAGCAGCTCTAGGGTTAGCTCCTATTTTAGAAATAAACTCAAACCCAAGCATAGTCCTCATCCACGCTCTAGTCTTATCACTTATATTAGAATCTCCGTTTGTTGCTCGGTGCATGTCGGATATGAAGTCCACTAAATTATCAGCATAACCTTTAGATGCTCCTTCTGTTTTATAAATTCTTTCAACAGAGGTTAATCCATCTAACATATAACTATCCATAAAAGATATATAGTTAAATCTATTTACATCTGTAACATAATTATCAACAGAATTAAAAAAGTTCCTACTATAATCATATCCAAACTTGCCAGTCTTTCTATCTTTGACTTGTGGTTTAGCATGTTTGTTAATATAAAGATTCATATCTGCTACAACTTCTCTAATGCTTTTATTATTCTTTTTAGTATGACTATTAGAAGCTAATTGTAAATCATCAAATGATTTCATTAACCCATTCATAAAAGGAGCATTTAAATCTCTAACATAATGAGGAAAAAATCCAGTTTCATAATCTGGCATATATTTTTCTCTCATAGATTTCTTAATTTTATTTAATCCATCTACATCATTTGAATCTATTTTATTCAAATAAGACATTCTTTGTATAACAGAATCAATTCTTTTATTAACACCGTTTTTAAGTGTATAATACATTCTATCCATTAAGTCTACATAAGATGCAACAGCTCTATACATATTAGGAGTAAGAGGACTCCCATCTGGTTGTTTTAAATATTTGCCAATATCATTTGAATCTAATTTTAATACTTTTTCTCCACTTACTATATCACCTAATAATTTAGCTTTTTTCTTATTAAGAACTTTACCTTGCTTTCCATCTTTATTGGGAGTATAAGCTTCTTTTTTTAATTGTTGAAATTTTTCTTTTATACCTTCTGGCATTCCAATTTCAATAATTTCAATCATATCATTATATACTTGCAAATGACTATCTCTAGTTAATCTGTCACTTCTATCTTTAATATTTGACATTTTTTCTTCAGCTGCTTTTCTACCAGCCGTATCTTGATTCTTTTCAGCAGTTTTCCATTCTGCCATAGCATCAAGATATTGATTATCTAATTCTTTACTTGCTTTTTCTGATTTTGCTAATCCAGATTTTTGAAAACCCCTGTCTCTTGCTACTTCTCTTAATGCAGTATGTATAGTTTTAATTATAGTTCTATCTTGAACTTCGTTTGCATTAAACTTAAATTGAGATTGTTGCATATCATTTAATAAATTACCTACAACAGGGTCTTTAGGCCCATAATGAGATGTTTGATAAAATAACTTTGCAAAATTATTATCTAAATTTCCACCTTCAACATTAGTGGTGAGTTCTTTTAATCTTGCTAAAAATGATTTTACTTGGCCTGGGGTCAAATCTTCAACATATCTTAAATGTTTTAAATCCATGCTAAAATTTGTTCTTACCATTTTCATAGCAGCTTCAAAAGGGTCATTATATAATGATTTAGATTTTTGTGATTCAGCCCATACTTCAATACCAGTAGTTAAATCTCTAAATTCTTTTGTTAGTAATCCGCAATTAGTAGCCATTAGTTAAAACAATCCCTAATTTCTTTAAATTCATTTTTAGCCTCAGATTGATTTGGATTTAAATCGTTTTTTATTTCCATCATAGATTCATGCATATCTTTTAAATCACGAAGTCTTTCTATATTATATTGAGGTTCTCTTTCCAATGATACACCTTTTTTGTAATATTTGCTACCACCCATTAATGTATAAACAGGACTTTCCATAATATCTTTAGCAACTTGATTGCCTCTTTTAAACTCTTTTTCTAATTTACCACCAATAAATATATCTTCAGCAATAGTTTTTACCTCTGTATCCAGATTTTGTCTTAGTTGTAAATATTCCATTGGACTCATAATATTATTACTCATCATTTCAGCATCCATAACACTCATCTTATTTAGATATGATTCAAATTCTGTTTCTTTACCTGCTAATTTCATTACATTTCTGTAAAAATCTATTAAATGGTCATTCATCATTCCAAATCCACTTGCCATTCTATTAGAATCTCTTTGCCATTGTACAGATTTAAAATCACTAAACAATTTAGTAAAATCTTGATTAAAATTAGGTAATCTTAAATGATTATACATTACCATTTTTCCAGACTTACCTAAAGCACCAACATCTAAAAACTCTCCTACTTCATCACCTACTAACCATCTCTGGTCTACTCTTTTATTAAAAAATCTTGAAAAAGTAGATTCAATAAATTGTATTTGAGATAATTGTTGCTTTGCTAACACTTGATTTTCTGGAGAAGTAGGTTCCGTTCCACTCATAATTCCAGTTAATAATCTTATTCCTCTTCTGTATTTACTTGAAGGGTCAAAAGTTTCAGTTGCTTGATAAGGTACACTAACAGGTCTATTATTAAATATACCTACTGCTTTTTTATTTTGAGCAGGTTGCATAAATGAATAAAGAAAAGTAGGCCCGTAAGTTTCAAATCCTTGTTTCAAGAGTTTTGTTTCTAATTCATAAAAAGTATTTAAATCTGGAAAACGATTAATTAATTCTATTTCTTCTCCAGTTAATAATGTTTTACCACCAAATTTCATAAAATCTTTTAATCTAGTTCTATTACCATAAAATAATTTTCTAATTTTACGAATAAATTTTAAATCTTTTTGAGCTGGTTCACCTAATGCAAATCCACCGGGCAACATATTTTTAACATTATCTAATGTTGCATAATAAACAGTACCATCAATTACATTTTTATCATCAGCAAACACCATTTCTATTTTATCTAAGTCTTTTGCTTTTCTTGATTTCTTATAATCATTTGGTAAAAAATCAGTTCCCATTTCAAATTCAAGCTTGTTAATAAATGTATTTAATTTACTTATTGAAGTATTTTTAGCATCCCACCTCATATTACTATTTAAAATACCACCAATTTTCTTTTTAAGATTAGCAATTAGTTGTGATTTACGATTATAATCTACAAATCCTTTCTTAACTCCTACTGATAATCTATCAGCTGCACTTGTAAATTGGTCTACCGATACCCCTGCCTCTCCTGCTGTCATAAATTCACCACCACCAAGCAATTCATTATACCATTGGTCTATTAATTGACCTGTTCTTCCTCCAACTGTTCTTGTAGTTGTGGTTCTAAATGGGTCTGCATTATGAAAATTCCATAATATTCTATCAACTGGAGCTCCTCTATTACCTTTAGAATATTGTATTCCATTATTCATAACATCTGAATGCAAAATATCTTTATTAGAAATACTATATGGAGATTTTTGTTTTGTTGCAAAGTTTTCAAAAACTTTATCTTCATGTCCAAAATAATCTATAAAATCTTTATCCTTTTTCCATTCTTTATCTTTTAATCCCTGATTGCTACCAAATCTATTTCTTAATTTCCAATAAATACTTTTATTAAGTGTTCTAGTAAAATTAAAAAATGATTCAGATTGAGATACTACATCTTTATATTCAGATTTTCTTTGTTCACCAGTATTTTCATAAACAGAATCATTAGTAACTCCTAAAAATTTACTATATTCAGTTAACATTGTATTAACTATTGATATATCTAATTCAGTCAAATCTATTTCATCCCATCCTTCCGCTGTCTTAACAATTTTTCTAAAAATTCTAACTCTTTTACCTTCAGAATTTCCTTTTGACCTCATATCATTTACAAAACCTGCTTGATTCCTTTTCATTTCATTAGGAACAATTGATTCCTCTCTAAGGGGAAATATATGTTCTGGTCTCCAATTATAAATATCACTTGTAATATCTGGATTTAATTTTCCACTGGCATCTAATATTAATTGAGTTTCTAAAGCAGCTCTTTGAAAGTAATCTTTGTTTTCATAATCCATAACAATCATAAAATCTGAATGGTCTTTATTTCCACCTAATAAAATTTTTGGTTTATTAAATTTTGTAGTTGGATGTGATTCATTAAAAGTTTCTATTGTAGTATTTCCAATTCCTTCTGCTCCAAGTTTATCAGCAAATCCTAACATTCTTGGAACTTTTTGTACTAGTCCAATAGATTTTTTAAATATATTACCATTAGCTATCATTAAATTTTTATTTCTTGCAGCATCAACAGGATTCATTCCTAATCTAAAATCTATCGGTTTTGCATATTTACTTGGGTCTACTCCTTGTACAAAAAACTTAGAAGCTCTTTCAACGTGATTCCACATACCTTCTCTATGTGCAAAAAAGAAATCAGCTTTATCAAAATCATAATCTCCTTCTGCTACATTTGCAACATCCATAGAATTGACTACTACTGAATTACCATATTTTTTTTCTAAGAAACCTTTTAATGAATACAATCCAAAATCATTAGGTCTTGTTCTTGGATTTCTTCTTATCATTACACCAATGCTTACATCTTCTGGATATTCTCCTTTAGATTTCATATATTTAAAAGATTCGTGTAATTCTTCCATAGTTACATTTGTTTCTTTTGATATATTCCAATGTTCTTCACCCATAATTTCTTCAGGTTTTAAAGTTTTACCTTTTCTAACTAATCTTACTTCATATCCTAGTTCACTCAATTCACGAATACCCATTTCAGCTACATAATGAGGTAACAAAGCTTCTCCTTGAAGTTCTACATTACCTTCTCTATCAACAAGAGTAGGTCTAAGTCTTTTACTTAACTCTGCTACTTGAATTATCGGAGCTTGTCCTCCATATCTATGTGAATCTTCTGCGTTATATTGATTTGTTGCAGACTTCATTCCATTAATTACACTATTAATATATATGTTATATAATTTATTCTTTACATACCTATCACTATAACTCATTGGATTAGCATCTGGGGAAAGAGCTGAATAAAGAGCCATATTGCTTATTGATTTCATTCCTTCGCCAGCTTGTAAATCTGATACTAAAGCATCATCTCCTAATTCTGATAACATCCATTTTCTAATAGATATAGGGTCTTGAATTACTTCTGCCATTTTATCAAGATTACCAAGTAATTGGTCTCTAAAATCAAAATCAAACATTTGTTTAGATTCGGTATTATTCATAAAATTTGCATCTGCTTGAGATTTTTTAGCTAAAACAGATTCAGCATCTTTATTTGCCATTATACCTAAAGATTCAATTGATATTTTTCTAATTTGTTCAGATGTTAATCTTTGATTATTTAATTCTTGCCATTCTGTGTTAATTAAACTTGCATCTTCCATCCCAGGTTTACCAACAGGATTGATTACTTTAGCCCCAGTTTTTGTAATCATAATATCTACTGATTTATTGTTCTTAAAAAATGAATCTAATGCTTCACTATAAACAAATAATGTTTTACCAAGAAGTAAAGGAGAATTTTTACCACCAGAAGTAATTACAGGTTTAAGAGGATTAAAAGAATTAGGGTCGTGACCCATCATAGCATGAATAGCTCTCATCATATCTCTTGATATAAAAGAAATACTATCAAATGAAGATACATCTTCATGTGCTTTCCCAATTACAGAATCCCAATCCCATTTAAGTTTTAATTCATCTACAGTTCTTTGTACTTCTTTTTTAATTGTTGCATATTGAGCATCATTCCATATAGCTACTCCAAAACCATCATTTCTTAATATTTTTCTTAATGCTAAAGCTGTTTGTTTATCATCTATACTTCTTTTTGTTGGAATTAAATCTCTTGGGTCTCCCATATAAACTTCAGCAACATCTTGAATAAATGATTTATTAAATCTTGTATATTTTTTTGTATTAAATAATTTTATTCTTTCCATTGTTTTTTGAGCATCTGTCCCATTTAAAAAATTTAAGAATGTTCTTTCACCATCAGAACCAGTAAGCATCTCTTTCATTGTTAAATGCGTTAGCATATGTTCATATTCAACAGGAGTAATTATTTCATCTTTG
>ENA-OREN01004675-OREN01004675.1-marine-metagenome-genome-assembly--contig:-NODE-4675-length-11785-cov-3.023830_pt1 | contig 11785 bp, 8 predicted proteins | sample MGYA00248624_ERZ508555 | MGnify/ENA primary metagenome ERZ508555 (study PRJEB26222, sample SAMN06267773) | marine metagenome | isolation source: Saanich Inlet, British Columbia, Canada | place...
GCGAAGGGTACTCAGAATAGAGCCCTCCCTTTACGTTTTCGCCGATCATGAACGCTCCACCACCAGTACCGTGATCGGTTCCTGAGCCGTTGTCTTTGATACGTCGACCGAATTCTGTGAACACCAAGATATTCACCTCTTCAGCAGCGTCGTGATCTCTAAGATCCTGCATGAAGTCTTCAATCGCAGTGGTCATTTCCTGGAGCAGTCGAGCGTGAGTCGGTACTTCCTGAGCATGGTGATCATAGCCACCATGAGTCGTGTAGAAAATCCGTGTGCCAAGACCCGTCGTGTGAACACGTGCAACGTCTCGAAGCGACTTTGCAATCGGATTGTCGGCGTACTCGACCTTCGACTTGTACTGCCTAGGCGCCTCAGCGAGCATGTCGGCTCCGCTGAGAACGTTGTTACCAGTCTGGCTTAGGTAGTTCATCACCTGCCCAGAACCGATAGCCGGCGTGTACATACGCTGGAATATCTCAAGGTCTCGATTGCGTTCCTCTTGCAGTTGAATTCCCGACATCAAGCCGTAGTTATCGAGATCGCCAACGGAAGTAGCGGTTACACCCGGAGCAGCTAGTGCTCGAGGAAGACCTCGACCAAAGTTCACAGCCGTCACAGGGTTCGCCCCCTCGGGGTCGATCTCTCGAATGACCTTTGCCAGCCAGCCTTCCGTTGCAACAATTTCCGGCTCGCAGGTGTGCCAAATGTCCATCGCTCTGAAGTGCGATCGACTTGCATGCTCGGTTCCCACTCCCTGAACGATTGCCATCTTGCCCTGTTCGTAGATGCGCTTGAACGCAGCCGCCGAAGGGTGCCACGCCAGCGTGTCGGTAAACGGCAACGATTTGTCGTCGGGAACTCCAACCAGCGGGCGATTGTCGTAGTAGATACCTTCGGTGAACGGAATCACCGTGTTCATAAAATCGTTTCCGCCCGAAAGTTGAACGACTACCAATACAGGATCTTTGGTTTTTCCGTTCTTTTCAGCTGTGGTCATTTTAGAAATTCTCCGTTGTAGCGATCATGCAGATAGGTGTGTGAAATTCTTTTGGTGGCATCACGAGAATTGGAACTCCCGAGCTGAAACTACAAGGGTGAGCATTTGCACGACTCGGGCTGCGCTTGTATCGGCAGCATCGGTCGAAGACCAGTCCAACGCTCCATCGGTTTGTGCGTGAGCGACGAGTGCGTCTCTGGTCGCGTCTTCGACTTCAAGTGGCCCGACTAAATCGAGAATCCTGTCGACAAGTTGCTCTGGGCTAGTCAGATTGCCTTGCGAGCGAATACTTTCGATGATCGCTTTCACGCCGGGCTTGTCAGGATTGTTCAGTGTGTCGATGGCGTAGTTCACTCGTTCGGTGAGCGTTCCTCCATCGATCCATTCCTTGCCCGTGTGCCAGCCTTCAACGCTTGGCGGGTCCATCAACTTCTGGCCCATAGTGACGATCGTGCCTTCGAGCTTGTGCAAATCTGGGGCAGGCTCAAAGTACTCGCCGGAAAGCTTCAGCACACTTGCGACGAACTCGGTCGGCGATTTCACATGCTTGAATCGTGCAGCCTTGAACCATTCAGAATTGAACAGTGTTCGCATGACTTCTTTCATATCGGCATTCGAACTGATCCAAGTCTTGACCATGTCATCGATTGCAGCAGGATCGGCAGGAGGTTCGATGCTCCAGGCAGGCACCTGCGCTTCATCGGCTACGAAGAAGTTGTACAGATGACGACTTATAAATCGAGCGGTCGCTTCCTGCTCGGCGATGATGTTGATGATGTCTTCACCATCGAGATTGCCGGTATGGCCTAAGAAGGTTTTCTGGCCATCGTCGTGGTCGTCTTCTCTGAATCGATAGTTCACATCGAAATGACCGAATGGGTAGAGGGCCACGGGGGTGTCGTACGTCCAGCCGGTGAAGGCACGGGCAGCACTCTTAATATCGTCTTCTGTGTAGTTGCCAATACCCATCGAAAACAGTTCGAGAATTTCTCGACCGTAATTTTCATTGATCGCTTCGCCGTGGTTTTCGTTGTTGTCCAGCCAGAAAATCATTGCTGGATCACGAGAGATGCCCAACAACAGTTTCCTGAAGTTCGCCATGCAGTTGGTTCGCAACATCTGAATGTGGTCGACCATCGTGGGAGTGTGCTCACTCTTGGTCCAACCCGTGGCGAAAACGCTGTGCCAGAACAGCGTCATCTTTTCTTCTAGTGGGCGGTCAGTGTTGATCATCCTGTAGAACCATCGACCGTTCCAAACTGCGGGATTGTCCTTGTTGGCTTGCAGGTGAGGATAGAACCGAGTGAGAATCTCGTCTTCCGGTGCTTCAAACCTCTCAGGGTTCAGAAGATCGTCGACTACGTCCTCGTAGCTCCGAGCGGCATAGCGCTCAAGCTCGGCACGGTCAGATCCGAATCCGGCACGACGAAGCAAGTGTGCCATTAGAGAAAGGTCGGTAGAGGCGGCTGTTGTCATTTCGATCCTTGCGTATTCGCTGCATTTCCACAGATTGGACGCACTTTACCCCATTTCCACGCGGCATGAGCTATTTAAGCGAAATTCGTTGCTATCCTCCACATCACGCACCAAATCCGACGTACGCCGGTTATATTTCGTGCGCCGAGCGATTATCCAAATTACTTTCACCACTTCAAAGACGGGAAAACATCTTGAAGAGTCCTATCGAACACGCTACTAACCTTGCAATTCACTACGGTCACAAGCTCGAACGACCTGTGGTGTACACACAAGGAGTATCGCTGAGCGGTCGACTTCGTCTTCATGAGCTGCTTCCTGATTCTGAAGACCCCACCAACGACATCAAGTTGCTTGTAGCCGAGCACGCAGCCGATCCATTGGGCATTTTCACCGGCTCCGAAGGCACGGCGAACTACGCGGGTATTTGCTGGGCTGACGAACTGGCGAACGCCACTGATGATGATTCGTACCTCGATCTACTTCAATCGATATCTGATTTGTTTGGCCCTTCGGTAGAAGCCGGGCCGCTTGACCCTGATATCAGAGTCGAAGACTTTTTCTTCGCTGCAACGATGCTCGGTAGAACATACCTAAGCACTGGCGATTCGAAGTACATCGATCTTCTCGCCGAATTCTTACTGTCGGCCGATACGCTGCAGGAAAACGGACTCTGGTGGCACTGCAAGGCATCGCCGTTCTTCTGGGGACGTGGCAACGCATTCGCAGCACTCGGCTTCGCTGAAGCTCTCACCTACTTGCCAGAAGACCATCCTTCTCGTGATGAGCTATTGCATACCCATCTGCTTCATCTCGAAGGTCTGGCAAAGCATCAGGATGAATCTGGCATGTGGCATCAGGTGGTCGACATGACGGACACATATCTCGAATTCAGCGCAACGGCGATGATCGGCTATTCGATTGCTCGCGGACTCCGCGAAGGCTGGCTCGATGAAGAATGGCGGCCGATAGCCGACAGGGCGTGGAACGGCATCGCCGAACGAATTTCTGATCAAGGTGAACTTGAGCACGTATGCGTGGGCACCGGCCCACTAGCGACTCTCGACGAATACGTTATTCGCCCTTACACCGACGGTCTCGATGATCGAGGTGGTGCGATGGCTTTGTGGTTTGCTGTAGAAATGGCACGACTCGAAGCCGGCGTTTAGGCAAAGGAAATTTCGGAATTGATTTACGACACGATCATCGTCGGCGCGGGTGCGGCAGGTGCGGTACTTGCTGCAAGGCTTTCCGAAGATCCTGCTCACAACGTTTTGCTGCTCGAGCCCGGCCCCGATTATCCTGACTTCGAAAATCTGCCTGACGATCTCAAATTCGGGCTTAGTGGAGCGGTGATTGGCACCGACAACCCACACGACTGGGACTACAGTGCGAAAGGTACGGATATCTCTGAACCGATCCCGGTTCCACGGGGTCGAGCCATGGGTGGTTCGACAGCCACCAATGCCCAAATATTTCTCAGAGGAGCACCGGAAGACTACGATTCGTGGGCAGAAGCAGGACTCGATAAGTGGTCGTACAAAAATCTTCTATCTGCGTTCAGACGATCGGAAAACGATCTCGACTACGGTGGGGATTTCCACGGCAAGAACGGTCCGATCAGTTGCGTCCGTGCGAAGCCAGATGAACTACTACCAATGCAATCGGCTTTCTACGATGCGTGTCGAACTTCTGGAATTCCCGACTGCCCAGACCACAACCTGCCGGATTCAACCGGAGTCGGGCCGCTCCCATTCAACAATATTGATGGCGTAAGAATCAGCACAGCACTCGGCTATCTTGCAGATGCGCGTCACCGATTAAATCTGACGATACGAGCTGATGCATTGGTACACCGAGTCATCATCGAAGGCGGCAACGCCGTCGGGGTTATCGTCGAATCGGGTGGAGAGATATTCGAGATTCGCTCGAACGAAGTGATAATTTCAGCCGGGGCTGTTGTGTCCCCTCAGCTGCTGATGCTTTCTGGAATTGGCCCAGCTAAACAGCTTCAAGAACACGGCATCGAAATGATCGTAGATCTGCCGGGTGTAGGAAAAAATCTTCAAGATCACCCAATGGCTCCGATGATGTGGAACACAAAACCTCAGTACGAATTCCATACCGATCGCAAGCGTATGCAGATGGGGCTGCGATATACCGCTGATGGATCGGACAATCGAAACGACATGATCGTCTACGTCAGTTCGTTTGGAACCGAGCGAACGGATCGCGGCGGCGACAGAAATACTCCCGTTGGCGTTCTGCTGAACGTCACGCTCAATATGGCGGATAGTCGGGGCGAGATTCGTCTCGCTTCAGCAAATATTGACGACCAGCCAATCATCGACTTCAACTACTTGGACAAGCCGTGGGACCTAACTCGCATGCGCGAAGGCGTTCGCAAAATGGCGTCGTTGCTAGAGCAGTCTGAGTTCAATGACATCGTCGACAGCCCCGCATATCCAACCAACGACATTGTTGATGATGACGAGGCGCTAAACGATTGGATTCGACGTGACGTCACGACCGGGCATCACATTTCAGGAAGCAACAGAATGGGTGCAGATTCCGACCCTATGGCAGTTGTCGACCAACTCGGCAAAGTTCGTGGCGTCGAAGGACTACGAGTTGTCGACGCATCGATCATGCCGACCTGTGTGCGAGCCAATATCAACGCAACAGTAATCGCAATGGCAGAACGCATGGCCGAGTTGATTACCCGATAAGGAAAGGAAGCCAGAACAAGTTAGAAGATTCGAAGTTCCGCTTCTCTGCTAGGACGAGAATCGATCCAAACCAAACTGACCTATCTCCAGATCAGTCTCGCCAGTGGTGATCAAATCAGCCATCGCACGACCGATCACTGGGCCCATCAGAATGCCTTTGCCGCCGGTGCCTGTGGCGATGAATACGCCGTCTTTACCCGGTACTTTTCCGAGCACCGGATCGCCATCTGGAGTGACGGGGCGCATGCAAGCGGTTTGCAACACCAACTCGTGCGATTCGAGCTCGGGAATCATCCGCACCCCGCGCATCGACAACGACTCAAGCGCGTCGCCAGACGGCGTGACATCAAATCCGGTGCCATCTTGCACGGTTGCAGCGAGCCACGTAGCACCATCACCCTTTTGAACCACAGAGCAGGAATCACCGAGCGACTGGCCATGCAAATGTAATCCAAGCGGAGGATTCAGTCCTTCAACCCTGACGATCTCGCCTTTTTGCGGTACGACTGGCACATTGATATCTAGCCAGAGGCTGGAAGTTCCAGACCACGGGCCGAGAGCGAGCACTACTGCGTCGCAGGCGATTTGGTCGTCACCAACCTTCACTCCAACCGCTTTGTCCTTCTCGTAGAGAATCCCGGTCGCCTCACCCAGCACGATTTCTACACCACGCGATTCAGCAGCTTGAGCCGTAGCGAGTGTGATGTTGTAGCTGTCGAGCATGATCACGTCTTCGACAAGAGTCCCGCCATATGAGTCCTCTGTGATGCGAGAGTCGATCTGCTGCACCTGGTCGGGTTCAAGCCAAATTGATTTGAACTCAGGGAATCGATTAATACGTTCGACTTCACTCTTCAAATAAGGAACTTCTGATTCTTCGAGCGCGAGTTCAAGATGCGGCATGGCGATCACTTGTGCATTGACGCCCGATTCTTCCTGAACGGCATCCAGCATCTCTTTGTGCATCGTGAACGAAAGATGATTCAGCGATTCGATGTTGCCGGTTTCATTCGTTGGGTTCAGCAGACCTAATGCGAACCCAGAGGCGTGACTACCAATCGAATCTCGTTCGATGATCGTCACACTCAAATCCGGATTGGCGCTTGCCAGTCGATAGGCAATAGACGAACCAATAATTCCGCCGCCGATGATCACAACGTCACTCTGAGTTTTCATCTCACCGTCTCCTGTGATTTCAACCAGTCGGCAACAATTCCTCGATCATGCTCGAATGCCAGTTCAGGCAAATTATCAACATTGAAGATTTTCACATCGAGGGTTTCGTGATCAGCCGAGCTTAGTTTGCCGCCGAGAACTCGTGCTTCGTACACGGCCAAAATAATCGAATTGCCTTCTTCTGAGTACAACCCAACCAATCGCCCAACTTCGGCTTCGAGTCCGCACTCTTCGAGGATCTCACGCTCGACAGCTCGCTCCAGCTTCTCGCCACGATTCACATAGCCCGATGGAAAGCTCCACTTACCGATTGCAGGCTCGATAGCGCGCTGCACCATCACGATTCCGCCGTCCATCGGAATGATTGCTGCGCCGGCCACTTTCGGGTCTTCCCAAATCGTGCGACCACATTCGACACAGTTCGGGTGACCGTGAGGACCGGGTTTCAGATCGGGAAGATCGGGAGAATGAAATTCTGACAAGCGAAATAGATTCCTGTTTTCAGGTTCAAGATGTTCAAAAGAGAACAACGATTCTGGCGACTCTAACAGAGCAAGTTCCTGCTGGATGGCGTTCATCGGCGATGAACAGATAGCTAGAATGCCCACATCACGGCAATATTTTCACTTGGAGAGCGAAATTGACGAACAACTGGATGGGCGGATTTCAAGGCGGACTCGGGAGCTTATCGCTGCTGAGCAATGCAGAGTCACGATCTATTTCGGCAGAAAACCCTACTGGTGAACGCGGCGGCGGAGCGAAGGCTCCAACTCCGGAAGCGCCACACCCGTCTCACCGTTTAGGTGAAGGCTGGAAGGTTCGTCCAGCCATCAATATTGCTCCCGGTGAAACGGTTGTATTGGCCGATATCGAAGGTCCAGCAATTATCAATCACATTTGGATCACTCTTCGAGAAACAGGACTACGTGATTGCGTAATTCGCTTCTACTGGGACGATGAAGAAACTCCTTCTGTCGAATCGCCAATTGCCGATTTCTTCGCCAACGCACACGGTCTTCGATACAACGTGAATTCGATCCCTGTGAACGTGAATCCTTCTGGTGGTTTCAATAGCTACTGGCAAATGCCTTTCAGGAAACGCTGCCGGATCGAGGTTGAAAACCAGCACTGGAACGAGCTTCGTGGATTCTTCTACCAGTTCGATTATTCACTTACCGAAGTGCCAGACGACGCTGCCTACTTTCACGCCCAGTGGAGGCGATCGATCACAACACGAGAGAATCCTGAGCACGTGATTCTCGATGGTGTGAAGGGACAGGGTCAATACATCGGCACTGCTCTCGGCTGGACTCAGATGTCCGACGGCTGGTGGGGTGAAGGCGAAGTAAAATTCTTCCTCGATGGCGACGGCAAGTACCCGACTATTTGCGGAACGGGAACTGAAGACTACTTTGGTGGAGCATGGTGCTTCGGCGAGACTTACTCGGCACCGTATCTCGGCTATCCGCTATGGACTCGTGACGAAGATGATGTCCCAAAGCATGGTTTATATCGTTGGCACGTTCTCGATCCAATCAGGTTCAAGGAAGATCTAAAAGTCACCGTACAGGCACTCGGCTGGTGGGCCGACAAAACGTTCCAACCACTGACTGATGAAATAGACTCCGTGGCGTTCTGGTATCAAACAGAACCACACGCTGCATTCCCTGAACTACCCGGACCTGAAGGTCGATGGCCTCGAACCAAGCGTGAGTGGGGCGGGTCGTAATTCGGTTCTAGCGGGAGCCTTCGAACAATATGAAATTCCTCTTACGAAATAAGTTAGTCCGATACGCTATCGTGCCGGTAATCGCGTTCGTTTTGCTCGTGGTTCTTGGCGGCGGTTGGTATTTCGCGGGCGTGCTCGAAGAGGATGGCTTGCGTGTCGACAACGCCGAGCCTGAGAACAGTGTGACGGTGGTTGCTCTAGGTGACGAAACAATCACTCTTAAGCTGTTGCCTGACGCAGAAGAAGACGCTTTGGCGATTTCTGCGCGATGGGGTTTATCTGACGGGCTGAACTACGGCCAGCTCGGAGCAGTTCTCTCTGACGACGATAACGGCATCACCCGTGAATTCAACCACAAGATAGGTGGATTCCAAGTAGGCGACGAACTCTATCTCGATCGAACAGCGTCGCCGCACGAACCTCCGCTCGGAACGAATTACGAGGAAGTCGTAATTCCGGGTCAGCTTGGTGAATTTGGTGGGTGGTACATCCCTTATGAGGTAGGTCCAGGTCATCCTGAGCTGGAATCGGACGTGTGGGCGATATTTGTACATGGACGCACGAGCAATCGTGATACATCTATCAAGCTGATGAACAGCGGAGGCATTCACTCTCTCGTGATCGACTACCGCAACGACGAAGGTGCGCCTTCCAGCGAATCGGGCTACTACGATTTCGGTACTACCGAATGGGAAGACGTTGAAGCTTCGGTGCGGTACGCTCTCGATCACGGCGCTCAGAATATCGTTCTAGTTGGCTACTCGATGGGCGGCGGCATAGTCGTCAATTACCAACTAAAATCTGAGTTGGCTGATAGAACTGTTGGCATCTTCCTCGATTCACCGATGCTCAACTTCGGCCGCACTGTCGACAAAGGGGCCGCTGAACGAAGCGTTCCACCACTTATCACTACAGTCGCAAAGAAATTCGCCAGCTTACGATTCGGAATCGATTGGGAAGCGTTGGACTTCTTATCGCAAGCTGACAAAATTGATGTACCGGTACTGCTCATCCACGGCGACGCTGATGACACAGTCCCTATTGAAACCAGCATTGAATTTGCTGAATCATCACCACACTACGTTCAACTACATGCGTTTAAAGACGTAGGCCATGTAGCAACGTGGAACCATCACCCGCTTCAGTACACAACTCTGTTCGAGGATTTTGTAGAACGTGTCAGATAGACAAGAATATTCAGAAGGCGACTTCTTCGCCGTGCCTCTCAAAACCGGTGGATTCGCAATCGGGCTGGCACTGTGCCTTGGAATAAAGCACGACGTTGTTGCTCGATTCTTTGGTCCGGTGCGTGATTCTCTTCCGTCACTTGACGAATTGAAAAATCTACGAGAGATCAATTCAGCTCACATCGAACATTTTCTCGACGATGGTCTTCGAGACGGCTCATGGGAAGTAATTGGCCAGTACCCAGAGTGGGACGCCTATGATTGGCCCATCCCAAAATTCGGTTGGCTACAAAGGTCGCCTAGCAACTCTGAAGGTCAGGCCTTCGAAGTTGAACTCGACGAAAACCTGCGAGCCTCGCGACAGAAAAAAGTTTCGATAGAACACTTCAATACACTGCCATACGAAGTTCTGGTCGGATCGAAAGATGTGGAAATCACTCTAGCGCTGGCTTTAACCAGACCCGGCTGGAAGCGCAAACTTCCCGATATCGAATAAGCCAACAACGACAATTCGCTGGCGCTTTATTCAGCCGAGCGAGTCAGTTCGTGCAGCGGTCGACGCAAGAACCCAACGAACGAAGAAACTACTCCGACCGCACCAGCGATACCTGCGACCAGCAGTATTGCCAGCACCGGCCACCAATCAGTCTGCAAGATAAACGGTGGCAATAGCTCCCTACCCGTCTCAGAATAGGCGATCGCTCCCACCGCGATGCGGCTCGCAACAAGCCCAGACGCCACACCAACGACGATCCCGATGATCGCAACGATGCCGTGTTCAATCATTGCGCTGCGAATGAATCCGGGCCTCGAAAGTCCCATCGCACGTAGATACGCTGAATCGTGAATAGTTCTCGTCGAGTGCGATACCAAATACGTAACGTAACCGAGCACTAGCGCCAGTCCGCCGATGATCAGCGACACGATTCCCATGCCGCGCCAACCAGCAACGGTTAGCGGATCGATCACAGAATCTTCAACGCGGGCTATGCGGTCATATATCGAACCACCTCGGAATATCTTTCGAATATCGGAAGTGATTCGGGCGTGCTCTTCAGGCTCAATATCAACGAACACTTCGTTAGCGTCGACGGCAACTAAACCTCGTAGTTCGACGAACGCCAGCAACGTTTCGACGTCAAGCACCATAAATGGGCGACGATCAGGATCTAGCGTTGGAAATAGTTTTGCCGTTCCTATCGGCAAGATAGGAATAAAGCCACCAGAAATTTGAACTACAGTCGCCTCGCCCGGTGGAACTCCGGTCTCTACAGAGAAGTTCTCAGATACGATCACCGGAATAGGATCGCCAGTTGAACTTCTGTAGGCACCACGAACACCAGCGACAGTTCCTCGTTCGAGGATCATCTGTCCAATGCCGTTTCCGGGCTCTCCGACCCCAGCAGGCTCCGCTACATCGGCGAAGGAATCATCGAGACCATTCGATGTCGGAAGAGGTGTCCACAAGCTATTGCCTTCGAAATCTAAAAGGGTTGTCTCAAAACCGGGACCAATAGCTTTTAGGTCATCAATCGACCATGTTGTTGGAGCGCCACCGTCGGCTCCAGCCTGCATGAACGTCTGTATCGAAACGATTTCCACAGGGTCGACCAAGTGCTGCGGTACGTTGCCCGATTGCTCTGCCCACTCGTCACCAATTTGACCGAGCGTGACGGCGATTTGGCGACCTTCAGCGCCTTTAAGGATGACCCAGAAGAAATGGTCCCTAACGTAGGGGCTTTGGATAGTCCAAGCGGAAATCGAGGAAGTTCCGGGCGGGAGGACAATGGGTTCAGGCTTCGAAGGAACGTCTAACCGTGCGAATAGTTCATCGAGAGGTTCGTCGGCGAAATCGTCACGGAACCACGCCATGTCAGGGAATTTATCAACTTCCACAGCCAACACGCTGAACTCAAGTCCAAGTTGAGTTGTGCCGAATTTTGCGCTCTGCCGGTACGCTTGAGTCGCAGTTTTGACACCTTCGATAGCGCTAAGCAATTCGATTTCTTCAGTGCCTACGTTGAATCTGACGCCACCGGGAACAACTCTCATATTCGTACCGTTGTCGTAGAAAATCTGCTCTCGATCGCTACGTTCGAGCGTCGATCCCAAGGTCCCGACCATCACACCTAGCCCCGTACCAAGAATGATCAATAGAACGGGCCACGCGTACCAGTAAGGACTTCTTCCAAGTCGCCAGAAGCCAATAGCTGTCGATGCCGAAGTAAATCGCGTTGCTATCCACAAAGATGATTTTGTAATCACAGGGAAGGCGCGCAGCATGATCAGTGCGACTGAAATCAGCAACATGGCAGGTGCGAATAACAGGGTTGGGTCGGTTACAACTTCGCCATCTCTATTAGTCGATGCGACCCCACGGGTTGTCATCTCCCACAGGAACAATCCTCCGAGAACGATGACCAGTAAATCGAAATACAACCGCTGGAACACTGGCGGCGAATCAGGGCGGGCTTGGGTTCGATCTACG
>ENA-OREN01004677-OREN01004677.1-marine-metagenome-genome-assembly--contig:-NODE-4677-length-11780-cov-9.616765_pt1 | contig 11780 bp, 9 predicted proteins | sample MGYA00248624_ERZ508555 | MGnify/ENA primary metagenome ERZ508555 (study PRJEB26222, sample SAMN06267773) | marine metagenome | isolation source: Saanich Inlet, British Columbia, Canada | place...
TTAGGATTCATACCAGATTCAATTTCAGCACGTTCTTTACTTAAACCGTAGTGACCCCAAACCGTGTCTGGTGTTGAATATTCAAAATCTGGGTGGTACTTCGTTCCTTTTCCTGCACAAACTACAGAAAAACCGTTTAACTTAGCCCATTCAATCTGTTCCATAATTAATGAAGGTTGATCACCATATGCCATTGAACAAATAACATTGTTTTCTTTTGCAAGATCAGCAAGGTATTTCCCACAAGTAACATCAGCTTCAACATTTACTAATATGATGTGTTTTTTATTTTTAATAATCTTTACAGCATGAACTGTTCCTATAATTGGATTTCCAGTAGCTTCTATAAAAACTTCAACATCTCTATCAAATGCCTCATCTAAAGTAGTTACAAAATTTATTTTATTAACTGTCTCTGTAGTTAAACCGCTCTTAAGACAGTTTTTTTTGGCGTTATCAATATTAATATCAACGATAGTATCAATAGTAATTTTTTGTAATTGATTGTATTGAGCAAGAAACATGCTTACAAATTTTCCACAGCCAATGAATGCAACTTTTATCGGTTTTTTTCTGGATTGTAGTTTAGTATTTAAAAACATTTGATCACGATATACTATTTTTTTATAAAATTGATGATACTTTTTGTAAGTGTATCACTTATAATTATAGTTCCTTTTTCATTTGGGTGCATACCGTCTTCTTGATTAAGTTCAGGTTTTAAAGCAACTCCCTCTAATAAAAAAGGAATTAAATTTAACTCATATTTTTGAGCTAAACTTGGATAAATATTATCAAATTTTTTTTTATAACTAATTCCATGAGTTGTTGGTGCAATCATTCCTGCTAAAATTATTTCTATATTTTTTAATTTTGCTGTTTGAATAATTTTTTCTAAATTTTTTTCAGTCTCGATTGGGCTTATTCCTCTTAACATGTCATTAGCACCCAATCCTAAGATCATTAAGTCAATATTCGGTTGAGATAAAGACCATTCAACTCGATTTAATCCTCCAGCAGATGTGCTTCCAGATACACTTCCATCAATAATTCCAAGATCATAACCACTATCATTAAGGTTATTTTGAAGGACAATGGCTAAATGTTTTTCCTGTGGAAGACCATAGCCTGCCATTAAGCTATCACCAAATAAGATAACGTTTTCTAGAGCATTGACGTTTATGCTCACTAGACAGACGGCAATAATTTTAATAATAAATCTTTTAATCATGGATAGTCTTCTTAAGCTAAAAAACGTTAATCTTAAATACCAAACTGGTAATGATACTATTAAGGTTTTAAAGAATGTTAATTTAGAAACTAAAAAAAATGAGTCTATTTCAATAGTGGGTGAAAGTGGATCTGGAAAAACTAGCTTAATCATGCTTGCTGGGGGACTAGAGAAAGCAACCTCTGGTAAGATATTTTTTGAAGATCAAGAAATATCTAAAATGAGTGAAGATGAAGTTTCTAAAATTAGAAGAAAAAATATTGGTATTGTTTTTCAATCTTTCTATCTTATTCCAAATTATACAGCTGTTGAAAATGTTGCTCTAACCTTAGAGTTAAATAATTTAAAAAACCCTACTGAACGAGCCAAAGAGTTGTTGGATCGATTTGGACTAAAAAATAGATTTAATAATTTACCTAGTCAACTTTCAGGTGGTGAACAACAACGTGTAGCAATTGCTAGAGCTATAGCCATGAAACCTAAGCTAATTTTGGCAGATGAACCTACGGGAAATTTAGATAGTGAAAATTCACAAATGATTGCAGATATTTTATTCAAATATATTAAAGAAGAAAAATCATCTTTAATTATGGTCACCCATGACCCAAAACTTGCAAATAAAGCAAAAAGAAAAATTAAAATCAAAGATGGAAAAATTGTCTAAGCTTTCAGAGTACAAGTTAACTTTGATATATGCCTTAAGAGACTTGAGTAGAAATTATAAAAAAATTTCTAGTATTATTCTAACACTTTTTATCAGCCTATTTATTTTAAGTTCAATTTTCACCATTGAAGATAGTTTGAATAAAGAATTAAATAATAATTCAAGAGCACTTTTAGGTGGAGATATTGAAATTGACTATAATCGTAATGTTGGCAACTTAGAATTAATTAACCAAGTTAAAGAATTTGCTACTGTTTCACAAATGGTTGAGTTTAGCACCATGATCTCAACTACCAATCAATCTAAAAATAAATCAATATTTTCTAGAATTAAAACAGTAGATCAAAATTACCCATTATTTGGCAAGGTAGGTTATGAACCAAGTGGTGCATTTGAAAAATTACAAACTATAGAGAATACAATCCTTGTTAATGAAAACATTTTCAAAAATCTCAATTTAAAAATTAATGATAAAATCAAAGTTCAAGATCAGTTGTTTACTGTAATTGGTATCGTAAAATCAGTACCTGATATTGGGGGTGCTTTTGTATTTGGTGATTTTGCTTTAGCTGGCAAACAAACATTAGAATTACTAAAACTTAATAACCTAGGCAGCTTTTTAAACTATGAATATAAGGTAAGATTTAATGAGGGAGATAATCCAAAAGCTTTATCTAAACAAATTGAACAATTATTCAAAGATGAAAAAAAGGTTAGACTTAGATATCACGAAAAATCTGATGGCCCTTTAAAGAGAATAATTGATAATTTCTCTCAGTTTTTGTCTCTTGTATCAATTAGTGCAATGTTAATTGCAGGAATTGGAATTGCTAACACTCTACTTTCATTCATTAATCAGAATAATATGTCTATTGCAGTTAAGAAGTCTTTAGGCTTTTTCTCAAAGGATATAAAGATAGTCTACTATTTACAATTGCTCATTCTACTATTCATAATATCAACTGCCGCCTACTCTTTTAGTTTCTTTCTAGTCCCTATTGTTGATGTTTATCTGTCAGCTGGTCTTGGATTAAATATTGAAGGTAGTTTTTCTATTCTTAATTATTTCAAAGTTTTTTTAGTAGGGTTATTAGTATTAATCATATTTTCTATACCAACCATTAATGCAATTGATCAAGTTAAGGCATCAAACTTATTTAGAAATGTATTTCAAAACCTTCAATTTTATTATTCAAAAAAATCAATTCTTTTAAGTCTGTTACTATTATCAATTTTAATTTCTTTATTTACCATCGGTTCTGCTCGACCTGTTTATAGTTTGGGTTATTTTGGAGCTTTCTTTGTTTGTTTATTAGTCTTCTACTTATTATCAAACTTAATCATTAAATTGTTTAAAGGACTTAAAGAGCATCCAAATATTTCAATTAAAGTATCAGTTAAAAATATTACTCAAACTAAAAGTATTACCCCTATAACTATTATGTCTTTAGGTTTAGGGGTCACTTTACTATTAACTTTAGCTTTTGTAGGTTCAAATTTTAAAAGAGAAATTGCTAAATCTATACCAGAACTTGCGCCTGATTATTTTTTCATTGGTATTCAAAGTGATGAAAGACAAATATTTGAAGATTTAATTTTTGACATGGATAAAGAAGCTAACCTTGAAATTGTTCCAATGGTTTCAACAGGTATTGTAAAAATAAATGGAATAGATCCAAATACTTATATCGATTCAAGTAATGATAGCCACTGGGTGATCAGAAATGACAGAAGGTCTTCTTGGGCTGATAAAGTTTTAAAAGATAACCCAATTGTAGAAGGCAAATGGTGGGATCTAGATAGACCTGATAAACTTCAAATTTCACTTGATAGTAAAATTGCTAAAGATTTTAATATTAAAATTGGTGATATTTTTACTCTTAATATTTATGGACGTGAAATTGAAGGTGAAATAGTAAATTTTAGATTAGTAGACTACAGAGATTTTACTATTAACTTTGCAATGTTATTAAATCCTCAATTTGCAAAAAATATACCTCACGAATATTTGGCTACTTCAAAGTTTAAAAGTTTAGAGAATTTTAACGAAACTGCTTTACTAGATAAAATGCCTAGTCTTTCTATTATAAAAATTACTGATTACTTGGAGAAAGTAACAGATCTTTTAAACAAAGTGTTTATTGCTGTAACCGTTATCTCTGCAATAACTATAGTCATTGGTTTAATTGTCATTTCAAGTGCAATTATAGTTCAGGGTAAAATTAAAGAATTTCAAAATTTAATATTCAAAATTTTAGGTTTTTCCAAAGTTGAGGTTATACTTTCTTCAATTATTGAGTTTTTTATTATATTCACATCCATAATTCTAATAGCTCTCTTTTTTGCAGTCATAGGTTCACAATTTATCATTGAAAATATTTTTCAAATCACTTGGAAGTTTGATTTAATAATATTTTTGCAGGTAACTATTGGAATTGGACTAGCTACATTAATCTTAATTATGATTACTAATTTTAAGTATTTAAGCCCTAAAGTTTATCCACTTATAAGAAATCAATAACTACACATCAGATCGAGATCTAAACCTCTCAAACATCAATCTTGTTTTAACCCCAATATTTAAAAAAGGCTGAGGTGGAAGCCAAGTAGGTTTAGTTCTAGATTCTATTATATTAATTTCATCACTATTTTCATTACTTGCTTTAATTGCTATCTGTTCACCAAATAAAGTTCCAACTCCAATACCAGAACCGTTATAGCAGCCTGCCACAAAAACATTGTCTTCTACTTTTTCAAAAATTTGTGAACTATTTCTAGTTCTAGATACAACCCCAGACCAACTAGATTCAATAATATTATCTGCTAAACTTGGAAATCTTTTTTTTATTCCAAGTTTTTGATTTAAAGATCTTTTATCCAACTCTGATTTAGACATTTTAAAAGGATTATGAACTTCTGCAGTATTTCTAATTAAAATTCTTTTATCTTTTGTCATTCTAATAGTTGCACCCATTGGTCTTACAGGTAATACTCCCCACTCCCTGGGCTCACCAATGGACTTATACTCTGTATCAGTTAATGGTCTTGTCATGCTTGCAGTCAAAGTTAATGGGAAATTATAATTATTTTTTATACCAAGTGATTTTAAAAAACCATTAGTACAAAAAATAATCTTTTTAGTAATTATTTGATGCTTATTAAATTTACAAATAATTCTATCAGTATTTTTTGCCCATTCATTTAGCTGAGAATTCTCAAGCAACTCAACATTATCAGGTAAGGTATCAATCATAGCTCTGACTAATTTTCCCGGATGCAATAACACTCCACCTTTGGTATAAAGGGCAAGGTTATAAAAATTTGTACCTAATCTTTTACTTAAATCATCTTTTTCTAAAATATTATGTCCGAAGTTTAATTTTGACAAAGTTTTACTAAAATTTTCTAATATCTTTCTATCTTTTTGATTTGATGAGGCAAAATATTTTCCACTTTCATTCCAATCACAATCTACCTGATGTTCTTTAATAAACTTTTTTACAACATCAATTCCCAATTTATAAATGTCTGTTTTCTTTCTATATTTAGAAAGTTCTTTGTTAGACGTGAAACCATCATTAAGTGTAGTATCAACTAAATAACCAGAGTTCCTTCCACTTGCACCCTCACCTGCTAATTGGGCATCTACAACAATAATTTTTTGATCTGGATGAAGTTCTGATAATTTTCTAGCAGCAGACAAACCTGTATAACCAGCACCTACTATTAACCAGTCACAAGATTTATCTTTATCTAAATTTTTTATATTAGATCTTCTATCAAGGTCACTAATCCAGCTACAGCCTAAGTCGTTTACTATCCTCATATTTTTAGTATGTTGCTCTTCCGCCCGTAAGATCATAAACGGCACCAGTAGCAAAAGAATTTTCTTCACTAGAAAGCCAGGAAACTAAAGAGGCTAACTCTTCAACTTTAGCAAATCTTTTTCTAGGAATTTTTGAAAGCATATAGTCTATAAATTCAGGTTCCATTTCATCAAAAATTCTTGTTTTTGCAGCTGCAGGTGTAACACAATTAACAGAAATATTTTTATCAGCTAATTCTTTTCCTAAAGATTTAGTTAAAGCGATAGTTCCAGCTTTAGCAGAACTGTAACATGCTGCAGTTGGGTTTCCTTCTTTTCCAGCATTTGATGAAATGTTAACAATTCTTCCATAATTATTTTTAATCATGTGAGGAACAACAGCCTTACAGCAGTAGTATGTTGCTGTTAAATTAATTTTTAAAATCTTTTCCCATTCATCAATTGGGTAATCCCATGTATTTGCATTTATCCCATGGTATCCAGCGTTGTTAACAAAAATATCTATCTTATTACAAATCTTTAAAACTTGTTTGATGCCTTCTTTAACTTTTTTATAATTTGTTATATCAATTGGAAAAGCATAACATTTCTTTGAATTTATAATTTTTATTGCGTCTTTAGTAGCTATTGAATCTATATCCCAAATTACAACAGTTGCACCAGATTCTATAAAGCGTTTTGAAATAGCCAATCCAAAACCTTGAGCTCCTCCAGTTACTACTGCAATTTTATTTTTTAAATCAATTTTATTCATAATTATTAAATAATTTTAATGCTTATCAAAATTAAAACCTTCATAGTTTTTTAAAACAATGTCTTCACAAATCTTTTTATACTTTGGAAGTCCAGATGGGTAAGGCATAAAAACTTTGGGTTTTCCTTCAATATTACCACCATACAACCATGAGCTTTTAGACTCTGGTATTAATGTTTCTTCTACAGCTTTATCAATTACCCCTCTCCACTTTAAAGAGTAATCATTATTAGTTTCAATTGTTGAATATTTATTTTTTTCCATATGTGAAATACAATCAGTTATAAACTCGACATGTTGCTCTATAGCCATTGGAACATTTGTTAATACTGAGGGACTTCCAGGTCCGGTAATGGTAAAAAAATTAGGAAATCCAGGTATCTGTAGACCTAAATAAGTTAATGGACCATTTTTCCATAATTCACTTAGTTTGATATTATTTTTACCCACCATATCAATTGATAATAGTGCACCTGTAATAGCGTCATACCCTGTTGCAAATACAATTATATCAAATTCATAGTTATTTTCTATGGTGCTGATTCCAGTTTCAGTAATTTCTTTTATTGAGTCTTTCGAGATATCAATTAATTCGACATTATCTTTATTAAAAGTTTCATAATAATCAGTATTTAAAGTTGGTCTTCTAGTTGCAAATGGATATTTAAAATCTGTCACAACTTTAGCATAATGTTTATTTAGCATTGTTGTCTCTACCTTTTCTTTAATAAAATTAACAATTGTTTTATTAGCATCCAAATTTGTTGTTATATCTTTAAAAAGACCGCGAAAACCCAACCCACCCTTTTGCCACCCGTTTTCATAAATTTTTTTTCTATCTTCATTACTGACATCAAAAGTGGACTGACTTGAAAAATGAAAAGCGTGACCAGTTGGTGTTGACTTAATTAAATCTCTAATTTCTTGATAATTATCTTTTATCTTTTTCTTATATTTATCATTAACAATTTCATTTCTTGCTGGAATACTAAAATTTGGTGATCTCTGAAAAATTGAAAGCTTCTTTGCTGATTTAGCTATCTCGGGTGCCAACTGTATTCCAGTAGAACCAACACCAATTTGTGCAACTCTTTTATTTTTAAAATCTACACCAGTATGAGGCCATTTTCCTGTATGGTACCATTTACCTTTAAATTTTCTTAAACCATTTATTTTTGGAATGTTTGCTGCTGATAAACAGCCAACAGCACTAATTAAATATTTGCATAAAAAAGTTTTGTCTTTATTGGTTTTGATGTTCCATAAATTACTTTTTTCATCGAAATGTGCTTTAATAACTTTATTATCAAAAAGCATATCTTTTTTTAAACTTAATTTTTCAACAACATAATTTAAATATTCTAATATGATGTCTTGCTTTGAATATCTTTCTGGCCATGACCAATTTTCAAATATCTCTTTTGAAAATGTAAAGTTGTAAGTATGACTTTCTGAGTCACATCTGGCCCCTGGATATCTATTCCAATACCAAGTACCACCTAAGTCCTTACCTGACTCAATTACTAGAGTGTTAAGTTTTAATTTATCTCTTAAGCTGTGTAATTGATAAATACCTGAAAAGCCTGCACCAATTATTATAGCATCATAACTAACCATAATAGAATATTATGGTATTTTATTTGATATTAAAACAATTTATGAAACTAGCGAAGGTTGCTTGATCATGTCTTCTTTTTTGATCCCTGCAACTTTAACTGGTCTTTTCATAGCATCTCTTCTGAAAGGCTCTCCCAGTTCTTGGTTAAGAATTACTTCAATAAATGTTGTAATCCCTTTCTTTTGATCTTCACATGATTGCTTGATAGCAGCAGTAGTCTCTTCCATGGTTCGAACAGTAACCCCTTTTAATCCACAAGCATCAGCAACTTTTGCATAACTTAATTCTGGATCAAGCTCTGTTCCAACGAAGTTATCATCAAACCATAAAGTAGTATTTCTTTTTTCAGCACCCCATTGGTAATTTCTAAAGATTACCATTGAAATTGCTGGCCATTCTGGTCTAGCACATGAGCTCATTTCGTTCATGCTAATACCAAATGCACCGTCACCTGCAAAACCAATTACTGGTGTATCAGGACATCCAATTTTTGCTCCAAGAATTGCTGGAAAACCATAACCACAAGGACCAAATAATCCTGGTGCTAAATATTTTCTACCTTTTTCAAATGTTGGATAAGCATTTCCAATTGCACAGTTATTACCAATATCACTTGAGATAATTACATCATCAGGCATACCTGCTTGAATTGCTCTCCATGCTTCTCTAGGAGACATTCTATCTGCATCTCTTTTTCTTGCTTCTGCATTCCAAACTGTACCTTCATCATCATCTTCGTGATCTAAACTTGATAACTCTTGTAACCAAGCAGATTTAGTTTGGTGAATTGTATTTTTTCTCTCTTCTCTATTTGTATCTCCTGCTGTTGGAGAAAGTTGAGCTAAAATTTGTTGTGATACTAATTTTGCATCCCCACAAATACCAACTGTGACTTTTTTAGTTAAACCAATTCTATCTGAATTCATATCAACTTGAATGATACTTGCATCTTTAGGCCAGTAATCCATTCCATAACCTGGTAAAGTTGAGAAAGGATTTAATCTTGTACCAAGTGCAAGAACAACATCAGCTTTCTTAATTAATTCCATTCCAGCTTTTGATCCATTATATCCTAATGGTCCAGCAGCTAATGGATGACTTCCTGGAAAACTATCATTATGTTGATACCCTGAACAAACTGGGGCATCTAATTTCTCAGCTAATTTTTTACAATCTTCAATCGCTCCACCAATTACAACACCAGCACCAGATAATATTACTGGAAACTTAGCATTTGATAATAAGTCAGCTGCTTTTTTAATTGCATCAACTCCACCTGCTTGTCTTTCAAGTCTAACAATTGGAGGAAGATCAATATCAATTACTTGTGTCCAATAATCTCTTGGAACATTTATTTGTGCTGGAGCTGATCCTCTGATCGCTTTTTCAATTACTCTATTTAATACTTCTGCCATTCTTGAAGGGTCTCTAACTTCTTCTTGATAACAAACCATATCTTTAAATAAATTCATTTGTTCTACTTCTTGAAAACCACCTTGACCCATAGTTTTATTAGCAGCTTGAGGTGTTACTAATAATAATGGTGTGTGGTTCCAGTATGCAGTTTTAATTGGTGTTACAAGACCGGTAATTCCAGGACCGTTTTGAGCAATAACCATTGACATTTTGCCAGTAGATCTTGTGTAACCATCAGCAATTAATCCACCGTTTGTTTCATGAGCAACATCCCAAAAGGTAATTCCAGCATCAGGAAAGATATCTGAAATAGGCATAAAAGCTGAACCGATAATTCCGAATGCGTGTTCAATTCCATGCATTTGTAAAACTTTTACAAAAGCTTCTTCTGTTGTCATTTTAGTCATAATAATTAGGCCTTCCTGCTTAAGTTGTTAAAAAATCTATAAATAATTTGTTAATTTTAAAGATTAATATATAAGATTTAAAAAATTTCAAACAAACAAATCGACACAATTATGGCTACAGATATTATTATACACGACGAGAAAGACAACGTAGGAGTAGTTGTTATTGATAAAATCACTCCAAAACAAGATTGCGCATGTTGGATTATGGAGAATGATAAAACAGTTCAAATTCAATCAGTAGATGAAATTCAATTAGGACATAAAATTGCAATGGTTGACCTTAATGAAGGTGATACTATTTTGAAATATGGTCATGATATTGGAAAAGTAGTTAAATCAATCAAAAAAGGTGAGCATGTTCATGTTCACAATGTAAAAACGAAGAAGTGGTAAAAAATATGGAAATTCCAAAAAGTTTTTTAGGTTATAAAAGAGAAAATGGCAGAGTTGGTACTAGAAACCATGTAATCATCTTACCTGTAGATGATATCTCAAACGCTTGCGCTGAAGCTGTAGCGAACAATATTAAAGGTACAATGGCCCTTCCTCACTCTTATGGAAGACTTCAATTTGGTGCGGACTTAGATCTACATTTTAGAACAATGATTGGAACTGGAAAAAATCCTAACGTTGCTGCTGTAATTGTTATTGGAATTGAGCCTAAATGGACAAAAAGAATTGTTGATGAAATTGCAAAAACTGGAAAACCAGTTGAAGGATTTCATATTGAAAGAACTGGTGACATTGGAACAATCATGAAAGCTTCTAAAAAAGCTCAAGAATTTGCAATGTGGGCTTCTGAAAAACAAAGAGAAGAATGTCCTTTAAGTGATTTATGGATTTCGGTTAAATGTGGTGAATCTGATACAACATCAGGTCTTGCTGCTAACCCAACAGTTGGAAACTTGATGGATAAATTAGAGCCATTAGGAGTTCATTTATGTTTTGGTGAAACTTCAGAGTTAACTGGTGCTGAAAAAGTTTGTGCTACACGTGGTGCAACTCCAGAAGCTTCTGAAAAATTCATGAAAACGTGGAGTGATTATAACGATTTCATTCTAAAAGAAGCAACAGATGATCTTTCTGAAAGTCAACCAACTGCTGGAAATATTGCAGGTGGATTAACTACAATTGAAGAAAAAGCATTTGGAAACTTCCAAAAAATTGGATCTTGTAAATTTATAGACGTATTAGAGCCAGCTGAAGAGCCTACTAAAGGAAAAGGATTATACTTTATGGACACTTCATCTGCTGCAGCGGAATGTATTACACTTCAAGCAGCAGCTGGATTTAACATTCACTTATTCCCAACGGGTCAAGGTAATATCGTAGGTAACCCAATAGAACCTGTTGTAAAATTAACTGCTAACCCACTAACTGTAAAAGGTATGGGTGAGCATATTGATTGCGATGTATCAAAAATTTTATCACGAGAGATGACTATGTCTCAAGCTGGTGATGAATTGATCAAATCAATGATTAGAGTTGCTAACGGTAGATTAACTTGTGCTGAAGCTTTAGGTCATAAAGAGTTTGTTATGACTAAACTTTACAGAAGTGCTTAAAAACTTATTTATTAAATAATGCTATTTAAAAAATACCTGGTCATTGTACCAGGTATTATTTTAGCGTTTGTTCTCTACAGTTTATCTCAAGGTTTTAATAACATTATTGGTATTGAGCTTTTAGGTTATGAAAAAAGTCCAATATCAACTGCCATGATTGCTATTTTACTTGGAATGATTTTTGGAAATATATTCAAAATGAGAGATAACTTCGTAAAAGGTTTGGACTTTACTCAATCATATATTCTCAAACTTGGAATAATTTGTTTAGGAATTCAATTAAAACCTTTTGAGTT
>ENA-OREN01004681-OREN01004681.1-marine-metagenome-genome-assembly--contig:-NODE-4681-length-11778-cov-5.257158_pt1 | contig 11778 bp, 15 predicted proteins | sample MGYA00248624_ERZ508555 | MGnify/ENA primary metagenome ERZ508555 (study PRJEB26222, sample SAMN06267773) | marine metagenome | isolation source: Saanich Inlet, British Columbia, Canada | place...
GTATTGAAGAGTGGGGTAAAAAACCACACATGATGACTAAAATTCTAGAAGAAATTGAAGAAGATTCTCATTCAGTTAAACGATTCAGCGAATGGATGTTGAAACTTTCAGGAGAATTGTCTTGACAAAGGGTCGATGACCTGTCAAACTATAAGTATAGTAAGAAAAGGGAATAATCCCAAAACCCAAACGAGAGAATATTATGACTAAAGCAGAATTTGTTGCCGGCATTCTTGCCAAGAGGACAGAAAAAAAACTGAATGACTACGTGGAAGGTGTACTTGAAGGTATGACTGAGAAAGACCTTGATTCTTCCATAACTCCGGAACATGAATTTTTTGACTTCAAAGTTACGGATAAAACTTAATAAAACTTTGCATAAACCCTTGACTTTTAGCTCAGTTTGCTGTATAATAATAGATGAAGAGTTAAGAAAGAAACCTTTTAGAGAACTTAAATGGAAATGAAATTAGTAACCAAAGAACAAAAATCAATTCTGGCGAAACTTCTCGCTTCAGAAAATTTGATTGTTGAACATGGTAAATTTAATACAGCATCATTTGACACAAAGAATCGTATACTCCGTCTTCCTATCTGGAAAGAGATGAGCGGTAATCTGTACGATTTGCTTGTGTTGCACGAAGTTGGTCATGCACTCTATACCCCTGAAGAAGGTCTTCATGACGCAAAAGGTCATGGTAAAGGTTTCAAATCCTTTTTGAATGTGGTTGAAGATGCAAGGATTGAGAGGAAAATAAAGAATAAATTTCCAGGTGGACGCCGAGCATTTGTTGAAGGTTATAATGATTTGATGAAGCGTGATTTCTTTGGTGTTAAACAAAGAGACATTGCCGGATTGGGTTTGATTGATAGAATTAATCTTCATTACAAAGCTGGTGATCATTTGGATGTTTCTTTTTCTGATGAAGAAAATGTTTTTATTGATCGAATTGATAAAGCAGAAACTTGGAAAACTGTAGTCAAGATTTGTGAAGATCTGTATGAGCATGCAAAAGAAAATGAATCAGAAACCGATATGTCTGATCATGAATGGGAAGAATTCATGACGGAAGATGATGAAGAAGATTCAGATTGGGATGAAAATTATGATCCTAGTGATTATGATGGTGCAGAAGAAGAAAGCGGTGAAGAAGAATCTGGCGACTCTGGTGAAACTGATACAACTGGTGGTGAATCTTCTGATGACGAAAGTTCTGATGAAGAGGATTCTGATGGTTCAGGAAAATCAAAAGATGGTGATTCTGATGAAGATGAAACCAAAACAGGAAGTGGTGAGAGTTCCGGTGCAGAAGGTGGAGAAAATGGTAATTATGATCCTGAATCAAAAACCGATACTAATTTCAGAAACAATGAAACTGAATTGGTATCGGATGAAGCAAAAGCCTACCGATATGTGAATCTCCCTACTAATATTGATCTGAAAAATGTTGTTGTTAATTTTTCAGATATTTATGAGGAATATCGAGCACATTGGGAAAATGGTGGACGATACGGAGCAACTGGTGAGGAAATGTTTACATATTCCACAGGATTGTTCAAAGATTTTCGTAATAAAAATAAAAAAGTTGTTGAATATCTCGCAAAAGAATTTGAGATGAAGAAAGCTGCAAAGGAACACTCAAGATCAGCAACCGCCAATTCTGGAATTCTTTCCTCCGAAAAACTTTATACTTACAAATACAATGAACATCTTTTCAAGAAGTTGACAATTACCCCTGATGGAAAAAATCATGGATTAATTATGTTTGTTGATTGGTCAGCGTCAATGTCACAAAACATGAAAGGGACTATTGAGCAAATGATGGTTCTAGTTATGTTTTGTAAGAGAGTGAACATCCCTTTTGAAGTTTATGCTTTTAGTGATTCTTATACAAGATATGGTGATAATGTAGAGGGTGTCGATAAAGATGGTCATTTTCGTGGAAAAGATGGGAGTGTAAATTATGGTGATTTGGTAGTCAATAGATTTAATCTCCTGAATTTGTTTTCTTCAAGAATGAGAGCAAAGCAACTTCATGAGGCATATATTTACATGACTGCAACAGCAGACTATTGGAGTAGAAATTATTCTTATGGAAGTAGAGGGGTATATGTTACAATTCCTGTCCGAATGGATCTCGGTGGAACACCTCTTGACAGTACATTAATTATGTCTTTTCCAGTAATGAGAGATTTCATTAAAAAGAATCAAGTTGATGTTATCAATAGTATTTTTCTTACTGATGGTGATTCTCATACTAGTAATAATTATTGGAAAGCTTCTGAACCTGATTTTGATTCAGCAAAAACGGATGATGGGGTCATTGTATGTGAAGGCATTGGCCGTTATGATATTAATGGTGAAAATGTAATTCTACGTGATCCAATTTCCAAGAAGCAAATACAAATTAAAAGGTCTGGAAGACATAGCCGCCGTGCAATGACTTCTACTTTGGTAAAATTTCTAAGAGAAGTTTTTGATATCAACATTGTTAATTTTTTCTTAATTGGAAGAATGCGAAAATGGGATATGATGAATCACATTGATGACATGAAAGATATTGGGGGTGAAGCGGCAGATACCTCAGAGATTGATGCGGACATTATGATGAAGAAGTTCCGCAAGGATAAATATCTAGTTGCTACTGAAGCATGTGGTTTCAATGAGCAGTATTTGGTTCTAGGTGGAAAAAACTTGGAAGTTCAAGAAGAACAATTGGAAGTTGCAGAAGATGCTTCTGTAGCACAATTAGCAAGAGCCTTCAAAAAGTTCTCTGCCGGGAAACTTGAAAAGAGAAAACTTCTTTCACGATTCATCGATATGGTGGCAGCGTGAAAATAATTTGAATAAACTATTGACTTTTAGCTCAGTTTACTGTATAATAATAGGTGAAGGGTGAGAAAAGGGTTCTCACCCAAAATAACCTCCAAAAGAGATTGATTATGACAACAGTTACAGAAATATTAGACCTCTATCGATATGTTGGTGATACTGCCGCAGCTGAAGTGGCGTTAACAGAATTGATCAACGAATCATATTCTGCTGGGTATTCCTTCGCAAAAAATGAGGCGGGATTAATAGAAGAAGTAACAAACGCATTAGCAGCGGAGTAATTATGAAAATAGTATCAACTAAACAATTCTGGTGGAGGTTTAATTACCTCAAACGAAACGGTGGAGTAATAACCGTAACCAATAGAACACCAGAGATGGATGTGAAAGAATACAACAGAATAGAACTACTAGTAAACAAACGTGTTCGCTGGGAATTGGGAGTGGAGGGTTTCATGAAATGGGATTCTTGCGGAGTCAAAGACATAACAACTTTGGCTAGAGCATACGGAATATCTTGAAAAAAGATTGAATAAACCCTTGACTTTTACCCCAAAGCGTGTTATAATATAAGTAGAGAGTGAAAAAGGGGAATAATTCCCAAAATATTCAAATCATGAGAGAAAGTGAAATGAAATATACAGCAAAACAAGAAAGTTATTTGACAGCGGCAATTGATAAGTTTGGAACTGATGCAATTGTTTCAAAAGCTGAAATAGGTGGGTTAGCAACATCTATAGGGATGTCATTTCCCTATTGGTTGACTGAGCCGAGCAGATATGGTTCTTATACCAAAGTTGGAAAAAATTCATATAAGTTGCCCGATTTGATTACGGGTGCCCGTGAATTTAAAGAAAATTTGATTAAAGTTAAAAAACCCGTAAAAACGGAGAGTGTTGTTGTGGATGACGCGAAAGAAGTTGTAGTTGAATCAAAAAATACAGAAAGTGTTTTAGATATGAGTACATATTTTAATCCTGCAGAATTGATTCCTAAAAAAGATCCGTTGTTCGTGGCTCATGGGCATTTTAGTGATTTGACTAAGGTTTTAAGTTCTAGAAAATTTTATCCAGTATTTGAAACTGGTGAATCTGGAACTGGTAAAACTTACATGACCGAACAGGCATGTGCCAAACTCAAGAGAGAATTTATCAGAGTTAACATTACTATTGAAACTGATGAAGATGATCTTTTGGGTCACTACGCATTGATTGATGGTAATACAGTTTGGCAGGACGGCCCTGTGGTGATCGCCATGGAACGTGGTGCAGTTCTTCTCCTTGATGAGATTGATTTGGCATCCAACAAAGTGATGTGTCTACAACCTATACTTGAAGGTAAAGGTGTTTATTTGAAAAAGATAAACAAAATGGTTACACCAGCTGCAGGATTTACAGTTGTCGCAACCGCCAATACTAAAGGAAAAGGTTCTGAAGATGGTAGATTTGTTTTTACCAATATTTTGAACGAAGCATTCCTTGAAAGATTCCCTATCACTATGGAAGTTGGTTATCCTTCAGCACAAACCGAAAAGAAAATCGTGAACAAAGTTCTTGATTCTCTTGGAGTTTCCGATACTGATTTCTCTGAGAAGTTGGTGAATTGGGCAAACGCCATTCGTAAGACTTTTTATGATGGTGGAATTGATGAAGTAATCGCAACTCGCAGATTGGTTCATATTTCAAACGCATTTGCAATTTTCGGTGATAGAATGAAATCAATCGAAATGTGTGTGAATCGTTTTGATGAAGATACCAAAACTTCTTTCTTGGATTTGTATTCCAAGATTGATGCAGAAGCGGTGATTTCTTCTGATGAAATTGAAACCGAAGAATCAAATGTTTCTTTCATTCAAGTTTAAATGATGATTCGAATAATCCCCTTTAACCAATCATAGAATAAATATTATGCCACTAAAAAATGTAACAGTAAAAACAGTAGTAGATGAAAAATTTAGATTCAAAGCAATGGACCTAAATGGAGCTGTTTTTGTTTATGAAGATAAGCCAAGTATTCCAATCGATATTGCATGTGATACATGGGATGTCAAAACTGGTAAAGTTCTTCAAATTTCACCTCCTACTCCGGAAAGCACTGCTAATTTAGAGTTGGGCGATTGGAGAGAATCTTTAGTAGAGTTAAATGATGAAGCTTTTATACTTGATTGAAATAACCAATAATAGAGAGATACATGAAAACAGCAATAATTGAAGTCCTAGAAAAAGGTGAACTGGTTTTTGGTTCTCCCACTGTAGGTAAATATTTTGTACGAAGATTCGAAGATGGAGAATCAATGGGTGGCGGATTTTTTAAAACAAAAAAAGAAGCAACAACTCACGCAAGAGAATATAAAAAAGAAGACACTCAGCAAATGGAAGAAAATGACAATCAATGAATTTATACAGAAGTATAGGAAGGTTGAACAAATTACGCCCCACATGATCAGTTCTCATAATCCCTTAGTAGTTTGTAATGATGGATTTGAAATGTCTGTTCAAGCAGGACAATCTTTGTATAGTGAGCCACAAGATGTGGCAGATAGTTATGAAGAAGCTGAAGTTGGTTTTCCATCTACAGAAGAATCATTGATTACATCCTATGCAGAAGATAAAGAAAATCTTTGTGGTACGGTTTATGGATATGTGCCGTGTTCAATTATTGATAAAGTGATTGAGAAGCATGGTGGAATAGATGAAGAAGCAATTATAAAAATGAAAGAAGGATTATGAAAGGTAGAGAAGGTAAACATGTTCGCCAAGAATCCGCGATCAATCGTACAAAAGCAACTATTCTTGTATATGAAGAAGGGTTGAAATTGGGTAATGATGATGAGAAAAAACTATTAAAGAAAAAAATAGAAAGAGCTCAAACAACAGTTGAAAATACTAAAAAGAATATGAAATAACCTAAGCCATCCGAGGGAACGGTGGCATATTGGTTCAGAGATAGCAGAATGTTCGTGACATGACGCTAGGTGTAACCCACCCTTAATTGTTTCTGAGGTAGGATGGTTATGTGAGCAAGTTGCAGTTAAGTCCCTGTCATTTCAGGTGAGATGTCATTCAACTGCATACAACTAGTGGGGTGATGACGATTCGTGAGAAGTTCGCAGACTTAAGCCACTAAGTATCGAAGGCCAAGGACGAGCTCATGGTTATTTCTTACATATAAATATACATAGCATTACATAATTAACTAATTATTATAGGAGTTTGATTTGGAAATTAATATCAATATTAACGAATTAAGAGAAAAGAAAATCTTTGTAGCAACGCCCATGTACGGTGGAATGTGTACGGGGATGTATACTAAAGCATCTTGTGATTTGGCAACAACCGCCACTAAGTATGGAATGGATGTAAAATTCTTTTATCTCTTTAATGAAAGTTTAATTACAAGAGCCCGAAATTATTTGGTTGATGAATTTTTGCGATCCCCTTACACTCACCTAATGTTCATTGATTCGGACATTAATTATAATCCTCAAGATGTACTAGCACTTGCTACACTTTGTGATGAAGACAAGCCAATTATTGGTGGCCCCTATCCAAAGAAATGTATTGCATGGGAAAAGGTACGTAATGCAGTAGATGCTGGATTGGGTGATGAGAATCCTAATGACCTAGAAAAATTCACAGGTGATTTTGTATTTAATCCAGTTGAAGGAACGACTCAAATTAAAATTGATGAACCAACTGAAGTATTGGAAGTTGGTACTGGATTCGTAATGATTCGCCGTGAAGTATTTGAAGCATTCAGAGAAGAGTATCCACAATTTTCCTACAAACCAGATCATAATCGATCAGAACATTTCGATGGCAAGCGATACATTCATGCCTTCTTTGATACAGTGATTGATAATGAATTATATGCAGGAAAAGGTGCAAGTGGTTCAGATCGATATTTGTCTGAGGATTATATGTTTTGCCAATGGGCAAGAAAAATTGGGTTTAAAACTTGGTTGTGTCCTTGGATGGAAGTAAATCACGTGGGAACTCATGTATTTAACGGTACATTAAAAGATCTTGGTAGATTGGAATTTGCTTCACACGGAGTAGATGATTCTAGACCATTGAAAGAAGAACGTAAACAATCAAGACAAGAAAGGAGGAAAGCAGAACGGGTCGAAAAGAAGAAAAGTAAACTTACAACGCCAGTAAAAACTTGACAAATCAGCAATACGTGATATAATAAGATATACAATTAATACTAAACATATAAGGAATATGATGAAATTAACGGCTGAAACAACTGCGATACTTAAAAATTACGCGGCAATAAATCAAAACATACAATTCAAACAGGGTAAAACCCTATCAACAATTTCCCCTCAAAAAAATATTCTAACAACTGCGGAAATCAGTGAAGACATTCCAAGCACATTTGCTATCTATGATCTTAACAAATTGTTGGGAGCACTTAGCCTTTTTGACAAAACTCCTGAATTAAATGTTGGTGAAAATAAATTGAACATTCGTACTACTGAATATGAACTAGATTATGTTTATGGAGATCCAGCTATGTTAGTATTACCTCCAGAGAAAAAACTAGATTTTCCTGAACCGGAAATCAACTTTAAAATGACAAAGGACGCATACGATGCCGGTCTAAAAGCGGCACAAGTTTTGTCATTACCAGAGTTGATTGTACATGGTGATGGAAGTAAAATATTTTTGGTTGCAACTGATACCAATAATAATTCTTCTGACGAATTCCGAAAAGAGGTTGGTGAAACGGATAAAACTTTTCAAATGGTTTTCAAAATTGAGAACATGAAACTTTTGAGTGGTGGATACCAAGTTGGAATTTCTTCTAAAGGTATTGCACATTTCTCACACGAACATTCCAAATTACAATATTGGATTGCAACAGAACAAAATTCAAACTATAACGGATAAACATGGAAAACTTTTTATGGGTAGAAGAGTTTCGCCCTAAAAGGGTGGCGGATTGTGTTTTATTAGAACCTCTCAAAGAAGTTTTTCAAGGTTTCGTTGATGATGGCAAAATCCCCAATTTACTTTTATCAGGCGGTGCAGGTGTAGGTAAAACCACAATAGCACGTGCTATGTGTGATGAAATAGGTTTGGATTATTTAATGATAAATGGTTCAAACGAAGGCAGGAATATAGATACTGTCAGGACACTTCTACAGCAATATTGTAGTTCAGTTTCAATGAGCGGTGGAAGGAAAGTTGTCATAGTCGATGAGGCAGATTACATGAATGCTGAATCGGTTCAACCAGCACTTAGGGGGTTCATTGAAAAATTTAGCGCCAATGTTAGTTTTATCTTTACTTGTAATTTTCGTAATCGGATCATTGATCCTATCCATAGCCGTTGCTCTGTAATAGAATTTGTAATTCCAAGATCAGAGAAACCGAAACTTGGTCAAGAATGTCTGGAAAGAATTAAAGAAATCCTGACATTGAAAGAGGTCAAGTTTGATGAAAAAGTTCTTGTTGAATTAGTTTTGAAACACTTTCCAGATATGCGGAGAGTAATAAACGAACTTCAAAGATATGCTGCCGGTGGAGTTATTGATGTCGGTATCTTGGCACAGATTGGCGAAATCAATCTTCTTGAATTAATGAAAGCCTTGAAGGGTAAACATTTTTCTGAAGTACGAAAATGGGTTACTCAAAATGTCGATAATGATCCAGTAAGGATTTTTCGAAAGATTTATGATGGAATACATGATTATCTCAAGGATACTTCAATTCCTCAGGCTATTCTTATCATTGCAGAATATCAATATAAGTCCGCGTTTGTTGCAGACCAAGAAATTAACCTAGTCGCCTGTCTCACAGAAATGATGGTGGATTGTGAGTTTAAGTAATATGCCCTATAAAGATTACGAAAAGCAAAAAGAATGGTCTAAAATCCTTGATGCTACTCCCAAAAGAAAGAAAAAAGAGAGGGAAAGACATTTATTAAGGACATATAATCTTACCTTAAAACAATGGGAGCAGATGTTGAAAGACCAGAACGGAACGTGCGCAAACCCACATTGTGATAAAGTATTAGAAGGAAGATACAGAATTCATACAGATCATGACCACAAAACAGGTAAGGTAAGAGGTTTATTGTGTGCCCGGTGTAATACAGATTTAGGACGGCTGGAAGATAAACATAGAATAAAAGGATTGTATTTATATCTTGAACAATACGGAGCAGATTATGACTTTGAAAGAGTTTTTTAAAAAAGTAGTTAGACATTTAGAACATTCTGGGTTATCAACTAAGACAAATCATGTCATAGATAGTGCAGTAGATGATTTTAATGCTCTAGATATTTTCGATAGACATGATGTTTTCTATGGTTCAAGATATATTATCAGCAAATTAAGACAAGACGGTTTACAGGGGTGCCGTTGTCCTAGATGTTCTTAGTAGCTTGACAAATTAGAATTATATGTTATAATAGTAGTATAACATTACAGGAAGCTTAAATGAACGAAGAATTATTAAAAATTTATGAAGATAATACGAATGAATTTGGGTTGCCAGTATTCGATTTATTCACTTGGCAAAACTTGAATACAAAATATATCGATCCAGACCCTTCTTTGCCCATGTCCAAACGGGCGAAAGTCATGATCGATACTATGATTCATTTCTTTGAAAAACACCATCCCAAATTTCCATTCAGGGAATTTGATATGCACGAAGTTAGGCAGAACTTTTATAAATTGTGCAATCTCAATCTAAAAGATAATATTTTCCCAAAAGAAAAGTGTAAAACAGTCCATGAAAAATATGAAGATTACGTGGGCAACTTTCCAGAATGGGGAATAGGAATTTTAAATTTTAGTGCAACTTATAATACCATTTCTGATGCGTTCATGAATCGTGAGCGAATGAAATGTAGTTATGATCGTTCACCAAGTCCAATTACAATGTGGAATGATCAAACGGATTTGAAACAAATACTTTCACCAATATGGAGATTACATCCGGATTGTGGAATGCCTCTCAAAAACAATTTGTACATTGAAGGAATACGTGTCGGAGCATATTTTGCAACGCAATTCAAACCATCAGTAGCAAAAGCTTTTTATGATTTTACCAAATCTAAAAAAGTACTTGATACAAGCTCAGGTTGGGGTGATCGTATGACAGGATTTTTTGCGTCTAATGCTGATGAATATTATGGAATGGACCCGAATGGTGATCTCCATGAAAATTATCACAAGATGGCAGTTCAATATGAAAATTGGTTAGGAGAAGAAAATCCTAAATCTGAATTTGGTGATAAATGGTTTTCTGTTGAAGGAAAAAAGAAAGTAAAAATTTATAGATCACCGGCTGAAGATTTGCCGTGGGATGAAATTCCAAATGATATTGATATCATGTTTAGTTCTCCGCCATACTTTGCTACTGAACGATATGCAGAGGGTAGTAAGTTTGAAGAAGATCAATCATGGAGTCGTTATAATTCTTATGAAGAGTGGAGAGATGGGTTTTATCTTCCTGTAATGAAAAAAGCATTTGAGAAATTGAGTCCTGGCGGATGGCTAATGGTTAATATTATGGACCCGAAAGTCAAAGGTAAACGTCATAAATCTTGTGATGATTTGGTAAATGACCTCATGGAACATTTTAAAGGTCAAATCGGAATGAGAATTATGGCTCGCCCGAAAAGCATAAAATCTTTTGAGGGAGATACCCATGAAGAAAGAAAAGCAAAATACGATGAATGGCAAGCAAAGTGGTTTGTCGAATCTGTTTGGTGTTTTCAAAAGCCTGGCGGTGAGGTTGTTGATCTATTTGGTCCTTTTAAAGATTCTACTTTGGACGGCATGGGAGAAATTATTGTGCAAGAGCCGATTAAAAAGAAAAAGTTCTCAGAAACAAAAAAAGAAAAATCTTCATTAGATGGGTTTTTTGGATGAAAGCGTGGCAAAAAGGATATACATTAGAATATCTTGAAGAAATTGTAGATAGGTTTTCAGATTTTAATGAATTTTCTTGCTCTCCATTTTCGGAAATGAGCAAAAACAAAGTAGCCGAATCCTTAGAAAAAAATCACATTGAAATTCTTACTCATGCAATTATTGAATCCCATATTAATAGAAATAGAAATGAAATAACTGTTGATGGAACTGTTGTAATAGGAATAAAAGAAGATGGAGATAGAATTGTTACCAAAATTTCTGGTGATATGATTCCGTTGTCTGCCAAATTAAAATCCTATACAGAACCTACTTGGTTGTTTATTTGGGAAGAAGATGTCAAATCACGTAATATAGCAAGCTCAGCAGAATTCAAAAAGATTGGTGCAAAAGTTACAAGCTTCGGAGAAATCTATGGAGTTTATTTTAGAGATATGCCTGGATTTTTTAGTGATGTTGAAAGACCACATATAAAAATTCCAGAGTATGAAAAATATGCATTAAGAAAATTACAGATTGAAAAATCTTATCCGATAGAAGCTGCTTTAGTTGGAATAAAAGATAAGTTAAATACTCTTCCTGAGTTTACAAATCACTATTCGAATTATAATGACAAAGGTTCTTGGAAGGCTCTTTCATTAAGGGGATACAGATCAGATTCCTCTTTCATTACTAAACCCATTGAAATGAATAAGAAGTGGAAAGCAGAAAACCTAGGCTCCCTTAATTGGCAGCTGGAAGATACCCCATTACGAGCACAATTTCCAGAAGTAGAAGTTTTATTGGATCAGTTACCTGGCAAAAAACATCGAATTCGTTTTATGAGTTTGAAACCGGAGGATGGAGAATTGAGAAGACATACAGATTTAGTAGACCCAGATCAAGGAATTTCAGATGGCAAGTTAGCAAGAATTCATTTTCCAATTGTAACAAATGATAAAGTTGAATTTCAAAATTGGGATTGGGACGGTAACGGAGAATCTATTAATATGAAAGTTGGGGAGGCGTGGTATTTAGACGTGAGGAAACCACATTGTGCGGTGAATAGTGG
>ENA-OREN01004692-OREN01004692.1-marine-metagenome-genome-assembly--contig:-NODE-4692-length-11770-cov-4.163773_pt1 | contig 11770 bp, 28 predicted proteins | sample MGYA00248624_ERZ508555 | MGnify/ENA primary metagenome ERZ508555 (study PRJEB26222, sample SAMN06267773) | marine metagenome | isolation source: Saanich Inlet, British Columbia, Canada | place...
CATAGCGTGTAGCGCGTTGTGTATAGCACCAAAGAACTGATGGTCTACATGATTAGCGCCCAATGACACAGCCACGTCAATTACATTTTTGTTGTTGATGGAATCATGTGAATAATCCACACTAACCATCGGCTTGCGGTAGTCAACAACCCTCACTTCTTTGAGATTGTAATGTTCTAGCACTAATTGTTTTTTACGATTCATGCGTTTGTTACCTTATTAAAGCTGTAAATTTTACCTCGGCTTTGAATAGCAATGACATGCTTACGATTAATAGTACGATACCCACGGTTAATCATGTCGTAGACAATCATATTACCCGCCGCTTTAGCGTCGTATTTCAATCCTTTACCGTTCAATCCCTTAGTCACACCGAAGCGACCAGTTAGTTCACGTATATCGCCACTCTTTTTGTAGAAAGCTATAGTAAAAAATTTACCCTTTAGACCACTGATAGCAATATCGATCTCGTCACTTGTCAGACATTTATATTTTTTAGTATTCATTATTTGTTTTTTAATTTAGTTAATAGTTTGATGTCCACTGTTCCAAAAGCGTTGTGCACTTTTAGTAGGTATTCACCGGCAGCATCTTTTGAATGGTCAGAATGTCGTGCACTATTATATATGCGTAGCGCGTGTTCGACATACTCAACATTTAATTCAAAAGTTGTTTGTTGTTCCGTTTGTATATCCATTCTTGTTCGTGTTAAGACTGTATCAATAAGCACCCCAAGGTTCCTCATAGGGCTCGGGACCTTCCTCTATCATTTCCTCATACCATTCCGGGTGGTATTCTTTCATGTGCTTTACCCGTTCTCTCTCCATCGCATGGATAGCAAGTATCATGATTATGAATAGCGCACCAAAAATGATCCACCAATCTCTACGCTCCTCCGCCCTCAAAACACCTCGGAAATAAAGGAGACACCATCGCACGGAATAAAGGAAAAGGGGACATTTTCAGCAATTTCAGCGTAAGTTGTACCATAGCCTTCACCATAATGTTCAACAAAATCCTCCGCACACTCAAAGAAATCCCAGGTCAATCGGATTGCCACGACGTCAAGCTCCTGTGAAACTTCTGTACCAGACATTTCCTCCCATTCTTCAAGATATTCAAAAAGGTGACCGGCAGCCTGTGCTGGCATGCTACTGTGTTTATCATTGCATATCGCACTGATAAAACCCCACTTATTTACTTTTATATGCATAGTTTCTATTTTATTAAAGTTAATTCTAAGTAACTAGCAACATAGTTAATGTGCTTCTGAGTAGTAACAGACCACCAGCCTAACTGGTTTAACTTATCACCATCTATTTTTGCAACAATAGTGGAATAACTCCACACATCGTTACCATTTATTCTTAAATTCTGTTTGTATTTCGGTAATGTTCTCATTTTTTTAGTTTTATGTTATTCAATTATTGTATCCAATCACGTCCGTGTCGAGGTTGTATAGCACTAATCCTTTCTGTACCACGCCACGCATCCATCATCTTCCAAATCCTCATCGCCTTCCTCCCTGCGTCGTGCACTATCCTCTAAATGGCACTCCACACCATCACGCATGGAATTGATAGACTCGCAAAGGTCCAGTAATTCCCACACAGCCTCCAACTCCTGCTCGGACATATCGTCATAACCAGGATTACCCTGTAAAGCGTCTTCACAATCTCTCAAATCTTGCGCAGTATTTTCAAATCTGCAGTAACTCATATTTCCCATATTTTCTATTTATTATTTATCTCTACAATCATCACATATATCACAAAAGTGGTAGTCCTCCTCAAGCATAGCCTTACCGCAAAACTCACAATTGTTCTCATTAGTATAACGATCCACCTGCCATTGGTATAAATACTCAACAGTCCTAGACCGCTCATCCTCACTCAAGGCATTATAAGCCGCCTTCAGCGCCTCCAAACCCTCATCACTATCAACTACCCTGTAGAAGATGCTAGAAGCCTTAGACACTCCCAAGGAATAATTACCATCCTTGTCTTTCTTGAAATCTGACTTGATAAAATACAAACTCATGAGTCCCAAGTTCCAATACCACTGAACAAATCAACCTGCTCAGTGATGTTCTTAATGCGTGAACTGATTACAATACCAGCCTTATCATTCTCTTCTTTAGCGAGATCATTACTGAAATACTCGCCCACTCGCTGGTTATCCACCAACTCCTTTTGCCTCTTATAAAGCGACTCGTTCAGTGCATTCAACACCTCGAAAAAATTTATTTTCTTATTATCCATAACTACTTATTCTTTACCACTCAACATATCAATTAACTTATCAATAACAGCCTCATGCATCTCCTCCAAATCCTCATCAGTGTCAAACTCAATATCCTCCATCTGACTGTATACCGTCTCTATCATATGAGCCTCTACATACGAAATCAAAGCCAAAGCCATATCCCCTGCAATCTCATCTTTCTTATTCTCCATTTTATTGTTCATTTTTGTTATTCATATAATATATCCAATCAACATCGTAGCCAAGTTGTATAGCACTTTCACCTAACACCATTTCGCCACTCAACCCAAAAAACATATAACACCCACACACCAAAACCTCCTACCCAAATACCCAATCCGCTAGCAAACATACTGACAATCCACCCATAAAATATAAGTAACACACCAGGCCTCGCAATACGAACCGCCAAAATAAATACCAAAACCAGTAACACAATAGAAAACCAGCGAGATATATAAGTAAAAAACCTACTCATAATATGTAACAATTATTTAAGTGAAATCAAAGCGTTAGGGGGTATTAATCCCTACAAGTCAGTGCAGGATAGAGATTTTCTCTATTCCTCTCGTTAAAATGAGTGATATATTCGGTGAATATAATCCTATTCGGGGCGTTTTCTCAAAAAGGTGACATTAGCCCCTTATAGTATTTATAATAGGGGGCAAACGTCGCACTTTTGGGACTAGTATGTACTTAGCTGGTGGCCTAGTACAATCGATGTGAGTATTAGTATCACTAAAAGGGTGGCAATGAGTGTTTTAGTTTCTGTTTCCATCACTTATTTTGGTTAATAAATTCAAGTATTAGGTTTCCTAGTTTAATTTCTTGTTCTAGTGATAGGTCACCATGTTTTAGCTCATAGTCTTCCACTATTTTTTCCCAGTTAATGTAATCTAGTAGGATAAAGATGTCCGGATCGGTGTATTTCATATTTTCTATTTATTTGTTATTCATTAATTGTATCCATTTCCCCCCGTATTGAGGTTGTATAGCATTTTTAGTGAGAATCACTAATCTATTAGGTAAGTGAATCCTTTATAGTTAAACCACTGTTTAATACTGCTTTCTAATTCAGGATTGCAGAAGTTGTTTGGTATTTTACCAATTGGGTGGCCTTTGTAGGTGATACCATTTAGTTTAATAGTGCCTTGTTTTGGGTATTCTTTAATAGTGTGCATAGTAGTATTTATTTAGTAGTAGTGATTAAAGTGTGTAAATTACCTCGTCAATATCTTTTTTAGGATTGTAAACCCATGCTGCGCCACCATCATTACCTTCATCGTCAGATTGTAGTATGATTTGAGTTTCATCATCTAATATTAGTACCGCTGGTGCTTTATACCAGCCTATAGTGTCTACCTCTGCTTGTTCAAGGTATCTTATCCCCATTATTTTTCTACCTATTAAGTAGTGGGCAAAATGACTGGTGTGTTTTAAGTTTCTGTTTTCCATAGTAGTATTTATTATTCAATTATTATATCCATTTGTTCACGTATTAGTGTTGTATAGCATTTCACTATTTATCAGGATTGTAGCCTGGTTCATCACTATAGATTTGATGTAGTAAATCAGTCACTAACATTTCATTAGTTTCACCATCTTCTAATTGACAGTTATACTCAACAAAATGTTCAGTTTGTTTCACTATATCTTCTTTACTCATTAAAGGGATATCTTTTCGAAAGTATTCTAATGTTTCTGAATCCCAAGTGTATTTATTAGTGTATTTATTCATAGTAGTAGTAGTTATTATTCAATTGTTATATCCATTTGGTATCGTATTAGTGTTGTGTAGCACTTTTTTCACTTACATGTATAGCACAGCCATACTCGTATAGCAAATATACACAGTGGTGAAACCAGTAAAGAAGTAGTGAATGAAACGCGCTATTAAGCAACGTCCCACTCAACTACTGATTGTTATTTTGCGATGTTCAGGTCAGCGCAGAAGGTTGGCATTTTGTACGTTTGAGTGTAGCTCTTGTTCTTAGCGAAACAAGCCATTGCTTCAAAGCGCTCTTTGTGAGCTTCGTACACTGCATCGTGACTGTATTCGTATTTCTCGCCTTTAGCATTTGTGAACTTGATATTCACACCTTTACCGATTAGAGTTTTACGGATTACGAAGCGCTTAGTTGTTAGAGTTTCTGTTTTCATAGTTATAGTTATTAGTAGAGTTATTGTTATTGTTATTATTCAGTTATTGTATCCATTTCACTACGTAGTGAAGTTGTATAGCATTTTTATTATTTAATGCTAAGACGTTTGTTCTGATTCTTCTAACAGGGTTAGAATGTATTCGGCTAAGTCATTTTTGTCCCAAGCCATTAGTTCATTGTAATCAATCATAGTAGTAGTTATTATTCAAGTAATATATCCAATCACCGACGTGACAAGGTTGTATAGCAATTTTATTGTTTATCAATAGAATGCTCCATATCATACAGCGCTTGATCAGCTGGCGCCGCACGTAGCTCGGCACGATCGGCCTGAGCCTGTCCTATCCGCTCCGCGAGGTCTCCGGTCACAGAGCATGATGACAACAGTACAATGACCAGTACCAGACCCATTAGCACCGCATAGATGCCTGCGGTTGACTCCGCATCCTCAAGCCTCATGACTTGGTTAGGTATTTGATCTCGGGTACCCACAGCGCGTCTGTCGGTTGGCTCCGGCACCATTCAGCATGAGCCTGCTCAGCCGCTAACCTGGTTGACCGCTCGGCCATGTCCTGAGCAATCTGCTCTTGATTATCCCGCTTATAAGCTTGGATTGTGTCATATAATTCTTGAGTCATAATAGTAGTGTTAGTTAGTATTCAGTTAATATATCCAATCACCGACGTAGTGATATTGTATAGCATTTTGGATTAGTCCTCGGCCTCAATCATATCTGCATGTTCTAAACATCTAGAGCACAGGTCTGACTCCTGCCATGCTGGGGCAGCGCCACAACAATTCGATTCAAGTTCTTTTTCAGTAAACATAGTAGTAGTATTAGTTAGTATTCAAATAGTATATCCACATCACCACGTAGTGGGGTTGTATAGCAACGACTAGCGAATAACACTAAAACATCCAGTTGCGCGGCACCCCGAGGCAAATAGACCAGGACCGTAACCGCAACCGTGAGATCAGATCACAATACAGATCAGCGCCAGCACCAGCATAGATATGTATAGCAACGCTCTGCTGCAACGGAACAAAGCCTGAACAATCTACAGAATTACCTAGATCAGTATCAGTTAGTACCGCGAACGCAACCGGAACGGCAAAACCCCGGAACAATGCGATAATCCGAGGCGGGGACTGGGTCAAATAAATCGACTTCCCCCAGTGGCGGGCGTGGTGGTATTGTATAGCGTAGCCCCCTTGTTATATATTTGCAATGATTTTTTTTCAAGAATGTTTAAGCGTGTGCGCTTTGTGTGTGATATTAATATCATTTATGATTGGTTAGATCGAGTGACCGGATTGTTTGGAAGTAAACTTCCTACGATGTCTCGGTTATGAATCGGTTATAGATTATGTTTCATCGAGCGCTTTATGGAGATATGCTTTGTGGGGTGCTATTAACATTTAACAGGTTTTACATGAGGGGATTTGTCTTTGCGTTGATTATTTTCGTATGTGGGAGTATTGATGCGCAGGTTGCTTTGGATAAGCAGAGACATTATGCTGCTGGTGTTATTACGGCTACTACTGGTTATGGTATCACTCTTCGTATGGGTGGTGATCGGCGCAGGGCGCGATGGGTTGGATTTGTTACTTGTGTTATGGTGGGTGTTGCGAAGGAGACTTTGGATGTTTACCGTCCTGGCGCGGGTTTTGATGTCAGGGATCTTGGAGCTACTGTTTTGGGTGGCGCTTCGTTTGTGGTCACTGATCGGGTATTGGAGGGGCAAAAACGGAAATTTGAATTTTAAAGCTTACCGTTAAAGTAGGGGGACGGACACAACTCTTGCATGTTAAATACGTACTATGCGGGTATTACTGACTATGATGGCTATTACAGCCTTGACTTTTACGTCTTTCGGACAGAGGGAGATGACTACTATTGGAAACACTATATATATAGATGGTGTGAGGTTGTCTATCACGGATGCGGCCATGACGGCTATGATCCTTTCCCCTGAGGCACGGTCGGTTGAGGCTAACGAACATTTTAAGCAGGCACGCAGGTTAGGCCGGGTAACTAAGCTTATGACCATTGCGGGTTTGTGGCAGATGATAACTGGCACGGCTTATATTGCACTATCACCCGAGGGCTTTGGCGTTGCATCCGGCGCTCTGAAGTACGGTATCGGTAGTGTCTTGGTAACAACTAAGCTTGTCCGGATGGATGAGCATCAGCATATCCTTAAAGGTGTCGAGGCATATAATAGGGCACTAACTAACTTTTAATATCTTATAGAATAATGGCAAAACCAAAAAGACCTGGAGGTCCAAAACAAAAGCTATCCCGTGCTGCGGCCCTTAGAAAGGCTATCCGCGACAAGGCGTTCGCGATGACGGACGAACGTCGTAATAAGAAGGCGGATTCCCAGCGGCGTAGAAACGCAGCCGGCGCTTCTGCCGATGGCAAGGACTATGACCATAAGAGCGGAACATTCAAGAGTATAGCCGCTAACCGTGGCAATGACGGAGCGGGCACTAAGCGTGAGGGCAGGCGTAACTACCGCGTTGCCAAAGGTGAAGGCCGCGCTAGGCAAGCTTAAAAAACCAAATTACGAGGCGATTATACTACTAGGTAAAAACGAAATTTAAAACCTAAACAACACACCACCAAAGTAACGGGGTGGACCATTACCGTTACATGTCAATAAACCAAAACCATGACACATATATATTACCGTACGCAAACGTACAACACCAACGAACCAACTAAGTCGGACAGAGAAGCCGCAAAAGAAAGTTGGACGAGACTTTCTAATAAGTCATACTGGAGGATCACACAGCTGGCCACCGGTTATCATCAAGCAGAATGGCTAAACCCCGAAGAGGAGTGGGTTGCACAGACACGACGGCAGACTGCCGATGAATGTGAAGCAGCTATTGATGAGAGCATCGTTCATTACCAACAACGACTACGTGGGCTAGAAGGCCCGAAGGTTGTACGTACCTTCAGCGAAGACTAATACGTACACAACAATATAATTTAATTTAATATAATGGAATATCACAATCCCAGTGAAATCGTCAAGGATCTATCCTTCGGCGAGGACGCTGTAGAAAAAATTGCCGAGGGAGTTAACATACTAGCACAAGCTGTACGTTCTACCCTTGGAGCCTCAGGAAAATGCGTAATCTTTGAAGATGCATTGGGGCGGCCGGTGATTACAAAAGACGGAGTAACAGTTGCAGAAGCTGTAGTCTTACATGATCCGGTCCAGAATATAGGAGCTACCCTAATTAAAGAAGCCGCGCGTAAGACAGTGAGAGAAGCCGGTGACGGTACCACGACAGCTACTATCCTTGCACAAGCGTTATTGTTATCCGCATATTCGGAAGCAGCGAAGACCGAGCAAGCGGAGACACCACGTCAAATCAAAGATGGTATCACATCAGCGTTGGATAAAGTGCTCAAGTACCTTGATGACATCAAAATCGACGTAGAGGGTGATATGCTATCAAACGTAGCCACCATCTCTTCTAACAATGACCCAGCACTCGGCACACTTATAGCAGAAGCATACACAGCCGTGGGGAAAAACGGGGTTGTATTGTTGGAGGAATCAGAGACGGAGGACACATATGTAGATATCGTTGATGGTGTGCAGATTGATTCTGGCTCTAAGTCACCACATCTGCATACGGATAAAGAAAAAGAGACCACAGAGCTAGAAAAGCCTTATGTGCTTATTGTAGCATCGCAGATTCCGAATATCCGCCGTATACAAAGTGTGCTGGAACACGTTATTAAACAGAAGCGGTCGTTATTGATTGTAGCTGATATGGATCAGCAGCCGTTTGCCACGTTACTTATGAATAAGGTAAAAGGCAATTTAAAGGTGAACATCGTTGATCCTCCAGGGTTTGGGCCATCAAGGCGTGATTCTATGGAGGACTTAGCGGCTATTACAGGCGCTACGCTTATGGATGAAGAGCTAGGGGATGACATGGACATGTTAAATCCCGAAGTACTTGGTGAATGCTTACTTGCTATTACAGATGCCAAGAGTACTGTTATTACGGTTGAAAGTATCCCGGAAGCTGCAAATGAACGTATAGACCTCGCATCTAATAAACTTAAAACAGAAACTAACCCATTCTTTAAGAAAAAACTGGAACAGCGTTTAGCGATGCTTTCCGGCAAGGTTGGAGTTGTTAGAGTAGGTGCTGGATCAAAGCTTGAGCTTAAAGAGAAGTACGACCGAGTGGAAGATGCCATCCATGCTACTAAGGCAGCTATTAAGGAAGGTATTGTACCAGGTGGCGGAGTTGCATTAAGGAATGCGGCTGAACGTATCACACCACGTTCTCAAGGAGAGAAGATGCTATTGGATTCCATTGTTGCACCGTTTGAGGTGGTTCTGGAAAACGCTTTGCTAGAAATTCCTGGCAAGTTCCGGAATAGAGGGTGGGGCGTTGATGCCACGTCCGGTAAGGAGGTAAATATGATCCGCGCAGGTATTATCGACCCAGTGCTTGTAACTAAGACAGCGCTAAAGAATGCCGTTAGTGTAGTCATAACTATCATTTCTGCTGACTGTGTAATTTCTAATACCCGTCTTGAGCAATGAGAGCTATTAACTACTATCTAGTTGTAGAGAAGATAAAGCAAGAACGTAAGGTTGTCGGTGGGCTTGAGCTCATCGATGGCCATGACGAAAACAACAGATATTCCAAAGGAAAAGTCATATCTACAGGTAATCTGGTAGAGGGCATAAACGACGGAGATACAGTGTTCTACGACAAGCACGCAGGGCATAATATTGATTTAGATGACAATACTCGTTATTTTGTGTTAAAAGCAGGTGATATAGTTATTGTAGAATGAGGCGTATTACCTTCGAAGATATTCGGGAATCGAAGGTCTTCATGTATTGGAGGGTAGTGCGAGGCTGGGCTAGGAAGACATACGACCTACAAACAGCGGATATTGAGCTACTTATATACCTAGACTGCCGTGGACGGTTTCGCAGGGAAGATTTTGACGAGGGAGTTATAACCTATCCTTGGGATCACGTACGGTGGAACCGTTTAAGAAGAGAAGGCTGGATTGACGTTTGGAGACATCGCAATCATACTACAAGAAAGTATGCCATCTTTCAGGTGTCCCGCAAGGGCAAACACATGATAGCTCGTATATATAAAATATTACTAGGGGACGAGCAACTACCGACATCATACAGGAGTAAATTCTCGGATCCTAAGACGTACACGGATAAAGTGTATAACACAGCCATCGATAAGATGATTAAAGATAAAGACCGATAACTATGGGTTATAACATGAAAAATAACATCCACAGCATGCTGGGTATCGACGAGGCGCTTTCTACATACGACACTCCGGTGTTTATGAAGAAGCTAGACGGAGGTATTGCAGCAGAGGCTAATAAGGATGGTACTGTTTTCATGGATACTTCAGTTCCGGAAAAAGACCGCAAAGATGTTCTAGCCCACGAGATGGCGCATAAGAACCAAATGCTTCGGGGTGAGTTGCAATATAACAACGAAAACGTTATATGGAAAGGAAAAACCTACAGCCGCGAGTCTATGAATGAGGGAGCCGCTACCCTACCTTGGGAAAAGGAGGCTTATAATAAAACAAACAAATGAAACATTACGCTAATCCAATCACCGGACGCCATAAGGTTGCACCGGAATCTCCAGCTAAGTATAATGCTGACCTTGCGATGGGTGAGCGAGCTATGCGTGATGCGGGGGCGGTAAAACCTATTGCTTATTCTAGCACGGAGCAAGCAGCGGAACCAGTGGATGAGCCGGCTGCTACTGAAGTCTTCGGGGAGCCAATCGAGGCCAAGGAACAAGCCCCCTTAGTCACAGCTCCCACAGCGTCAGATAAAATCAAACGAACTGTCGCAAACCCATTGTTAACTTGAAATAAATATGAAATACACAGCTAAACCAGTAACTCAGTATGCCCGCAATAAAACAGCGGCATCACAATCTCCTGCGCAGTCGGTGGGTAGTGGAGGATCACACGAAGGTGCAAAAAAGAAGGCACCACCAGCAGCTGCAGCTGCACCAACGGCCGCTTCTGCCGCACCGACCTCTGCTAACTCGTCACAACAAAACAATAGTTCGACTATCAATGACAAAGTGAACAAAGGTGGTCTTAGTTGGAATCGTAGTTTGACAACTTCAAATTCCTCGGGTGATGCTAATTCCCTCACAAACGTATCTGCTCCTGCTAATGATTTAGGCAAGGCAAAAGGAGGTCGCCAAGCAAGCACCGCAGCAGAAAAGTCTTCATACAGCGATTGGGTTACTAAACAGATTTCTAGCGGGAAACAATCCGCTCAGCATATGGCTGACCAAGGATATATTAGTAAAGACCGTGTTGGAGAGTATGCGAAGCATGCGCCGAAGCCAGCGGCTAGTACTAGCTCAAAGAATTTTGATTCTTCTAGGAAAGAGACGTTGACTCCGGATATGACAGAAGCCGTTGCTCCTAAAACACAAACACAAACGCGTGCTCATGAAAAACGTAGCTCAAACCGCCAATGGATAACGTCAAACATGGGTAACAGAATTGCGGCTAGCAGCCAGATCCGAAGAGCTAAGAGAGATGGGCTGTTCGCGAATGGGGAGCTTACCGATAAAGGAAGGTCAAGCCTGTCACCAGAACAGCAGAAGGGCTTATCCGGGGCTTATGATACTAAGAGAGGCCGTAATGCGGACCAATTAGCTCATGCCAACAGAACGGGCAAATGGGCCCACGGCGGGAATACCGCTGTAGGGGAGAGCTTCGAAACAAAAGCAGCTAAAGCATCCGAACACGCGACAGCCACTGGTTCCGAGCAGGAATACACGGGTGATGTAAGCAGCACATCCGCCTCGTCTAGTTCTAACAACTCGTCTAGTTCTAGCAAATCATCTGCCCAAGGCACAAATACCAAAAATAACAATACTATCTCCATCCAGCGTCCGGTTTTTAATGAGCCTGAGCTTTTTGATGGAATCGGGGATAACCACTCTCTTAGAGATATATATGGTGTTGGTAAATACAAAATGAACCGTTTGCACTCCAGCAAATCACCCGCTAAGATGTGGAATACTGATGTATCTCCGGCTAAGGAGGGTGAAACAGTAAGAAAACATTCACCTGCTGGGGAAGCAAAAATGAAAAAAGCGGATAAGGCTGCTAAGAATGCTCGTTGGGCAGCAGCATCTCCGGCTAAGATGTGGGGTCCTTCTAAAGTAAAAGCTGGAAAAGGTGGGTTCAACAGGAAAAAATAAGAAGTTCAAGGAAACAGCATTAGGCAAGTTCGTTATTTCGAAAGTGCCCGATGCTCTTGAGCTCGTAGGAGACCT
>ENA-OREN01004696-OREN01004696.1-marine-metagenome-genome-assembly--contig:-NODE-4696-length-11754-cov-3.942794_pt1 | contig 11754 bp, 13 predicted proteins | sample MGYA00248624_ERZ508555 | MGnify/ENA primary metagenome ERZ508555 (study PRJEB26222, sample SAMN06267773) | marine metagenome | isolation source: Saanich Inlet, British Columbia, Canada | place...
TCTCTGTTAATCTCTGTACTTCGGCCGAGATTAAAGGCAGTTGAATCAGTTCCCTCAATCCTTGAAATAGGAATATTAAGAGACTGATAAAGTTTCTTTCTAAAATATTCTATATCGTCAATCTCACCAAGATTCTGTCCAGAAGGCAGAGTATTAATTTCAGTACCCCGTCCACCCTCTCTTCTTGGTAGCCAGAAATCTTCTAGCATTGACATTTGTTTTTTCTGGTCTTCTACTTCACCAGTTGATGCATTGTAAACAACTTTCTGTTTATACTTATCCATAACAGAACGCAAGTATTGTTCTGCTTTTAATTTGGGTAAGTTACCAACATCAATATAAAAAATTCTACGTTCTGGAGCTCTTGCTAAACGATAGATAACAAGTGAATCCTCAATCATCCTTAATTGGTTATAAGGTTTAATTGATTTATATAGATAACCTATAACAACTTGTTTCTCTGCGTCAATCATTCCAGAATGAACATAAGAGATAGCATCAGTCTGAACTTTTACTTCTTCATTATGTTGTCTACCGCCAGGAGTAAACTGTCCTGTTGCTTGGTCTGGTTTATAAATAAAATATTCTTCTATTTCCTTTACAAATTCAACACCTGTTACTGTATCTTTTTCTTTTTTTATTTCACGAACTTTTTTAATATCAAGTGCATCAACTGAAATTAAATGTTTAATTCCTTCTTTTGGTTTTGTTTTATCAATAACAATATGATGATAAAGTTTACCATCAATATACCATTTTCTAAAAGTATCATAACCAGTTTTATTAAAATCTAAAAGCTTTACGATATTTTTAAATTCATCAGAAATCTTTTTCTTAATTGCATCACTTTGATCTGATTTTTCTAAAGATAAATTTACGGATGCTTTTCCAGTTTCATGCAACACGGCTTCGTTGATAACATCTGTAATGGCTAAGTCAACTTCTTGTGTCATTGCCATTTCCCGATATTTTTGAATAAGAACATTTTCGTCCCTTGCATCAATATCAGTATTTAGATATGTACCTACAAATCCTCCACCTTCGACATATGTAATTGCACCATCATCATTCTCTGGTGTTACAAATGTTTTTTGTGTTTTCTTTTTTGTAACTGAAAAACCAAATAAATCAAAAGCCATATTCTTATCCTTTATTCATTATGAAAGTTAAGGGGGAGAATGAACTCCCCCTTATCAAGAAAATTAAGTATTGATACTAACACCAACACCACCAATATTACCTCTAACTTGGAAGTCAATATCAAGACCACTACCCTGTCCATTAGGTTCAGGATTAGAAGAACTATACCAATTATTAACTGCGAAAGTAACCTGAAATTCTTCAACTGAATCATTAGTATCAAATCCCAAATCAATTGCAGCTACATTCGTTGGATAAATGTCTTCCATTGTGTATGTTGCAATTGCTGTACCTGTTCGTGATAACTGTTGAACAACAGCATTACCATAAACATCAGTTGCAGCTACACTTCTAACAGGTTCTCTATGACCTTGAAGAACTTGCATCCATTTTTCAAAATATGACCTAGCAGACCATTCTCCATCATTGAAAACTGTTAATGTCCAATCTTCAAAAGTTCTGTCGCCAGGAACTTTCAGTTGACGGCCTCGGTAAGGAACATCAACATTTCCGATGGTAGAAGCAGGAATACTTGCTGCTTTTCCCAAGAATGAAAAGTTTTTCGTACCAATACCATTAGGGCCTTTTGACATAAAAACTCTGAATTGATTAGGTCTTACACCACCTTGAAACTGACTCTTAAATTCTGCGATATTACTCATTGTTTGTTACTCCTTTATTTTATTATATTTATAAGACTTAACCACCAATTTCTGAGAAAGATACATCAGAACGAGCAGCAATAAAGTTAAGTTGAATGAAGTTAATAGACCTGTTTGGTTTGATATAAATATCACCAACAAAATTATTAGTATCAATAACCTGACCTGTATTGTTTGAACTATCACAAACTACTTTGAAGTCTGTGAGTCCTCTACGTCCCTGTACTTCCCTCAAAAAAGGAGTAACAATATTAACAAATTGTGACCTTGTGAATTCATCATTGAATTCAAACAACATTGCTTTAGCAGCAATCGCGATTGCTTTTTCAAGAACAATGAACAATCTACGAACATTGATTCTATCAAATGCTGATGGAACTGCTAACATAGTCTTATCACCAAACAATATATTACCAGCTCCTAATTGTGTAGTAATAGGGTTAATACCACCTTTATAAAGTTCATCTCTATCACCTTGGGATGCATCCCAAGAAGGTCTTACAATATTTTTAATAACACCTCTGTTTAGACCTGCTGGTGAAAACCATGCATCGTTAGTGAAATCAGTTCTTGCACAAAGACCAGCAATATCACCGTTCATTGGTACATTAATAAAAACATCACGGTAACGATCATATTGGTATTTCCATGCATTATCCATAACACCATAACTAGAAGAACCAATAGCATTTTTCTGAGAAACAATAGAAGCAGTTTGACTATCTACAGCTGCATTAACTACTGATGCTTTAGTAGGTGAAACAAATGCTATACAATCTTTTCGATTTTCTGCTATGGTTAAAACAAGATGTTGTGCAGTAGCCTGTAGAGCAGGGCCACCTATAAGTAGTGATATATCTACTGTTTCAGCATCTGCAAACATATTATATGCTATTTGTTCTTTAGCAGGTGTAAGAGGATAAGTTCCATCAGAACCACCAGCAAGAGAACCACCGATAATCTTATCTGCATCAGACGCTGCATTTATTAATTTAAAAGTGTTTCCAGCTTTTAATGAACCAGCATCAACTTCTGAACCTGAATCAGTTGTTGATTCAGTAATTTTAAGTACTTCTCCCAACCAAATATATCGTGATTCATTTTTCAAAACATTTTTAACGTAATTTGATGAACCATCAATCTTTTTTGCGTCACTTGCTTTACTTACGAAAGCATGAGCTTCTAATATTTCACCAGCTACACCACTAAACAAACCATTTTCATCTATAACAAGAACGTGCATCTCATCATTAGAACCACCTGATGCTGCAACATCAGTTGATGTGCCGGGTGCTCTATCAAAATTAGCAAATAATAATTTTTGGTCTGGTGTTCTTGCACTATTAGCAAGACCTGAAAATGATGCCCAACCAGCACTATCTACAGCAATAGCTTTCAAACTACTGCCTCTTGCGCCAGGATACTTGGCAATAAACAATTGATCGGTAAAATCTGAAGTTCCATCATAATCATCTATGTTATCAATTTTTTTTGCTGTACCAGCATTATCATCACCAACTACTGCGTTTATTGCATTAGCTTCAGTGTTTCTTACTACTAATAGATTATTTGAATATGCTAGGTAATTGGCAGCTGACCAAAAATATTCTGCTGTATCCGCAGTCGGCTCACCAAATGTTTGTACTAATTCGTTTTCTGTTTCAATTCTAACTCTTTGTAATACTGGGCCCCATTGAAATGCTCCAGCAAAAGCACCAATGCTTGTTGATACATTGGGCACTACTGTAGTCAAATCTCTTTCTGTAACTACGACGCCTGGGCTAACTTGAAATGGCATTTTATTCTCCTTTACAATTAATTACATTTTTTATATTAATATAGTTTTCATCAATTGCATAATTTAATTTATTGTTTCCCATACTGTCCCATCAGAATCTATCTCATATTCTTTCTTGTTTAACCCATTATCAATAACACCAAAAGGTGTCGTTAAATCTTCTAATTGGCTCATTTGATTTTGATATAAATTATCTCTTATATTTTGATTGCTTAAATCTTTAAAATATTGTTGGTCTATTAACCAAGCGAATAATACTAATGTTATTACTAAATCATCATTAGTTCCATCTTCACCAGCAAAAGATTCACCAATAGCAATAAATGTTGTTAGCTCTGTTATAATATCGTAGTCGTTGAATAAGAGTTTGTTTTCTTCAATCAGTGATTTTAAATTTGAACAACCTATTTTTTTCATAGATTTGGTTGTTCTTACACCAAATGCAGATTCCCTCTTTGCACCACTACTCAATTGTTGGCCGTGTCTTCCATACCATGATGTTGAATATAAATGTTCATACTCTAAATCATGGTGTAAAACGTCAGCAACCTGTGAACCAATGTCGTTTATTTCTATTAAAAGATATGCATAATTATATCTCTTTCCAACAGTATTTATAATATTCGGGAAGTGTAGGGGTGCTACGGTGTTATTTCGGTATTTTGCCACTATTTTGTACGGAATTTCAGTAATATCGAACACCGAAAAGGCAGAATAGTCCTGTCCCTGCCCTCTAGCCACGTCAACGGTGATAGTATATGTATGTCCATCAACCGGCTCTTCATGCACATCTAATCCCTCTCTGGAGAATAATGGCTCATTATATGACATTTCTTGCAGTCTTTCGGTAGAAATCAGAGTATTTGTGGAGCCCAAAAACTCTGCTTCATACTCCTGCCTGAAAGCATCTTCACCGATTGTCGATACAGTTCTTTTATGCCATGCTTCATCTCGGCCGGGAACATTTGACCAATGTACTTTGAACGGGTAAAATGTATTATTTCCAGCTTCTGCATCATTCCAGAATTTGTAAAAAAGATTAAATCCATTTGGAGTAGATACAATAATAACTTTGGTTTCTTTACCAGATGAAATCGTAGGATAAACTGAGCGTATGAATTCGGATGCGATGTGTCTTTGAACGTGGGCAAACTCATCAAGGAGAATACAAGAAAATGAAAATCCACGGATTGCACTTGAAGATGTGGAAGAAGCAATAACCTTACTTCCATTCTCAAGTTCCATAGAACCTTTATTCCATTCTCTTAAACCTTGCTGGAGAAACTTGGGGAGATGCTGATAGGATGTTTGAATTCTACCGAGGATTTCACGAGCAGTGATTGCTTTGTTAGCTAGAACACCAACAATTTTTTCTTGATTGAAAAGAATATAATGTAACAACCAACCGATAGTAGTTGTAGTTTTACCAACCTGTCTACCTGTCTTTACAATAACATTTCTATTTTCAGTTATTGCTTCTACTAATTTTCTTTGAAAGTCATACATCTTAAAAGGAACAAGCCCTTCATCAACGTGTACAATCTTCACATAGTTTTCCAAAAAATAGATTGGATCATCTTTACACTTGATGTATTCCTCTATTTCTTTCTTAGTAAACTTATGTGGTACACCTACACCTTTTAAAAGGTTATTTCCTAAATAGGAATTATCTTCTGGCATATTATTTTTTCTTTTTCATATCAAGAAGTTTTTGAAGTTCGGAAGTGCTACCAATGAAAAGATTATTTTCATTCTTCGTAGGTTTAGATGTTCCTTCAACTTCTTTCTTGGTTTTTTGTAATATCAAAAGTTCTTTAGTAGTTGCAGCTAAAGAATTCATAAGTTGGGTTGCAACCTCAAATGCTCTTGGTTGTTCACCTTCCTTTGCAATAGCTAATAATTCTACTAGTGCCTCATTACCTTTTTCAATAATGTTATGGTATTGATCTCTTGAGAAATCATAGTCACTTGTTAAGTCAGTAGTTGTTATTTCTACTGCTGGTGCTTTTTGTATTTCTAATGGTTCATCAATATCAATAATATCATCTGCAATATCTAAAATATCATTCAGTTTTTTTACAGTTTCTTTTTTCATATAGTTTCATTATAAGTCAGTTATAGTTGTTGTTGTATTTATTGGTGCATCATCAGGGTCAGCTGTTGTTGGGTTTGGTACAACATTAACATTAACTACTGGATCATCAATAATAAAATTTGTTCCAGTATTAACATCAACTTCCCTAATAATTCCTTGGTCAGAGGTTGGGCCATACAAATAACCCTGTACTGTAAATGATAGAGTATGAACTAAAGACCTTCTTGAAAGAAAATCACCTTCATAATCATCTTCCGTTGACATACTATTTAAAATAATTGGTATATCTCTTTTTATTCCCAATGATTTCATTTCGTTCATTGTCACATGAAACTCTGGTGTAAAGTACGGCAAAATCTGTTCAAGTATTTGTGAACCATCATCACTATTTAAAACCATAATGGATAAATCAATTTCAAAGTTATATGGAACAGGTGTATAAATAGTTTGTAATGTAGTAGTATTTGCATCAACATTAGCTGTTACTGTTGCTGGGAATATTGAACTGTTAGTTGGTTCACTTGTATTATTTTTAATGGTAACATTTGGTATTGATGTATAACCAGCTCCAGCATTAGTTAATGTAATACTTGTAACAACACCATTTTGCAAACCACTTACAATATTATTTTCTGAATCAGCTACTGTAATTACTGCTGTTGCCTGTGTGCCACCTGTTGGTGGAGCATCTATCTCAACAGTAGGAATTAAAGTATAACCAGAACCACCATTAGTTATTTCAATACTTTCTAATGGGCCAAGCATTTTTACTTCTCTTATTTTTTTTGTTGATTGTAATTTCCTTGTCGTGTCATATGTCATCGTAGTTATTTCAAACGACATTCTTGGAAGAACCATTCCAACGTTTTCTTTTAAATCAGCATTACCTTGAGAATCATTAGCAGAAAATAGTTCACCTTGATCTAATTTAGATAAATACTTTTGCGCAGGGCCATACGCAATAGGAACTTTCAATGTATTTTGAATAGTCCCATTTGATAATGTTCTTCTTATTGTTATATCATTAAATATTGTTCCAAATAAAATAACAATATTTCTGATATTCTTATTGTAGAAATATTTTCCAAACATTATAAATCTCCCTCACTCCAAGGATCAATTTCACTAAAATCTAAAATGTTATCACCCTCTGTTTCAAATATTTTATTATCATCATATTCAGATGTTGAAATAACTTGGTCATCTTGTGATTGAATAGTATTTGTATGGTCACTACCTCTACTGTTTACGCCTACACCTTGAATAGTTTCACCATCTTGAAATGCACCAGAAACACGATAAACATCTAATAAAGTACCAGCCATTGATGAAACTTTAGCAGTAGCACCAGATGATTGTCCAGTAATAGTTTCACTAAGTACAAATTTTTCACTATCATTAAATGCTGTACCTACTGAAAATCTTCTTGTTACTGCATTTTGTCTTTCAATCTTATCAAATACAGCACCCATCTCATCTACAGGAACATCAAATAACTGATTGTTATAACGAAACAATTCACAATTTAATTCATATACAGTATTTTTTCCTAATGTGTAAAATGGTTTTTCGTGTTCGACAAATTTAATTTCATATAAACCTTTACCTAATGGAAGATAAATTAAATCACCCTCTCTTGGAACGCGAAGGCTTACTTCTTCTAAAAATCTTTCTTTGTTTACAATTAAATTTAATTCGTCCTGTATATCTAAACCAAATTTAGAAACTGCATCACCAGAACCTTCAAATCCTTCTGGTGTATTAATATACATTTCTACTTTTCTAACAGAAATAAATCTCGATGTTGGCTCTTCATTATATATTGTATCTTTCTCAGAAGTCGATTCTCGTATAACATACATTATTTCAATTCCATTTATTTCAATTACTTCTTTAGTTAAAGCGTTAAGTAATTCCTGTTGTGGAAATGAATTAAAATTTCTAAAATAGTTATTAACTGGCATATTAACCTACATATCCGTCTGCTGGAAGTTCATAAGATAAACTCATTTGTTCTTCTATCTTTGCAATTTCTTCAACTGCTTCATCATATATACTTTTACCATCAAGTGTAATACCACCCGGCAATACAACTCCTTGAAACTTTTTCAAGTTCTCACCCCATTGTCGTTTAATTAAAGCTGTTGTATATTTCTTTAGAAACATATCATTCCATACTTCACCATACTGTGAAGGGTCTAATGCACGATATGCTTCAATAACTAAAACATCGTTCACACTAAATTTTTCATTCCAATCAGCTTCTAAATAAACTCTGTTTTGTTTTCTATTAAACATCATTGTTGGTGCAATAGAAAATAATTGTTCAACTAATGAAAAATTCTGTTGTGTCATTTCCCATTGAATCAAAGAAGAACCAGAAAAACTATTTAAATCATTTAGTCTTAATTGATATTCTTCATTAAAAAATCCACCTTGAAATGAATCAAAACTAGGAATAGGTAATACCCTAACAACACTAATAACAGGCCCACCTACAGGAGAAGCAGGATCACCCATAGGAATATATTCATTAGTAATATCTTCAGCTGTAATTAAGTGTTTGAGAAAAACTTTTTCTACACCATCAAAATGATATTCTTGAAAATATTCTAATGCATCATCAACTCTTTCTTCAAGTTGATCTTCATCAATGTTTATTTCAATTACAGGTTGTCCTAACCTTCTTAAACAATAATCTATTAATCCCTGTCTTGAGTTTACACTAGCCATACTGTTTTCCTTTTATTATTGTGGAGCAATTCCCATTGGCTCAAGTTGTTTCAATATATTTTCTTTATCTTCTGCTGCGATTTGAAGACGAGCCTCAAGTTGAACGATTACTCCGTTAGCTTCATTGACTTTACCTTGAAGAACATTAATTATTTTTTGTGCATAGTTAAGTTGTGATTGCACTTGTTCAACAGTAACATCAGGATCAACTGGTGCTGGTTTTGCTAATGGTGTCGTTTTTGGTTTTTCTTCCTTTGCTTCTTCTTTTACTTCTTTAGTCATTTCATAGACTCCTTTAATATAGAATTATTAATTACTTTCTTTTTTTCTTCGATGGTTCATCAGCACGTTCTATTCTCTGCTCATCAACTTCTAATCCATAACGCGTCCGTATCATTGTATCAAGTTTTAAAATATCTGTCTGTAATACTCTAATACGGTCTATAAGTTGGATAATTATATCTGTTTGATACCCTATCTTCCCCGTTAGTGAATCTTGTAACCATTTTACAATTTTCCAAAAACCCCACCCAATCAATAGCAAACCAACAATCGGCACGCCTAATTTTTCAATTAGGTCAGCGGTTTCATTTAATTGCATTTCTTTACCTGTCTATAAGTATGTATACTCCTAAAAAAACAAAGGGGGACAGGGAAAAACCCCATCCCCTTTCGGTGAATCTACTATGTTGTTTCTAAGTTAAAAATAACCTTACCAAGTACCGCCGTCAACTTCATCAGACCATTCTGGTGCGGTCGCACCAGCATTCATCTTCAACATTTTTGATCCATTACCAGCTGCAGTCAATTTGGTCAAAGTAGTACCACTATTAGCATATACCAAATCACCAGTAGTATAAGAACTTTGTCCTGTACCACCATTTGCAGCAGCAATAGTTGTACCATTCCATACACCAGTTGTAATCGTACCAACTGTTTCCAAAGCTGCAGCTGAAGTCAAACCTGCCATTGTTGTAACATTAGGTTGCAATGCTGTCTGCAATGTACCTGTTAAACTTGTAGCAACAACACTTGTAATAGTACCAAGAGGTGCAACAAGTTCACTACTACCAGTAATTGTTGAACCCTCAATTGTTCCAAACACAGCACCACCAGCAGTACCTGAATATGTTTCGGAAGAATTAGTTCCGTTAATAAAATATTTGAACTTATCATCAGTATCATCCATACCAAAGAAACCTAGTGCTGCAGAGCCCGAATCATCGTATGCAAATTCAACACCACGATCCTTACCAGCAGTAGAAGTACCAATTTTAAAGACGGGGTCTGCTAATGAAGTTGTAGTTGTATTAACTATTGTGTTAGTACCAGAAACAGTCAAGTCACCACCAATAGTCAAGTTTCCTTGGGTTACAATATTAGTTGCCAGTCCAACTGCTACAGAATCACTATTTCCAATACCTGCCGTAATATTAACAGATGTCTCACCAGCCACAGCAGTAACAGCTGAAACAAAATTACCATCAGTATCAGTTCCCATCTGTACCATACCATTTGGTATGCTAATAATAGATGTAGTACCATCCTCAGCCAATGTGACATCACCTGATATGGGTTGATTGTCCCAAGTTGAGTTTACTCCATCATAGACCAATACATGACCAGCTGCTGGAGCGGCACCACCTGTCCCAATATTTGTATCAGAAATCGCATCCATATCTGGTGCTGCATTAGAAACGGCTGTTGCAACAAATGCTGTCGTTGCAAGTTTAGTTGAACTATTACCTGTAGTTTGTGTAGCTGCAGTTGCGTTAGATGCTGTTAAATCAAATGCACCAACACCACCTGTCAAGGCAGCCATTGTTGTTGTTCCTAGAAGTGCAGTATCCGTGCGGAGTGCTGTACCCCAATCACCACCTGGCGCACCACCAATTGTTTTTACAGCACCTGCTGTTGCGTCACCAATATAAAGTGTACCAGCACCATTATCATCAATCCATGCCAATTCACCTGCACTAAGTGAGGCTGGTGCGGATGTACCTGTACTTCTGTAAATTTTAATCGAACTTTCTCGTGCCATTTTTTTATTTCCTTATAGAATATGTTAAAATAGGTTTAATCAAATTTAATCATTGTGTTCATATTAAAAAAAAATCATTTATTTCTCGAATTGTCATTGTATATGTTAAACCCACCAAAAAAAATATTTTTTAGAATACACCACCATCATTATCGTTAATAACATCTATATCCATCGGAACGAATTTTTCTGTTGTAGAGTCATATACTAAAACATCATTATCGTTCAAACCAATTTTATTTACGTCTGATAAATCCACCAATGGTGGAGTAACACCAGACCCAGTAGCTGCAGCTGTGCCTAATGCTGGTGAAAATATTGGATTTCCGTTATTAAAATTTACTTGTATAGGCATTAGATTATTGTTACCTCTGGTCTAATTGTTATAATACCGTCAATAACTCTTTCTTTGGGTATTGAAACATAATCACTACCACCAGCATCAACTGTTATAGAATTTACTATTCCATTCGCATCAATAGTTGCAGTAGCAGTTGCACCAGAACCTCTTACATCACCAGAACCAAGAACTCTTGTATCAGTAATAGTTACAGCAGGTGCTGATGTATAACCAGTACCAGCATTTTCAATAGTTATCTCTGATATAGCACCGTCTGCATTAACTTTTGCAAAACCAACAGCACCAGAACCACCACCACCTGTTATGGCAACAATAGAGCCTGTTCTATTAGTCAACTCAACATCATACACCCATTTTCCATTTTTTAAATTAGATGTTTGAATTGGTGTTAATCTCAGCTGTATTTTACCAGTAGCAGCATCCATAACAACAACTGTAATGTTTTCTTTAGGAGAAACAGATTTATAATGTCTTCTTATTTGTGACGCAAGAGTGTGACCTGTTATATCCCTTGTCGAACCATTTGTGTTCATCAAGTTAATATCAGCCATCCAATTTTGTCCAGCATTTAAATCTTGATTCCATTTTACTGAAGCCATATTATTTACCTTAGTGCATTATACTTTATATTTACAGTTTAGCTCGTTCAGTTGCAATCAACGCTTCTTGTGCATCAAGCCAAGTTGAGTCTGCGTGTGCTTCACGCAATCGTCTTTGAGTTACTTGCCCTTCTAATTCACTTATTTCTTTAAGAGCATTGCGTGTCGTTTCTGCATCTTTCTCTGCTTGTTCTTCCAAGTCCCTAGCATCATTCTCTTCTTTTGTTAACGCAACTGTGACGCTACCTTCTGGCCCTGCTATTACTTTAGTTCTAGTCATTTATAATATCCTTTTTTAGTTTTAGTCATTTATAATATCCTTTTT
>ENA-OREN01004697-OREN01004697.1-marine-metagenome-genome-assembly--contig:-NODE-4697-length-11754-cov-3.475293_pt1 | contig 11754 bp, 10 predicted proteins | sample MGYA00248624_ERZ508555 | MGnify/ENA primary metagenome ERZ508555 (study PRJEB26222, sample SAMN06267773) | marine metagenome | isolation source: Saanich Inlet, British Columbia, Canada | place...
AGCAAGTAATTGATGGTTGCTGTTGGCGGTGTGATACCCCAGTAGAGCGAAAAGAAATTCCCCAATGGTTCATACGTATCACAGACTATGCCGAGCAGTTATTGGACGATTTGGACGATTTGGATCAGTGGCCAGAACAAGTTAAGACAATGCAACGTAATTGGATTGGCAAGAGTCGTGGTGTCAATGTTACCTTTGATTTGTCACAAGGCGTTTCTGGGCACCAAGACTTTGAAGTCTATACCACTCGGCCTGATACTTTGATGGGCGTTACCTACCTAACATTAGCAACCCAGCATCCAATAGCACTGGAAGTTGCTCAAACTAATTCTTCGCTAGCAGAATTTATAGAACAGTGCCAAACACAGCAAATGTCTGAAGCAGAGATGGCCACAATGGAAAAGCGTGGAATAGATACTGGTATCACAGCCCTGCATCCATTGACGGGGGAACCTGTTCCCGTATGGGTGGGAAATTATGTGTTGATGGACTATGGCTCGGGAGCAGTAATGGCAGTGCCCGGTCATGATCTACGTGACCATGAGTTTGCTAAGAAATATCAACTACCCATAAAGCAGGTTGTGGCGCCAAAAAATGACCAACATTGTGACGTTGATGTTGAAGCTTTTGTTGAAAAAGGACTACTCGTTAATTCAGGTCCATACAACGGACTTGATTTCGCTGCCGCCTTTGATGCCATAGCAGCTGATCTTGAGTCCACTAACCATGGTTCAGTAACCACCAACTATCGCCTGCGTGATTGGGGTGTTAGTCGTCAGCGCTACTGGGGTGCGCCTATCCCAATGTACAATTTGGCGGAGGGTGGCGAAATTCCAGTGCCTCTAGATAAATTGCCAGTAATTTTACCCACCGACGTTACGATGGATGGCATCCAATCCCCCATTAAGGCAGACAAAAATTGGCGTATGGCCGACTTGAATGGCCTATCAGTTGAGCATGAAACAGACACTTTTGACACCTTTATGGAGTCATCCTGGTATCACGCTCGGTTTACCTGTTCCAACTTAGATAGCGCAATGCTCGATCCAGCGCGAGCCGATTACTGGCTTCCAGTAGATCAATATGTGGGTGGTATAGAGCACGCTATTTTGCATTTGCTCTATGCTCGGTTTTACCACAAATTATTGCGTGATGAAGGGCTAGTGGGCAGCAGTGAACCCTTTAAGAGCTTACTGTGCCAAGGTATGGTGCTGGCCGAATCATTTTATACTGAAAGCGCTGGTCGAAAAGTCTGGCTATCCCCCCGCGACGTTAAGGTTGAGCGAGACGCTAAGGGTCGTGCCCTGTCTGCCATCGATATTAGAACTGGCCTGCCAGTTCACAGTGGCGGCATTACTAAGATGTCTAAATCTAAAAATAATGGCATAGACCCACAGACGACTATTGATAAATATGGTGCTGATACGGTACGGCTGTTCACAATGTTTGCTGCGCCTCCAGAGCAAACTCTAGAATGGAGTGATGAGGGCGTTTCTGGTGCTTACCGTTTCTTGCGCAAACTATGGAAGATGGTTCATGATCATCTAAGGCTTAATAGCGCTGATCCTCTAAATGTCGGCAGCCTTAACGAGACGCAAAAAGATCTGCGACGTAAGACTCACGAAACCATTGGCAAGGTTAACGATGACTATGGCCGACGCAATACCTTCAATACGGCGATTGCTGCAGTTATGGAATTGCTAAACGATATTGCTAAGCTAAATGAGTCAGATGCACAATCTATCGCGGTAAGACATGAAGCTTTGACCTGTGCTATTTTGCTTTTATCCCCTGTAGCACCGCATATCTGTCATAGTTTGTGGGCGACTCTGGGTAACTCAGAATCAGTCGCAGATGCTAGCTGGCCCGTTGTTGACGAGTCAGCTTTGGTTCGCATGACAATAACCTTAGTCCTCCAAGTGAATGGTAAGGTACGCGGTAAAATCGAAGTGTCTGCCGATATTTCAAAGCAGGACATTGAAGAAATTGCTCTCCAAGATGCTAATGTTCAACGCTTTATAGAAGGCTTTACCATTCGCAAAATTATTATTGTACCCGGTAGATTAATTAATATCGTAGCTAACTAAGAGACTGGTGATGAAACAAAAAAAATTGCTAACAGCCCTTACTTTCCTACTCGCTAGCTGTGGTTGGCAGTTGCGGGATGCTCAGATAGTTCCTTCATCAATCGGGACTATTTACATCTCCTCAAGTAATCCTAGTGGCGCACTGATCACAGAGTTAGGACGAGCCCTTAACACCTATGGCATAAAGGTTGCGCCTAATTCTGCAGGCGCAGATTATGCTGTCGTTATTGTCGACTTTAGACAAAATCATCGTACCGCAAGCCTGAATGCCAGTGCTCGAGTTGCCGAGTACCAGCTTAACGAAGATGTTGATTTTTATATTACCGACGCTCAAGGCAATCAAATAATACCTTTATCCACAGCCTCTGTGGAACGTGTTTATGAATTTAGTGAGGACGACATCCTAGCTTCAGATAATGAGGAGCAATTTATACGCAACGGAATGCGCGAAGATATAGCGCGTCAAATATTGAATCGATTGCGCGTTTTACCTCAGTGAGGAGAGTGCTGAAAACCCCTAAGAGTAAGTGATGAAAATACGACCAGAGCAATTCAAAAACCACCTTCACAAAGATCTCTTGCCTGCCTATATGATTAGCGGAGATGAACCCTTACTAGCACAAGAATCAGCCGACGCACTGCGTCTCGCAGCCCGGCAGCAAGGATTTTCCGGAAGGGATGTTTTTTATAGCGATGGTAAATTTGACTGGGACCAACTGCACAATGAAGCTAACGCGTTATCGCTGTTTGCTGAAAAGAAAATAATAGAAATTAATATTGGTAATGGCAAACCTGGTGATAAGGGCAGTAAGGCAATTTGTGAACTCTGCGCTAATCCAAACCCAGATAATTTATTGTTAATAGTCGCTCCTAAGCTCGAACGCGCCGCACAAAACAGTAAGTGGGTTAAAAGCATTGAATCCTTGGGAGCCCATATCCAAGTGTGGCCCATCACGGGTGAACAATTACCGCGCTGGATTAAGCAGCGCCTTCATGCTTCAGGGGTAGACGCAAACCAAGAGGCCGTTCAGATTCTTGCAGAGCGTGTTGAGGGCAACCTTTTAGCCGCCACTCAAGAAATAGAGAAGCTTAAATTGTTGGCGGTAGACGGCAAAGTCGATGCAACAACAATGTCCTCAGTAGTTGCTGATAGTGCAAGGTATAACCTGTTTGTATTTGTCGACAAAATATTAATGGGCGATGCTCAATCTGCCGCGAGATCATTGCGAGGTTTGCAGAATGAAGGGACCGACGCAGTTCCACTCCTGTGGGCTATCACTAGAGAATTACGCATTCTAGTTAAGGCGAGCGAACAGGTAGCTAGGGGCGAACACAGTGACTGGGCTTTAAAGAATGCTGGCGTTTGGGAAAAACGCTTACCACTCTTTCGTCGCGCACTTAAACGGTGCAGTGGCCCTCATCTTAGAATGTTGATGTATCAAGCAGGAGCCATTGATCAAGCTATCAAAGGTATTCGAAAAGCAGATACTTGGGACGAAATGACGGCTCTGGTTCTATCTTTTGCTGGTAGCCAGATACTAAAACCAAGTAACGTAAAGTTACTAATAGAAAACTAAACCTTATCCTTTAGCTCTAGCCAATTGTTAATATTACTGACCACCTAGCCAAAAATAGACCACGCCGGTAATCACTAGAATCCCGATTAAATTGAGCACTAGCCCTTCTCTTACCATTCGTTCGACCGTGATCTTGCCGGTACCAAAAACAATCGCGTTGGGCCCCGTAGCCACTGGCAACATGAAAGCGCAGCTTGCAGATAAGGCTGCAGGCAACATTAAGAGGGCTGGTTCAAAACCAGCGCCTAATGAAGCGGCCGCAAGAATTGGCATAAGCAAAGCTGTGGTGGCCGTGTTACTGGTGATTTCTGTGAGGAAGGTGACCGCCATAGCGACAACGGCTATCACCACAATAATTGACAAGCGAGTCACGCCGGAGAGCGCATCTCCTATTGCTGAGCTAATACCTGTAATCGCGAAGGCTTTCGCAATAGCAATGCCACCAGCAAATAATAACAAAACACCCCAATGAATAGTGGATGCCGACTCCCAATCCAACAATCTGCCTCCGGATCCATTAGGCACCACAAACATTAACACTACTGCAGTCAAGGCTACTGCTGCATAATTTGCCGAAGGCACGCCAAACCAAGTCGTCCAGCCACCGAATGGCTCACGCAGGGTAATCCATGCTAGGGCCGTTAAGCCAAATATAATTAACACTCGAATTTCTTCGACGCGCCAATCACCAACTTTCGGTATTTCTAGTGGTGCGCCATTTTTTAAATGTCGCGTCATCCACAAACCCGCTACCGGAATCATAATTACTACCACGGGCAGCGCCCAAGCCATCCATTGACTAAAGCTGGGTATTGAGCCGGTGGTTTCAGCATACACCTTAAGAAAAATGACATTAGGCGGCGAGCCTATTGGGGTGCCTAGGCCTCCAATACTTGCTGAATAGGCAATCCCTAAAAAGAGTGCTACTGCTAGCCTTTGACTTTCATCAGAATTTTTCACGCTGTCTATGACTGCATAGGCAACAGGCAACAACATAAGGGTGGTTGCCGTGTTTGAAACCCACATGCTTAATGCGGCGGAGGCAACCATGAAACCAAATACTAATCGACTCTGGTTCTCGCCGCCAAATAGGTTCACTAAACCCAAAGCAATCCGCCGATGAGCGCCACTTTTTTCCATGGCTTTGGACAACATGGCGCCGCCCATGAGTAAAATAATAAGTGGGTCTCCATATGCTTGAGCAACCTGCTTGCCATCTAAGATACCCAGGAGAGGCATAACACCTAAGGGAATCATAGAGGTCGCTGGAATCGGGATCGGCTCAAAGATCCACCATAATGCACAAAGAAACGTCAGCCCAGCGGTCAAAGCCCCTTCCATAGCCCAACCATAAGATAACATTGAAGCCGATACTCCGGCGCCTCCCAGAGGTGCCATCCAAAGCATGAGCCGCTTAATTTGACTAGTCATTCTTCGCTCTCCAAGGCAAAGTCACCGCGTTCGTAAGCTGTCACAATATCTAACGCGTTAGCCTGATCTACTTCATTAACCATGATCGATAAATGCCCCATGACCGCGATCTCGCCCAAACCTCCCTGCAATGATGCCCCGTGAAGGAATACCTGTACGCCATCTTGCTCGATCAAGTCTCTCAGTAATTGAGCTTCAAAATAATCACTGCCGCGATAGACAGAAATCATGATCGCCGGCGGCGCATGCTGTAAGCAACACCCACTAAAAGGATGCCCGAAGTGTCGGCAAGTAAATCAAATGGGTCCCCATAACGATAGGCTATCATAGACTGGGCTATTTCCATAAGCAGCCCAAAGAGGACTAAAATAGCGCCAATTCTCCATATCGAAAATCGAAAACCATAAGCACAGATAGCTAAGAAATACAGAGCTCCATAAGCAATAGAATGGTGTATCTTGTCCTGCCAGCTGACCAGCTTTTGAGGTACATTAATTGGCAATAACGACAATAAGGTCACAGCCACAATGGCCAACCAGAAAAATAGTTTGGGATTCTTAAGTAGTGGCATCTTGACTCTCTGCGATCTGCTTAGTTAAATGAGTATACCGCTCTAAAGTACCCACATCACACCATTCTCCTGAATAAAGAGTGCCGCTTATCTGATCGGAAAGGATTGCTGGTCGCAGTATATTGCGCAATGGGAAAATATCCCCCTGCGCATCGATGTCCTTAAACAACTCGGGGCTTAATATGCTGATACCACTATAGGTGTGTCGTTCCGCCCCAAAGCCTACTCTGCTGTGCTCTAGCGAAAAGTCTCCACTTAGATTGTGTTCGGGATTATCCACCAACACTAAATGAGCTAAGTTGTTCGACTCTAACGGTTTGAGTACTAAGGTTTCAATGGGAAAGTCAGTCCAAATATCACCACTAATCAATAAGAAAGGGGCTGAGCCTAAAATTGGTAAAGCGTTAGAGATGCCACCCCCAGTCTCTAGAGGGCTGTCTTCACGAGACCAATTGATCGTCACCCCGAATTGGCTACCATCAGAAAAATAGTCTTCTATTTGATCAGCCAACCAAGAGACATTAATGACAACTTCAGTAATACCCGCACCTACGAGTCTTTCAATGAGATGCTCAAGCAACGGTTTCCCTGCGACCTTAATCATGGGTTTCGGCGTTCTATCAGTCAGTGGTCGCAGTCGAGCGCCCAGCCCAGCAGCCAAGATCATTGCCTTCATAACTGACCACTCCGATCATTATACCAACTCTGTTTTTGCACATGAGGCATGATGTTTTGTTTGAACCAATAGCCAAATTCATGGGTCTCTGGATAAAGGGTGGTTATCTCTAAACTATAGGCAACCACTAAAGAGAGATCATTCAGGTAACCCACTTTACGGTCTCTTAACGCCAACCGAGAGAAGATACCCATCACTTTTATACGTCTTTGTAACCCCATAAGATCGAACCAACGTAAAAACGCCTGATCATTAACATCGTCTATTAGCCCCAATTGCTCTAACCTTTGCTTGTAATTTAAGACTCTTTCCTGGATTAACTTCACAGGCCAACGCACGTAGCAATCCTTTAAAAGAGACACTAAATCATAGGTGATAGGACCGTAGACTGCATCTTGAAAATCAATCACTCCAATGCTGTCATCGTCTAAAATCATTAAATTACGTGAGTGGTAGTCTCGATGAACAACCACCTTGGGTTGCTCGAGAGCACTACAGATTAAATCACTGTACAGCTTATCAATTATAATCTGTCCCGCAGAATCGATCCTGACCCCAAGTAACTCTTTTACGAACCACTGCTCAAATAAATCGAGTTCTCTAGACAAAAGCTCCGCATCATATGCTTCAAAAACTTGAGGGATAGCGGATAATTGTTGAATTGACAGGAGCGTCGACTCTGCTTGTTCATAGCGATCGGCAACTGTCTCATCGGTAAGAACTGACTGAAATAATGTATCACCAAAGTCTTCTAGCAGTAAAAATCCACGGCTAAAATCAACAGCTATGAGAGACGGCCGCCTTATGCCAGCGGTTTTAAAGACTAATGAGATATCAACGTAAGCCTGATTCTTTTCCTTACTTGGGGGCGAATGAACTGCGATGAGGCTTGGATTAGTATTTAAGCGATAATAGCTGCGAAACCCAGCATCACCTGTGAGAGGCGAGAGGTGCAGCGGCTCAGCAAGCTTGCTGTCACCAGGTAGATAAGCCAAAATCCAATCCGCAAAATCCTGACTAAGAGCACTATTCATCGGCTTTTATTCCCTCAAAGGAGGTTGTTTTATAACCTTCAATCACTGTATCTATTCACCCTTGACAATAAATTTTAATTTTAGCGCATTAAAGTCATTTGATCGCGCTAATAGTCGAATATATCAGGTAAAATGCTAGAGTATTAATACGACTGTTGGACTCTGGCTCTGATGCTAGCAAATCAATATATTTCTACCCGATCTCATCTGCGTCTTATAATCGCAGTGACTGTCAGTCTTGCATGGCCGATTACAGTGCAAGCAAGTAAGGACGAGCCCGTGCTTCATAGTCTTGATTGGGTTAAAGCTCAGATCATGACCGACGCGCAACGAAGTAAACTCACTGCTAATTGTTGTGGCGCCTATATTGAACCTCAGTATGAAGGTCAAGATGCTAATTTGCAGATAGAAGATGCTCCCCTAAGAATTAAAGCCATCTCCACTGAAGCCCCATCTAATTCAATAGCGATATTAAAAGGCGATGTCCAAATATCTCAAGGCAACCGTGAGGTTCGCAGTCATCGTGCTCAAGTTGACAAGTCTATAGGTCAGGTTTCGCTAGAAGGTGATGTGCAATTTCGTGAGCCAGGGCTATTATTGCTTGGCGATCAAGCCACCGTGGATATGGCTAACCGAAATGTAAAGGTCAGTAATGTTACCTACGTTATTCATGAAGCTTCAGTTCGCGGCACTGCCAAACATCTGACCCGAACACCTGGCAATATTATTGTTATTGATGATGCCTCCTACTCGTCCTGCGAACCTGGTGATTCAAGCTGGCTGTTAGTCGCAAGAGAAATTGAGATCGACCAAAACTCTGGTTTTGCCACGGTTAAAAATGCGCGTATAGAAGTTAAAGATGTTCCCATTTTCTACTTACCCTACATGAAATTTCCAATCGATGATCGTCGCGCATCGGGTCTACTGATTCCTGCAATCGACATGAATCAAAAAAATGGCTTAGATGTTACTCAACCCTTTTACTGGAATATTGCGGAAAATTACGACGCCACTCTATCTCCGCGCTATGTTCAACATCGTGGTTTTGGCCTAGAAACTGATTTTCGGTATCTAAACAGCTGGTCAGAAAGTAAAGTTTCTGCCGCTTTTTTAGGAAATGATAAGGGTGGAAATGATGCCGATAAAATCGACCCACTCACCGGGCTTTACCCGAACGAGGGTGAAGATCGCTATATGTTTAATCTCACTCATCTTGGCGGCGAAGGCCTACCTTGGTCTACCTTCGTAGATTATAACAAGGTCAGCGACATACGATACGTCCGTGATCTTGGGAATATGACGCTCGATGAAACTAGTAGAACCCACTTACAACAGCGGGCCCATGCTAATTATAAAACCGACCATTGGAACTATCGTATCGAAAGCCGAGACTACCAGGTGATTACCGAAGGGTTAGATGATCAGTATTCTGTGGTGCCTCATGTCTCTATCAATGGCTACTATCGTTTTACCAATAATATGGTGATTGATCTTAACAACCAATACACCAGGTTTAACCACAGCAATCCAAGCATGGTGGAAGGCAGTCGTAGCCGAATTGATTACGGCATAAGCTGGGATCAACGCTGGAATTGGGGCTACTTCAAGCCTAGAGTACAGATGAAACACCTTGCCTATAACCTAGACAGCCCGGATGATCTTTCGACCCAATTAAGTAACAGAACCCCCGAGATAACCATTCCGGTATACAGCCTTGATACTAGCGTATTTTTCGAAAGAAACTCAAACTTGATGACTGGGCATACGCAAACTTTTGAGCCGCGACTGTTTTATCTAAAATCAACCTATAGAGATCAATCATCTCTACCTGATTTTGACACGAGAGAGCTAACCCCTTCTTATGAAAAACTGTTTCGTGATAGCCGCTTCATCGGCGGCGATAGGATTTCTGATGACAAGCGTTTGACGGTTGGTTTTACCACTCGTTTCATTGACCAAGCAACAGGCGAGGAAAAGTTCAGAGCTAGTATCGCTCAATCTATGTATTATACAGAGCGCTTAGTAACTTTGGCGGCAGCGCTCACTGCGAAAGAATTATCTGATATGGGTCGGGACAAATCTCTCATCGCAATAGAGCTAGCAGGGCGAATCAATAAAAAATGGCGCTTCAGCAGCGACCTGATCTATAACGATTTCGATCACCATCTACAAAGAAGTAGTCTAAGCCTTCGTTATAATGATCGAGAAAGACGATTATTCAACTTCACTTACCGATATACTAGTAGGGAATCTCGGTTATATGATATTCAGGCGGTCGACCAAGATATAAAACAGGCTAATATATCGGCGCTCGTTCCCTTGTCGAGTAATTTTAATCTCGTAGGGCGCTGGAGTCATGATTTTACCAATCGCAGGGAACTTGAAGTGTTCGCTGGGTTCGAATACAACAACTGTTGCTGGAGGGCCTCCCTTGTCGCCCGCCGATGGTTAGACAGGGCCGATGAGGTATTATTCCCTGAGCAAGAGTTAAGAGGCAAAAATGGTCTCTTTTTCCAAATACAATTTAAAGGTCTGGCAGGCAGTAGTGGCCGGGTAGATACAATGTTACGTAATGGTATTTATGGATATGAACAGACAGAGAACTTTTAAGCAAAAACTCAGTGGGTTAATCTTAGTCATTAGCATGCTTCTTTTGCCAAGCATGGTTATCGCACAGATTAAAGTTTTGGATAAGATAATAGCGGTCGTTGATGATGATGTGGTCTTACAAAGCGAGCTAGATCAAAGAATGATGGCAATACTAGATCAGATACGAGCCTCTGGCACTAAAGCTCCACCTCAGGATATTCTCACGCAACAGATACTCGAAAGACTAATCTCTGAGCGCCTGCAACTCACGATGGGTTATGACGCAGGTATTCGTATCACTGATGAAGAGCTTAATCAGGCTATAGTGCGGATTGCTTCAAACAATAAACAAACTATGGATCAGTATATTGATCAACTTGCCCTCCAAGGTAGCAGCGTATCTATCATTCGAGAAGAGATTCGTAATGAAATGACGATTCTTCGCGTTCAACAAGGCAAGGTGATGCGACGCATCAGGATTAGCGAGCAAGAATTAGATAATTTTTTGAGTTCCGAAGAAGGTCGCTTTGTCACCTCCCCTGATGTCAATATTGGTCAAATTTTACTGTCAATATCAAGTGGATCTAATAAACAAAAAATCGACGGTATACTAGAGAGAGCCCAAACATTGTTAGATCAAGCTAATAATGGAGAAGATTTTAGATCACTAGCCATTGCCAACTCAGCAGATCAATCGGCCCTTCAAGGTGGCGACCTTGGTTGGAGGAAAATGGCGCAATTACCCGGCGTATTTATTGACGCTGTTGAGCAGCTAGACCTCGGTGAGATCTCCAACCCTATCCGCAGCGACGCGGGCTATCATTTGATTAAACTTTATGAGCGCCATGGTGGTGGTGAGCAGTTGATAGAACAGCACTTTGCACGACATATTCTAATTAAACCCAATCAGATTCGCGATGAAATCACGACTATTGGCCAACTCAATAGTCTGCGTGATCGAATTATTGCAGGGGAAGACTTTGCTATTCTATCTAAAGAATTCTCAGAAGATCCTGGGTCTGCTCTAAATGGAGGCGAATTAGGCTGGTCTACTCCAGGAATGTTTGTTCCTGAGTTTGAGCAGACCATGAGTACCATTCCAGTAGATGATGTCAGTGCGCCTTTCTCATCTCAGTTTGGATGGCATATTCTGCAAGTTACCGAACGTCGACAACAGGACTTCAGCGGTGAGATTCTAAGAAATAGAGCCCAAAACATGCTCCAGCAGAGGAAGTATGAAGAAGAGCTTCAGGTCTGGCTTCAAGAAATACGCGACGAGGCCTTTATCGAAATAAAAAAGCCCTCGCAGTCATGACGCTAAATCTGGCACTGACTCCAGGAGAGCCCTCAGGAGTCGGTCCTGATCTATTAATCCAGTTGGCCCAACAAAAACAGCAACAACAATTTATCGCGTTTGCAGATCCAGACATGTTGGCAGCGCGTGCAACTCTGCTGGGTCTGCCACTTAAATTGGTTGAAGTGCAAGACGACTTCGTTACATCAATACCCGGAGAACTTGCAGTTATTGCGTCCAAAGTGGCTATGCCAGTCGAGCCTGGCCTGCTAAATCAAGCCAATGCGCCCTATGTGCTTAACTGTTTAGATGCCGCCATCGCTTCCTGTGAGGAAGGTCTTTGTCAGGCGATGGTCACCGGTCCAGTGCAGAAATCGATCATCAATGATGCTGGTATTAAATTTAGCGGGCATACTGAATATTTAGCTGAAAAAACCAATAGTGATATGGTGGTTATGATGCTAAGACTATGACTATTGACATTGAACGTCAAGA
>ENA-OREN01004698-OREN01004698.1-marine-metagenome-genome-assembly--contig:-NODE-4698-length-11752-cov-3.766510_pt1 | contig 11752 bp, 10 predicted proteins | sample MGYA00248624_ERZ508555 | MGnify/ENA primary metagenome ERZ508555 (study PRJEB26222, sample SAMN06267773) | marine metagenome | isolation source: Saanich Inlet, British Columbia, Canada | place...
TCCACTATTTAAAAAAAAACTCTATCACGGGTACTCGAATTCTCCCATTACTTATGGAAGAATCGTTTTTAGCAGCAGATATTGATTGGCCAGTTGATTTATTAGTTGCAGAAGTTTTTCTAAAGCATAACCAAAAGAACCCATAGATCTGAAAATAGAAAGCTTAACGAATAAGTCTATTTCCTCCTCCTCTAATTTTAATTTTTCTACAAAATATGATCCGGTCAAGGGTACTGGGAATTAACAAAAATGAGAGACCAAATTTGCACACGCTGGTTTTGGTGGGCAACTTGTGCGGACTATCCATTCTTCCTCTATTGAAAATATGCATCAAGATGAGGCCAGCAACAATTTATTATTTTAAGGCTTCAAGGCTTGGTCTAGGATTGGCTTTTTTATTGAAGATGGTAAAGCTTGTCTCCGGAAATCCAAGAAAGGTTAAAGATTCATATTTAAGTGACATAGCTCTAAATGGTCTATCAGAAAGTCGGTTTGAAGTGTTTGAAGCTTGTATCAAAAATCAATCCAAAATAAGTAAGTTGATTGACAAGTGTTTGCCGACAATGGATTCTAATTGCCGAGAGGTTTGTGCAATAGGAGTACGAAAACAATGGCAACTTTGGCTGGAAGACCTTCTGATTAAACGGAATTTAGGAAAAATATTGGCTCAAGAGACTGGCATTTTGTCTTCTCGGGTTATTTTGGTGTCTAGTGTAGCTTCTTTATTAGATTTGGTAAATTTGGATTCGAAAAAATCTGACGACATTGAGGTGCTTATACAACCGTTTGAAAATAATACATTGGTATATTTATTTGGACCTGTATTTATTTGCATCGTTCAATTACTGGCTTCATTGTTCAGGTCATTATTTTTTCTCAGAAAAGAAGCTTCGGTCGAAGAAAAAGGGAAAGCTCGGATTGGGGTGGCCGCGGTGTGGGGATTTCAGGGAATTGATAAAAATCGAGTGGATGATTTTTACTGGTGGCGCAAAAGTTTGATTTCCCCTGAGCGGTTGGTTTATATGTTTGAACGAGAGGATATTCAACCTACTGAAGGCCGTCTATCAAGTCTTAAAAAGCTGGGAATTGACTCGATTGCGCTGAACACGAAATATTCAGGCGATGCACCTGATTCTATGATTATGCGTCACCAACATTCTCTTCGGGCTAATTTTCAGAACGTTTGTTTTTATTCCAAACTTGCTTTACGAGGCTTATTTACGGATAGGTTTTCCCGTTCCGTAATATCTTTAGTCAGCTACCAGCTTTATAAGTCAGAGGAATTGAGGAACATTTATAAAAAATTAAACCTCTTGGGGTTATTTCATTTCGAGGAGGGGGGCTTGGAACATGTCAATTTGAGCGCAATAAGAAGCAATGTTATTCGAATTGGAAGTCACTGGACTTGCAATAATGCGCCAAACCATTCCACCCCGCGAAGTCATAATGTGTACTTTATTTGGGGAGCCCATGATTTAAAAGTTTTTCTTGACTCAGGTTCCACAGTCAAGAATATGCTTATTTCAGGATGCTTTTTGAGTGATTTGTCTAATAAAGATGCACGGAATAAAAGTGTGAAAGCAGTACAATATATGAAAAGTCAAGAGGTTCGTTATTCTTTGGCTTTATTTGACAATTCACTCCCTGTTCCCAATTTTTATCAATTTTTTCTTCAATGGTTGGTAGATGATCCTGCTTTAGGCCTTTTGATTAAAAGTAAGGGTCGGTGCTGGAATTTGGTTCGAGAAGAAGGACTGGAGGGCCTGGTTGAACAGGCGGTGAAAACAGGAAGGCTTGTTGTGATGGATCACACTGCCTCCCCAACGGATGCAGCCATGGCCGCAGATTTTTCGGTTGGTGTAACCAGTATTTCAGCGATTGCTGTTTCAGCTTTGGAAGGGGCTAGGGTTCTTTATGTTGATTACGAGAAACTGGATCAAGGGCCCCTAAAGCGGTACAATCTTCTTCATTCGTTGGGACCCAAGCGTTGTGTCTTTTATGATCCAGAGTCCTTGAAAGAGGCCGTCTTGGAATACTTTATTAATCCGGGCACCAATCCTTATTTAGGAGATGTTTCTCCTGTGCTAGACCGGATTGACCCATTTCGAGATGGTAAGGCCAGTCAACGTATTGGGGAATTCGTGGCTGGGTATCTTGAAGGCTTAGATACCGGATCGAGTCCGGATGATGCCGTTCGTAATGCTGTAGATAAATATGCTGAAAAATGGGGAAAAGACAAAGTGATTTGTAGCGTTTGACAGAATCCCATTTCGAACCCAACATCTTTCGATTTACTAGCATTACTTGTCAGTTATTATTAAAGTCATGTTCTGATGACAAGATTTAAATTCCATTGGTCTTGGTTTTTGATTGCGACACTGATGCAGACAAATAAGTTTTTCATGAAAGCGGTGACAACAACTTTATAAATTGCTCCTTTTTTATCCGCCGGTGGGAATATCTTTTTGAGCGCTGTTAAACTGAGTGCCACCAATGTGGAAATAGAAAGCAGGGTGCTATTGACTAATATTGCAGACCTTAAAGACTTCCCGTATCCTGATTCAGGAGCTCGTAGGTTCAATTGTGAAATAGGTTCCTAAAAGGAATAGTGGATTAATATGGAAACTAATAGAAAAGTTCTTTTAATTGGGGGGGGTGGGTACATTGGTTCGGTGATGTCAGGTTATTTACTAGATCATGGTTGGTGCGTTCGATGTTTTGATCATCTGATTTATGAAAACCAAACCTGTATTTCCTTTTATTGGGGGCACCCACGCTACGAATTTATTTATGGCGATCTGACTGATCCGGCACAATTGGCGCCTGCTCTGGAGGAGGTCGACGATGTCGTTATTCTGGCAGGTTTGGTGGGCGATCCCATTACCAAAAAATATCCAGAAAGTTCTCAAGCAATCAATCTAGATGGAATTCTACAAGTGGTCCGTTCCTTAAATGGTAGAGGATTGAATCGGGTAATATTCATTTCAACCTGCTCCAACTATGGAATGATCGACAGCAATACAGAGGCTGATGAAAATCATGAGTTAAGACCGCTTTCGTTGTACGCTAAGGCTAAGGTGAATATTGAGCAGGAGTTGCTTGCCCTACGAGGACAGGTTGATTATCATGCAACTATACTTCGGTTCGCAACCGCGTTCGGACTTTCTCCACGTATGCGCTTCGACCTAACCGTGAACGAGTTTACCCGCGAAATGTTTTTGGGTAGGGAATTACTTGTTTATGATGCTGAAACTTGGAGGCCCTATTGCCATGTGCGAGATTTTTCCCGTGCCGTGGATCGAGTGCTCCAGGCTCCTGAAAAACAAATTTCTTTCGAAGTGTTCAATGCCGGTGGAGAGTGCAACAACTTTAACAAACAGGCTATTGTGGACCAAATCGTGCGGCATTTTCCAAGTGCGCCTGTGAGGTATAAAAAACAAGGTTCTGACCCTAGAAACTACAAAGTCAATTTTTCAAAAATTAGAAATGTCCTCGATTTTGAACCGGAATATACTGTTGCGGATGGGATTGAAGAATTGGTTGGTGCACTAAGACAGAATATTTTTTCCCGTGTTGAGCAACAACGTAATTTTTACCACAATTACGAAATCAAGAATTCCTGAACAATACGTTTTCTCTCCAAAATTATAATGTCTTCAATTACTGACAAAATTACTACCATATTGAAAGGATTGTTCCCCGAATCCGTCTCCTTACACGAACCAGTATTCGGGGGTAACGAATGGGATTACGTTAAACAATGTCTGGACACGGGGTGGGTCTCTTCCGCAGGAAAATTTGTTGATCGCTTTGAGGGCCAGCTAGCGGAATTTACGGGATCCGAACACGTTGTAGCAACCATCAATGGGACTGCCGCTTTGCACATTTGCCTTCAGTTGGCAGGGGTACAACAGGATGATGAGGTTTTAATTCCCCCTTTGACTTTTGTGGCTACCGCTAATGCGGTGAAATATTGTGGTGGAATTCCACATTTTGTGGATAGCAATGAAAAAACTTTGGGTGTAGACCCGGAAAAACTGGAATCCCATTTAAAGGAAGTTGCGGTCATTCGTTCTGGGGTTTGCGTTAACAAAATAACAGAACGACCCATTAAGGCACTGGTGGTGGTTCATACTTTCGGGCACCCTGTGGATCTCGACCCTATCGTTAAAATATGTCACTACTATAAACTAAAGCTAGTTGAAGATGCTGCTGAATCGCTTGGATCATATTATAAAGGCCACCATACAGGCAATTGGGGTATCTTGTCTGCCTTGAGTTTTAACGGAAACAAAGTGATTACTACGGGCGGGGGCGGTGCCATTTTAACTCAAGATAAAAAATTGGCTGAACAAGCAAAGCATTTAACTACCACAGCGAAGGTTTCGCATAAGTGGGCTTATATACATAATTGCATTGCCTACAATTACCGCCTCCCAAATATTAATGCCGCTTTGGGTTGTGCCCAGTTGGAACAACTTCCACAGTTTTTAACAGAAAAACGCCTCTTAGCAAAAAAATATATCAAGGTTTTCTCTGGAGTTGAGGGTGTTGTGTCTTTTATTGAACCCAGCTATGCTCGAAGCAATTATTGGATGAATGTTCTTTTGTTCGATAAAGAGTGTGTGAACGATTTGGAGATAACTCTCAAACAAACCAACGATCAGGGTATTATGACTCGTCCTGCATGGAATTTATTACACACATTACCCATGTTTGAAAACTGCCCTCGATCTGGACTCGAGACAGCAGAAAGTTTGGCAACTCGTTTGTTGAACTTGCCCAGTAGCCCCATTTTGGGGATGCCATATAGCTAAGCAAAAAATAATGCAGTTACAGATAAAAGAATTGAATATAGTTTCCCTTTTCCTTTTCGTTTTAGCCAAAATGGTTTGACCTTTTGCTATCTCCAGTCATTTAGATAAAAAACAGGTTCTATATTAAAAAAAATTATAACCACTAAAGCAATTTTCCTTCCATGATCCGGGAGATGCAAACTATGACTTATAGAAATACAACAAACACATTATGAAAAACTGGGAAAAAACTCTTATTTACCCATCCGTATCAATCAGGGATGCGATTCAATTGATTGAATCGAGCGGGTTACAAGTTGCGCTAGTTGTTGATCAAAACAAGTGTTTGTTGGGTACTGTGACAGATGGAGATATTCGACGCGCAATCCTAAATGAAATTTCATTAGAATGTCGAATTGAGGATGCGATGAATAAAAATCCCATGGTGGCGTATCTTGAGGATGACAGGAGTCATATTTTAAAAATTATGAAAAGCCAACTGATTCATCAGGTACCTGTTGTGGATGACCAGAGGATTGTGATCGGCCTGGAAACAGTAGACCAGTTCTATTTTGGGGGAGTAGAAGACAACTGGATTGTTTTGATGGCGGGAGGTGTAGGAACGCGGTTGCTTCCTTTGACTAAGGATTGCCCCAAACCAATGGTTAAGGTGGGAGGAAAACCAATTTTAGAGCTTATTATTGATAGATGTTTTGAAGCTGGATTTCGAAAATTTTTTGTTTCTGTAAATTATAAAGCCGAAATGATCAAGTCCTATTTTAAAGATGGGACCAAGTGGGGTGTGGAAATTCAATATATCCATGAGGTAGACAGAATGGGAACAGCAGGATCTATAGGGCTTCTCCCGCAAAGACCGGATAAAACATTTTTGGTAATAAATTGTGACCTGGTAACAAATGTGGATTTAGCTAGCATGCTTAAATTTCACTTGCAAAATAAAGCCAAGGGAACCATGGGGGTTTGTGAATATAAGATTGAAGTTCCATATGGTGTAATAGAAAATCAGGGGCAAATAATTTCCGCAATTAATGAAAAACCAACCCAAAAATTTTTAATTAATGGCGGTATATACGTTTTGGAACCAGAAACACTTGATTTGTTTGATGAAAAAATTTCCCTTGATATGCCGGAACTTTTTAAGAGAATCATTGATAAAAAATGGCCCGCTGTAGTTTTTCCTATTCGGGAATATTGGATTGATGTTGGACAAGCCAGCGATTTAGAGCAAGCTAAATTTGATTTTAATGGCAGAGCAGAACCTCTATAAAGGGCGAATGGGGAATTGACACTTTGTTTAGAATGTAACCCCGCTCCAAGTTTGTTAGAAAATAGAAAAAATGCTCTCGCGAATAACTGGCTGTACATAGATATGATTTATGGTATTGTTGCTTTCCAAGAGCTGCAACCCAAAATTTAAGAGCACTTTAGGCCTTCAAAGGAATTATGTGCAACATGTGCGGACAAGGAGTTCTTTGACAAGATTCAGAAAAAATTTTTCTTTCTAAGCAAAGAAATATAATGCGTATTTTAGCCTTTATTCCTGCGCGTGGATGCTCCAAGGGTATTCCCAAGAAAAACTTAGCTTTGCTAAACGGAAAACCGCTGATTTGCTATTCGATCGAAGCGGCTCAATCCAGTCATTATGTGACCGATATTTTTATATCCAGTGATGATGTTGATATAATTAGATACAGTAAGTCCTTGGGAATTGAGGTTCCATATACAAGACCTAAAGAACTTGCGAAAGATAATACACCGACAATCGATACTGTTCTCCATGGAATGAATTGGCTAAAAAGTAATAGCACGTTCTTGCCTGAAGCGGTTATTCTTCTTCAGCCAACATCACCTTTAAGGACTTCAGAAGATATTGATGGTGCTATAGAGTTGTTTTGTGCCTCTAGTGCTGAGAGCTTGATCAGTGTCCACAAGCAAGCAGAGCACCCTTATAAATGCCTAGAAACCTCAGGAGAGGAGTGGGCATTTTTGAAAAGGCCCGCGGAGAAAGTAACTAGGCGGCAAGATTACCCGAATAATTTTTTTTTAATTAACGGTGCTATTTATCTTGTTTCTACTGAATTTCTTTTTTTACAAAAAACCTTTATCGTTGAAGGTAAAACACAGCTCTATCGGATGTCTCAAAAAAATGGCCTTGATATAGATGAGCCCGTTGATTTGGAGTGGGCCGAGTTCTGCATAAAAAACACCTAAGCAATCATTTGGAATTAACAGCTTCTAATAAAATGAATGCTTTTATACCGCGCTTGGATAATTTGAGTAATAAATTTTCCCAAGTGTAATTAAAAAATAATTGTGCCCAACGCAAAGGAGCAGAAAATATGAAATTGAAAAAAGCAGATATCTCAACTCTCTATGGGGTTTCCGAAGAGGTGAAATTCTGCAAGCGATGTGTAATATCTAATCAGCGTCCTCGCATAGTTTTTGACGAAAATGGAGTGTGCAATGCATGCCATTATGCTGCTTATAAAAAGACTATAGTTTGGAAGGACAGGGAAAAAGAATTGCGTGATCTGTGCGATCAATACCGCCGGAATGACGGACGTTTCGACTGTGTAGTTCCTTCAAGTGGTGGTAAAGATAGTTGCTACGTTGCGCATCAACTAAAACATGAATATGGCATGCACCCTTTGACTGTGACTTGGGCTCCTCTTTGGTACACGGCGATTGGCTGGAAAAATCTCGAAGGATTAAACTGGTCTGGATTCGACACCATTATGGGGATGGCTAGAGGTGACGTGCAAAGAAGACTATGCAAACATGCCATGGTAGAAATGGGCGAACCTTTTCAGCCGTTCATTTATGGGCAGGTTTTGTTTCCCCTTAAGATGGCTTTACAGATGGGTATCAAATTGATATTCAGAGGGGAAAATGCTGAAGCTGAATATGGAGGATCACCAGAGGCCTGGGATAGTAAAGGCCATTCAATGAAAGATTACGATAAATATTGGTTTTCAAATTTTCCTGTTGATTATTGGGAAAAGAATGGATTTACTAAAGGTGAACTGGCGCTTTACGAACCCCCAGATCCTGAAATAATTAAGAATGCAGGTATAGAGACCTATTTTTATGGTTATTACAAAAATTGGACTAATCATAATAATTTTTACTATGCACAGGAGCATACCCGGTTTACTCCAAATACAGAACGAACAGAAGGGACCTTTACCAAATATTCGAGTTTTGACGATCGAATAGATGGATTCCATCACTGGTTTGGACTTTTGAAGTTCGGGATCGGTCGATGCACTGCAAATGCTGCTCGAGAGGTTCGCGAAGGATTTAGGACTCGAGAAGAAGCGGTTCAACTGGTTTTGCGATACGACACAGAATTTCCTAAGAAATATTTCCCAGACCTTCTTGAATATTGTGAAATTGAAGAAGATGAATTCTGGGAAATAGCCAACAAATGGCGCAATAATAATCTTTGGCATAAAGACGGAAACGAATGGAAATTAAAGCAACAGATTTCGTAAGGAGATTCTTAGAAAAAGGAGTTTGGGTAAAATGTCTTTGAAAATAGCCCTATCAGGGTTCTGGGATAACCAAATTGAAGATCTTTCCAAGCTGTTTCCAAAAATCGAATTTCAATCGATAGAAGGCCAAGATATCGCAAACTATAACCCTGATGCGTTGGTTTCCCTTACTGAGTCGGCGCTTGATCAAGTGTTTGTCCCTGAAGTTTTTAACCAATGTTCCTCTCTTCAATGGGTCCACGCTTCGAGTGCGGGGATTGATAATTACCTTGATCAATTGAAAAAAGTTAATTTTACTCTCACCTGTGGCAAAGTCATTCAAGGACCCAATGTCGCTGACCATGGAATGGCACTATTATTGGCGCTAACAAGGCGTCTACCGTGGTTTTTTCGAGGTGATGAAAAATCCGATGTACCACGCCCCACAGAGCTTCTGGGGAAACGCGCTTTGATTATCGGGCTCGGAGGAATAGGAATGTGTCTGGCCGAAAGGTGTGCCGCTTTTGGCATGGAAGTTGACGCAGTAACCGAAGATTTAATGCCCCTGGTTAGTTTTATCAATGACGTATATTTGCAAGACCAACTTTTGGAAGCTTTGCCAAAAGCAGACGTTGTGCTTATCGCCGCACCCAAGACTTTGGCAACGGCCAATATGATTAATGAGGAGGCTCTTTCCGTTATGAAAGAATCGGCGTACTTGATCAATGTCTCAAGAGGCTCTATTGTTGACCTCAACGCTCTGGTTAAAACCCTTGAAGCGAATCGTTTGGAAGCGGTAGGGTTGGACGTTACCGATCCTGAACCTCTTCCCGGGAATCACCCCCTGCGTAGTTTTGATAGGGTTCTAATTACCCCTCATGTGGCAGGTGTCACGACTTCGCATGCTCGTCGATTCGAACTAATTCGAAACAATATCAGAAGGTTCGCTAACGGCATGCCATTAGTAAACGTGGTGGACAAAAATTTTGGATATTAATCAATCTATTTGGAAGTGAGTTATGTCAAAAATTGTTCGTGAGGAAAATGCCAAAGCATTTGAAACAGTCTATGGGGGTGGTTGGGATAAAAAATATCCCAGCATTGACCTTGTTCGTTTGGAAAACTGGTACTTCAAGAAAGTTCCTGGGCTATCTTTGGATTATGGATGTGGTCCTGGTACGAACGGTCTTCATTTATTAGATTCAGGTTACGAAGTACTATTCACAGATGTAGCACGCAAGGCTTTGAAAAAAGTTGAGGAGAAATTACAACTTCGATCGGATGAGGTGCGAGGTCGAGCAACTGTCCGCCCGGTAGATCTTTCTGCAGATTCGCTGCCTGATTCTGATCAAATATATGATTATATAGTTTGCATGAGTGTGTTGGGAAATTTGGAAGGCCCGAAGAGTATTCTTTATTTGTTGGAAGAGTTTTTTCGCATCATACGGCCCGGTGGAAAAATGATCGTTGACATCAACGCTGAGGATACCTCCTACGTCCATGATGCTAGCGATAAAGTCGCTGATGGTACCTACAAGACACTTCCTCGAAAGGGGTTTGAAACCGAAGAGGTCCAAATGTATTTTCCAGAGTCTTCTTTGGCATTTGTCAATATGATTAAGAAAGCAGGGTTTGTGGTTGATGATGTCGGACATTCATCGTTTGGTTATTTTGGCCATCAAGATCATGAGTTCATTATTTGTGCTCGCAAACCTGACTGCTCCATCGCATAAAAATTTCTTCTCCAATAAAAATGGACCCCATCCGTATTATCCCCCGTTTAGATATCAAGGGCTCAGACGTTGTTAAAGGTGTGCAATTGGAAGGTGTTCGACGGGTGGGCCAACCCGGTGAGCTTGCTCGGAAATACTATGCTGAGGGAGCCGATGAAATTATATTTATTGACAGTGTTGCATCTCTATATGGGCGCAATAATATTTTGTCGGTAGTTGAAGATACAGCTCGTGATGTTTTCGTTCCAATAACAGTTGGTGGGGGTATCAGAACAATCAAGGATATAAAAGCGGCGTTGAGAGCAGGGGCTGATAAAGTCGCAATTAATACAGCCGCTACTCAACGCCCAGATTTTTTGCGTGAAGCATCGGAAACTTTTGGCAGCCAATGTATTATTTTGTCAGTTCAAGCAATGCGACACGACGATGGGCGATGGGAAGCCTACACCGACAATGCTCGCGAAAGAACAGGTCGTGATATTTTGGAATGGGTCATCGAGGGCCAAGAATTGGGAGCAGGAGAAATTCTAGTGACATCGGTAAACCAGGAAGGCTCTAGAAAAGGTTTTGACATTCAATTGCTTGAGGAAATCCACCGTCAGGTCAGTGTGCCGGTAATCGCCAGTGGAGGAGCGGGTAACTCCAAACACGTTGCCGAAGTAATAGAAAAGGGCTGTGCTGAGGCTGTGGCTTGTGCTGCGATTTTCCATTACGGGATCTGCCCATTACCTGAACTAAAAAAAATCCTTGCAAACGCCCATTTAGCGGTTCGATTATGATCACCATCGTTGACTATGATCGCGGAAACCTGTTTAGTTTGAGCCAAGCAATGCGCAGTTTGGGGGCTGACTTCGAAGTTTCGGGAGACCCCAAAAATGTTAGGCGTGCAAAAAAATTATTATTACCAGGGGTTGGTGCTTTCGGTGATGGTATGGCACGCCTTAGGGAAAAAGGGCTAGTCGATGCAATACTTGATTCTGCCAAACACAAAACACCTATTCTTGGAATTTGTCTGGGCATGCAACTATTTGCCACTACTAGCGAGGAATTTGGTGCTCACGAAGGGTTGGGTTTCATCCCGGGTGTGGTGCGGCGATTACCAGAAAGCAATGATAAAAGTTCCCGGTCGTCTTCCCGTGTTCCCAACATAGGCTGGCGAAAACTCAATCCTACCCCATTAGGAGCCAGGATCATCGGACCCGATCAGATGACCTACTTCCTCCATTCTTATGCTCTAGAAGTGGAGGACTCCTCACAGATAATGGCAACTATTGACTTTAATGGGAAAAATGTGATTGCTGCCGTCCGTAAGGAAAATTTTTTCGGATACCAATTTCACCCAGAAAAAAGTGGTTCCGTAGGGATTTCCCTGATTCAACATTTTATCAACTTGACCAGCAATCAGACCGAATAGCCCAAGGAACCAGAATTAAGCATGAAAATTATATTTCTTACAATGGTCCCCTTTAGTCAGCGGGACTATGATCGTTTGGGAGTTGAAATCATCAAGGAACATAAGATCGCTGTCGAGTGCTGGGATATGACAGAAATGCTTAACAACAAAGTTTGGAAACAGCGCAAAATGGAAGCCTTTAAGTTTTCCGGCTATATTGGTGTTTCCTCCATGGGCCTTATCAAGAAAATGTGCGAAAATATCGGCGATGCCATTGTGATCGACCTCTTGGGTCCCGGGCTTACCTGCAACTGGGTGCGCAGGTTAATAAAAAAA
>ENA-OREN01004699-OREN01004699.1-marine-metagenome-genome-assembly--contig:-NODE-4699-length-11752-cov-3.536788_pt1 | contig 11752 bp, 9 predicted proteins | sample MGYA00248624_ERZ508555 | MGnify/ENA primary metagenome ERZ508555 (study PRJEB26222, sample SAMN06267773) | marine metagenome | isolation source: Saanich Inlet, British Columbia, Canada | place...
AAATCCAAAGGAAAGGGCACCCAGAGAATATCTTATGCGCTGGGCGAGGGAGAAATAAGCGTCACACCTTCTTCAAAATCAATTTGAAAGTATGAGAGTTGCCGAGTGACAAAATAACGCTATTCTCTTTCAAAAAGTAATTATTATTATTGACTTTCAAAAAGCAAATATACAAAATACAATAATTTGGAAATTAAATATCCAAATCATCATCTAAAATTTCATCTAATTCTGAAATAGCGTCTTTCAAATCCTTTCTTGCCTGTTGCCGAGCCTCAAAACCAAGATTTTCAACCTCTTCAGCCAACTCTACTGGAACCCTTTGGGCATCCGCAGCAGCATGTAAACGATCGGTCAACTCTAAATCCTCTCCAATACGGTCGCTTCGGTCTACTTTAGCGATTGGTTTGCTAGGAATAGTTCGTGCCCCATGGTTGGCAGTACTCGCTTCAGCTTCATCATCACTCCACGCATCTAGGCCGATTTGATTTGCAACTTCAACACCAGGGGCAGCATCTTTCCATGGGTTTTGATTTGCAACATCTCGAATAAGGTTAGGTTTCTGTGTATTTTTCTGAGCAGCAAATAAATCCCCCACCTCTTCAGAACTTGGTAATGGTGTAGCGGTGGTTAACGCCGCAGCAAGCCGTTGCTGCTCAATAAGCGCTGGGCCATGAATTTCATCATGGTCATGTCTATGCGGAGATGCAGCCATTACTACCAATTCTTTTGCAAACTGAAACAATTGGTCTTCAGCAGGTGCAGAGGCGATGGTTTCGCGCACTATTCGGTGATGAGAAATACATTTTTTACATCGCTGTGAACCAACAATATCTCCCTCATCACAACGAAGGCAACAGGCCTGAAGACCCAACTCCTTCATGGCACGTCTTGGCATTGACATTAGCGCTCCCCAAGCAAGCGAGACAATAATCCCCCATCAACCCTATGATGAGAGGCTTCAAAGCACAGCGACAACACTTCGCCGCTATGGGCACACGCGATGACCGAGCCGACTTAGTCGATGACGACCCATTTACCCGTCCTCAAAAGGCAAAGATACATCGCATTCACCAGCGACAATCAAGCGACGGAACCATTCATTTTCAAACAAATAGAGAAAACATCGGTGGCATGTTCAGTCAATTATTAGGCAGTTTACAACAGCAACCCGTGAAAATGCACGACGGAAGAATATGGCATTTTAGTAAAACGGAAAAAGAACATCTTGCTTTTGCGATGGGCGCCTTTACTTTGGCTTTGGGCTTAATGCAAGTAAGAGGAATATTTTCAATTTCAAGTATAGGCGTGGTACCATGGGTTATCGGTATTCTTCTTGCTATGCCAGTGATGTTTATCGCAATCGGGCCGGCCTTTTTATTACACGAAATAGGTCATAAAATCGTTGCCAAAAAGAATGGTTGTTGGGCAGAATTTAGGGCAGACCCAAGAGGTCTGAGAAATGGAGTATTAATCGCAGCGCTTCTTGGAATAGTATTCATGGCGCCAGGTGCAGTAATGGTTGCAGGCCTAGTTACGAGAAGGCAAAACGGCCACATTGCGGTTGCAGGGCCATTGGTAAATTTGTCATTATTCCTCATCGGAGTTCCTTTCTGGGGCGCAGTGATTGGATTAACCGGAGCAGCCGAATTTTCCGATGCCCCATATTTAGTTAACAACTCACTAATTTGGCAATCGATGTTATTTGATATTGGATATTATTGGCTAGGAGCCAATCTCTTCCTAGGACTCTTCAACATGCTCCCATTTGGGCCGCTTGATGGATTAAAAGTAAAGGATTGGAATGAATCAGTATTCTATCTTGTATTGGCAATTTTTGCACTACCTGTGATTGGCATATTCATGGGCGTTTGGGGCCCGTCAGACCTGCTAAAATATGTCGCAGAGTATTTTTAATCCAAGTAAGAATTGACCACAGGGTTTTGATCTAAGTGGAAGAAAGAGTATGTTGCCCACCAGACAATAACGTCGAGGCTATCTACTAAGTTTGAAACTCCGCCATGTTCTTCTCCGTATCCTTTGCCAGTAGTATCCATCCACTCTTCCATTTCATTCAATGTGTCACAGGTTTGATGATAACACCAATATCCATCCACCAATCCACCAAAGCCCATGGTGACTGTTCCAAGATTGTCTTGGAAAGAAGCATGGTCACTACGAGCAGTTGAATCCTCATAGACGATAATTTCTGGTCGGTCACGCGCCAACCAATCATCGACCTTCCATGTATCGGCCTCAAAACCAGTACCAATCAAAACAGATTGTTGTTGTTCTACTCCAATAGCATCTGAACCAATCCACATAGCAAGGCCAACCATCTCTGGCTGCATCAGTTGGGTATGGTCGTCGGAAGGCCCAATATAGACTCTCATTGGCCATACTTCCTCATCCTTAGGATAACCATCCGGGTCAACGGCAGGGTCAGGGTCGGAGTGAGGTGCTCCCCCGCCACCAGGCCAGTTAACTCCAGCCATATCGAGATTTACATAATTTGTAACTACGACATTAGGATTGTCTTCTTTAACATAGTATTCAGTCCAATAATCACTACCTCTTTTTCCACCCTCTTCACCAGACCAAAGACAGAACACCATCGTTCTACGAGTGTCATAATTTGCCATTGCTTCAGCAACGGTTAGCACCATACTGGTTCCAGCAGTATTGTCGTATGCTCCAACACGAGTTCCATATGTTCGCTGGCCAGTCACATGGGGGTCAAGGAGAAGGGCGTTGGCAGGTGGGGCGATATCAAAGTGAGCACCGAAAACCATCCATTCATCAGGGAATTCACTTCCGTATCTAAAGCCGCAAATATTGTACGCTTCTGGATTTTGATTTTCAAAAATATCGGTAAAGGAATAACGTTGTGTGACAACATCTAGTCCGAATGATTGTAATTGATCTTGTAAATATACAGCACCAGCTTCGTAAGCAGGATTTGCTTGACCAGCCCATCTATCGAGATAACCCACAGCGCCGTCTGCTAAATCCGATGGGTCGGGTGTTTGGTCGGTAAGGTGACTTAGGAAATTGTATGTTGTTCTTCCATGAACAACACCGGTTGAATGCCGACCACCCTCTTCTTCAGAGTATCCGGGCGCCATATCTCTAGTTATGCCAAGTGGGTAATAGGCAACAGGCCCACCAGTATTTTGGCTGCTGTTAAATGTGACATTTTCATCACCCATGCGAATAACTGCGCCACCATCAGCACTCTTATGGCCCTCTTCAGAAATCCAAGTAGCCCAAGATTCGTTGACTTCTCTAATAGGCCAATTTTGGCGAGCGAACTTTCCAATAAATACGAATGCAGCCTCAGCCCTTGGTGGGGCTAAAACGGTTAGTTGCATAGAATCACCCGCTTGCAAATCAACAACCGTAGAGTTATACACATATCCCGAAGCATCATCTCTAACAAGGTATGGAATGAATGCAGAAACGTCTTTCTGTGCCGAAATCGTTAGTGCTTGGAAAACCCCACCGGTCAAAGTTTCAGGAGTAATAATAACATCATTCGCACTAGGTTCAGAAGAACCCCCATTTTCACCAAAACAACCCGCTAATGGTGCCAAGCACATTAGCGACACCAATAGCAAAGCGCGGATGTGCGGGGTGCCGAGCATGGAGTTGCGTCAACTCCCCCCTTCTCAAGTCTGCGCCTATTTCGTATCATCAATTACAGTGTAATGGGCCACTAAAGCGGTGTAAAAAGGAAACCAATTTACGGAATTCGGGAAAAGTTTGTCAAATAACCAAAGGTTTGATAAGGTTTCAAGTACAATTATTAATTGATTAAAATGCCCATAATGGCGGAAACAATTGCACACGAAATACTACTTTCTAACAAAAGAAGAAAGTTAGCAAAGAACTCAAAGAAAATTCCACTGCGAACAAAGTATCTTTGGGCCAAGGCAATTATCTATGATGATGAAGATGAAAAGTGTCCAGTCATCGAAGGTTAAAACCAAGGCTTTGGTAATAGTATCACAGAGCGTTTAGAATCGGCTCTTGATCTAATGTCAGGAAAGTCATAGTCGCCCACCAGGCAACAACATCAAACGACTCAACCAAGTTTTGTTCACCAGTTGCATCATCTGTATCCATGTAGGATTCCATTTGACTTAATCTATCACAATCACGATGATAACATGGATATCCATCCACCACACCATTCCAACCCATTGTTACTGTGTTGAGGTTTGTTTGGAATGGGTCATGGTCTGAACGTGCAGTAGGCGATTCGTAAATTGCCACAGTATCCTCGTAGTTATTTGTCCACATTGCTGATTCACCATCAGCAGACCAAGCAGCCCAACCATTGGCAATTTCCTTTTCAAGCCCTAATTGGCCAGCACCAACCCATTCAGCCAATTCATACATTGGCTTTTGGTCGATAACATCAGGGTCTACTTCAGGTCCAATATAGCATGATAATACCCAATCACCAGGCCAGTTAATTCCCATCATATCCAAATTAACATAATTGGTAACTGTTACATCCATATCAGCTACTTCTTGTGTCCACGATGTCGAACCCCACAAACCCTCTTCTTCACTTGACCACAAACAGAAAACCATTGTTCTTCGAGTGTCAATACTTGCAAGCGAATCTGCTGTTTCAAGAATCATAGAAGTTCCAGCGGTATTGTCGTATGCACCAGTTCTAGTTCCATATCCAGGAATATCCGGTCCCGGAGTATATGCTGCTGGCGGAGCGATATCAAAGTGAGCGCCGAAAACAAGCCACTCATCAGGGTACATTGTGCCTTCTTTGTATCCACAGATATTGACGGCCCAAACAACACCGGATTGGAAACGATGAACTGTAACGTCCAAACCATATCCTTCTAAAACACCAGAAAAGAAAGTAATGGCATCCTCATAGGCGGGATTACCATTACCAATCCAACGGTCAAGATATCCAACCGCGCCATCAGCAGGGTCTAATGGGTCTGGTGTTTCATCGGTAATCGAATAGACCCAATCATATACAGCACGACCATCAACCCAGCCCTTTGTATGTGCTTGGCCTTGATTTACTTCAAACGAAGAATCAACAGCACGATTCATTGGAATCCGAATACTAACAACAGAACCAACATCGCCACTATCATTAGTTGGTTGTGTATATGAAAACACTCCCCCCTCAGTATTTGCAGATTGAATAATAGCACCACTCATCAATTTGCCACTCGCACCACCGCGAGCCAACCAAGTGCCCCACGACTCATTGGCCGCATGAATTGGAAAAACATCAACCCCCGCTTCAGCGATGAATAGCGTAGCATTACTGAGCCGAGCACTCGGCAAAATATCAATATCCACAGTTTCACCATTTAACATTTGAATTATAGTTCCATTCTGCAGATAGTTTGTTGAAGAATCTTTAAGGAAGTGGGGAATGAATAGAGAAAGGTCAGACTTTGCAGTGAATGAAACAACCATCCATTCTCCAGCAGTCCACACAGAGGGGGAAACTTCAAGATCGGATTGAGTTAAATTTTGTGAAGAATTATCCTCTCCAAAACAACCCGCAAGCGAAGCACTAAACATCATCAAAACCAATAATGTTGCATGAGTTGTTGAACGGCCCATGCTCCTCCCACAAGCATACCCCTGTTGAATCCAACGGTTCTGACTATTATGCTACTATCAGTCAATATTTTGTTGCAGAAGTGTTTGATTATTACAATTTTCATTTTCCGGCAGACGGAAACAAAATTCCGTAAAAAGGCGAACCATTAAGAGAAGGAGTCAAGACGATTTACCATGGCAACTGTCCGTTTAGGTCAGAAACACAGGGTTTTAGCCCGCGGAATACCTGATAGTTATTCCAATGCCATGGCAAATTATTTTGGCAGCGGCCCAACCGATTTAGAGTTGGCAAGAGCACAGCACACAATATATTGTCAAACCCTTGAGGATGCAGGTTTAGAAGTAACGTTATTGGATGCAGACCAAAACCATCCAGATTGTGTATTTGTTGAAGACCAAGCGATAGTAATAGACGGGCATGTATTATTGCCAATTCCTGGCCACCCATCAAGAGTTGCTGAACAACCACCGATTGCAGAATTCCTTTCCAAACATTATAGTCCAGAGAAAATCTTTCGAATGAGTTCAGAATGTAAAATGGACGGAGGCGATCTACTGCGACTTGGGGATTTGTTTTTCGTTGGAAGATCTAGTAGAACTAACGATGCTGGAATAGCGGTGTTAAGAGAATTATTAGATCGATTAGGACACGAACTACGAGTGATCAATCTTCCACCAGAAGCACTCCATTTAACCAGTATTTCATCAACCCCTACAGATAAAATTATTTTTGCTCCTGAAGGATATATCGACAAGCAATCTTTCGGACAACTTCCTGATGATAGTCAAATAATATGGATGCCCAAAGAAGAGGTTTATGGCTGTAATACAATCGGTTTAGAGGGTGGAAAAGTAATCATCGCCGAAGGCTATCCAACCGTATTAGCAACAGTCAAAGAATTAGGATTAACCCCAACCGTCATCGACATGAGTCAGATTAGAGCTGCAGATGGGTCTCTAACTTGCCTTTCAATATTTTATTGAAAGCGCCCACCTTCATCATAGACAGCATCATGCCACAACATGATATTTCTCTCCATTTCTTCAAGAGTTGTACATACCGCAATATTGTTTTCAAAGGCACCAGTTGATTGCGAGTCAGCAAGAGTAATATTTCCAGCAACAGCAATCAATTCAATTGTTTTTTTATGGTCTCTAAAAATCCCCAATTCAAAAACAACCCAAGGGTCGCCAGCACCTACCAGCGAGTTGAATTGTTCAGAAAATAAGAAACTAGCCAAATCTGAAGCATTGTGGAATGAACACAAACTACTCAGCGTTTGTAATAACCCAAGAGAGTGTTGAGAAATGTCACCAGGGGCGTCATCAATCGCCCTTGATTTACACATGGTCAACAAAGGTCTTTGTGACTCATCCATAGTGTGGCCACACAACTCTCCTAATTGAGAATTTGTAACTCAAATCATCGTTGCAAAATCGATGAAATATCTGATAAGACTCAGACTAACTGCAATTAGAAAAACAATCGTAACCACCTTGTCTGGAAGATATTGAATTGCATATTTCGCCCCACTAAAAGCAAATATGAATGCTAGCAGAGGGATTAGAATTACTAATACAAGTCCAACTGAATCAAGTAGGTCGTAGAATATCCCATCGAGAATAATGTGGCTTAGTAATGCGACTGGAACGATTGTTGAACCAATCTGATAACTTGTTCCAGCGGCCTTGTGAGCATCCATTTTTAGTAATGATTTATTGAGAGTGACAAGGATAGCACCCCCTCCAATTCCAAGGATCCCTGACGCAGTGCCTGCAAGGGCAGTACCGATCTGATATTTTTTCTTCAGTGGTTCAAACTCGGGTATGGGCTCAAGTCCAGATTGTTCCTTACGCATCCTTGCAATAGTGCGTTCAATAACAAAAATTAGGATTGCTGCAGCAAGTATTTTGATTCCCACAGAACCGACCTTATCGAGCAAAATTCCGGCAAGAATTGTGCCCACTAGTGCAAACGGAATTGCTGTGATGCGCCCAGCATTTGCCACAGTGGTATCGGCGTGCCCAGATTTTTTATGTGAAAGGCTGCTTCCAAGTGCAACCATGAACACTAGTGATAGAGACCCAGTGATTGATTCTTGAACGCTCCAGTCGAGTAGATAGAGGAATATCGGTACATAGAGTACACCTCCACCCAATCCCAGCGGACTGAAAATTAATGCCACAAATAGCAATAATGCTATTGCGAAAATTATTGTTGGGTCCATGATATCACTCCTTATGGTCTTTCATGATGAAGTGTTCTGGTCTTGGAGCCAGTGGTCGTTTGAACCAAAGAGGACGACGCTCTCCGCGAGGATGCGTCTCTCTTTCCTTAGCCCACTCATTCCATTTCTTGTAATGAGCCATAGATTTCTCCATATCAACTTCAACATCACCATACAATTCATCTTCACCAGGTTTGGATAACCAAACCTTCTGTAGCCAACAATGGTGACCACTGATAGGATCTGGTTGTACAGCGTGAGTAATATTTTGGTGAACCCCACCATCCCTCCACCAGATTCTACTGGTATCAGGGTCTTCAGAATCCCAAGACTCAACGCCACTGACGGTGCGCATTCTCATTTTACCATCACCGCGGTCTTCTATCTTGACCTCATTGGTCATGAATCGGTTTCCAGCATCTTGCTTTCTGCGCCAGCGACCGATGTGGTGACTACAACCAATAACTCCAGGCTTGATACTTTCAGTGACCCAAACCTTGTCAACAAACCAACCGATTTCAGTTTTAATTTTCAATAACTCACCTTCTTCAACACCTAATTTTTTAGCATCTTTTGGATGAATCCAAATTGGGTTTTTGTGAGCAATTTCAACTAACCACTTTGCATTTGCACTACGGGAGTGAATGTGTTGTGGCAACCTGAAATTAGGCAATAAACAGTATTCATCTTCACCCTCAAGATTTGATGGATGAACGTGACTGTTGATTCTATAATGCGGCAATGCGTGCTCAGGATAACCAAACTCAACAATCGTTTTTGAATATAATTCTTGTTTTCCACTAGGAGTAGGCCAACCTTCTTGCTCATGCTTTTTGTATGTAGCTGGCTCAATGAGGAAAGCACCATGCTTACGCATATATTCCAATTCAGTCAATCCTTCAGATTTAGCAACTTCTGGCAATCCAGGAACTCTTTCAAAGGTATATTGATAGTATTCATCAATTGTTATTTTCTCACCAGGCCGATAAGGGCTCATGAAATGCTCTCTAATCCCCATTGTTCCGTCATCGATTCTCCAAGACAACTCATTCCAAAACTCATCTTCTTCCCAAACTTCACCAGGATTTACTTCGTGAGTAAATTCTACTTCTCGACCTTCTCGCCGAGCATATTCGCGTAGTACAGGTTGGCGGAATGCGACCCACTTTCCAGCACTTGTAGCATACGAATTGATATCGTGACGTTCTGCAGAATGGCCCATAGGCAGGACATAATCTGCAAAGAAAGCAGTTTCGTTCCAAGTAGGAGTCATTGCGATATGGCAGCCAACAGACTCCTCATTCTGTAACATGTCCATCCAAGCAAACCCATCTGGATATGTCCAAATTGGATTAAAGACACGGGTGAAATATACATCCATAGTGCCTCGACCTTCTTTGACTAAGTGAGGCAAAATATGACTCATCTCAAAGTGAGACATAGTATATTCAGGAGGGAAATGTAATTCATTCCAGCCATCAGGGGCCGGCGGTTCATTGAATAGTGTAGGCTTATATTTAGCCCAAGAATTTGGAGCAGTACCTCCCTTTGTACCAACACTACCGGTTAGAACATTTAGGAAATGCAGGGTTCTGGAAACTTGCCATCCACCAAGATTACCAATAGAAGCAGATCTCCAAACGTGAGAAGACAAAGCCTCTCCAGCACCGGCGACAATATTGCCAACTTCAATTACCTGCTCAACAGGAATACGACATTCTTCAGCCGCAAACTCAGGAGTATACATTGCATACTCGTCCTTTAGAAGTTCAATGAATCTCTCGAATGTCTTTGGCTCACTCGGATGGTCAGCATCTAACCACATCTCCCAGTTAACCCAGTTTTCTAAGAAATCCCTATCATAAGTTCCTTGGTCTAAAATCATCTTAGCCCAAGAAAGGAATAGTGCAGGTTCTGAACCCGGCCATGTTGGAACCCAATGGTCAGCCATTGCTGCAGTATTGGATAGACGCGGATCAATAACAATCAGTTTTGCACCATCCATCATCCCCTCAAGGATTCTCTGAGCGTGTGGATTGAAGTAGTGTCCAGTTTCTAAGTGTGATGAAGTCAAAAGAATGACCTTTGCATTTGCATGGTCCGGAGAAGGACGGTCGTGTTTATGCCAAAGAGCATAACCAGTTCTTGCACCCGCTGAACAAATATTGGTGTGTGAATTATGTCCATCAACGCCCCAAGCTTTCAGAACACGATTGGTATATCCTTCATGTCCAGGCCGGCCAACATGGTATACCACTTTGTCCTTAGCACCTGTCTTGAGGCTTGCACGAATCTTGCTTGAGATTTCATCAAGTGCTTCATCCCATGTGATTTTTTCCCACTCACCCGAGCCTCTTGCACCCTTACGGCGCATTGGATGAAGAATACGTTCAGTGTCTTTCAGTTGATTGATAGTAGCAGGACCCTTTGCACAGTTTCTTCCACGACTTCCAGGGTGGTGTGGATTACCTTCCAGTTTTGCAACCTGTCCACTTTCTTTATCGACATAAGCGAGAAGTCCACAAGCCGACTCACAATTAAAACAAGTAGTAGGAACGAGGGAATAATTCTTTTCAACTCTTTTTGGCCATGCATTAGCATCTAATTCCATGTGGTGATGCCAATTATCAGAACTTGGGAAGTTTTCCAAATTCTTCTTAGCGACATTCGGCTCCTTTCGATCCAAATTAGGAATTATGCGGAGTTTTTGAGCAATACTTTCAATGAATGTTTTTGCCATCATATCACCTCATAGTAGTGGGTTTGCTTGTGCAGCCCGTAAATCGTGTAGGATGTGCTTGTATCCAACATAGAATCCCAAAATAACAACCACTGAAGCGATTGCTAACCATTGTGCAGGCTGTCCTGAAAGTAAGAGGAGGCCAAACACCAAGCCGCCAAAGAATGACAACTCGATAGTTCCGGTTGCAATGATTTCCAAATTGCTCTTTGAAGACCAAGCAACTCTTCCAACCGCCTGTTTGAATAACCAACCTGTGTATGTGCCGGTTAGCCAGCCCATCGGAATACCAATTATCGCAAGGTAAACATGGAACTGCTCTGGTAATGATAAGAAATAGATAGCCAAATGTAAAATTAAAACTCCACTAAACCCACCCAAGGTAAAACCTCCACGCACTAGCCATGAAGACCAATTCGGCCTCAACATAACATAGATGAAACGAGTAGGCTTGTCCAAGTCATTAATCAGCAATAATCCAGTAAGGCCTAGGAGTCCAACACTTGCCATTATTCCGATTGCAGCGGTAAGCCCAAACGAGTAATTATCTGTGATAATTGCAAGCATTAAGAGAATATACAATCCTGCAGCAGCAGATTTTGTAACAAGATATCCTGCAACATCCCAATCCCAAAGAATCCCCTTGGAAGGAGCATCATATGAGCGAGTAGCAGTAGGGGTTTTCTCCGATTTCAATTTCTCCATAACATCATGGATAACGGCCCTATCCCGAGGATTTGCCTCCTTTGCCTTCATCTCTAATGCTAATTGGACGATCATTGAAGGTGTATCGGCTTCAGCCAATCGACTATCGGCATATTTTGCATAATGGCCAACACCCCCTTCTTGGCTGGTCCAAACACCTGTTCCAGTTCTCAAAGTGGCATCAGGGTCAAGCATTTCATCGCTTGCTTTGACATAGAATAGATTTGGTTTAGCACCAGATTCTGGTTTTCGAACACGAACATCGTTTTCTTGAATGCGTATTGCGATATCAGATTCCGGGTCATCCAAATCTCCAGAAATAATAGATTCAGTAGGACAAACAATTACACAAGCAGGCTCATATGAATGTTCAATTCTGTGGGCGCAATAGTTGCACTTTGCAGCAGTTCCAGTATTTGGGTTGATGTAAAGAGCATCATATGGACAGGCTTGCATACAAGAT
>ENA-OREN01004700-OREN01004700.1-marine-metagenome-genome-assembly--contig:-NODE-4700-length-11749-cov-7.951936_pt1 | contig 11749 bp, 12 predicted proteins | sample MGYA00248624_ERZ508555 | MGnify/ENA primary metagenome ERZ508555 (study PRJEB26222, sample SAMN06267773) | marine metagenome | isolation source: Saanich Inlet, British Columbia, Canada | place...
TACTTTATCAGAAGAAAGCTGAACATTCTAGAGCTGGGTGAGACGCTGGGTAATATATCGGAAGCCTGCCGCAATTGATGAGGGGATAGAGTAAAACATTAGGGTTAAAATTATAAAAGCAAACTCTTAAAAAATACTCATTTAAATTGATAGGATTTGTAAGAAGAATGTAAAGGTCTGATAAACATATGTGGAGGAATGACCCGATGAATGAAAATAATAAAATATTTAAGAGTCCTGCTACCTCCAGGGGTTTAATGAAGTTAACAAAAGAGCAGCTTATAAAAGTTCTTGATGATTCTAAAACCTTCAATCATTTTACTCGAGACGAAAAACTATTTTTATGCAAACTATCAAACCAGCTCGTATTCAATAAAAAAGGTGAATATATCCTCCATGAAGGTGAAAAAGGAACATCCCTTTTCATCCTACTAAAAGGGGAGGTTGTTATAACAAAGAATATTAATAAATCAATAACCATAGCAACCCTTGGTCCGGGAGAGATTTATGGAGAAATATCTGTATTTTTACATCGCAAAAGAAATAGCAATTCAGTAGCTAAAAAGGACACGATATCACTCGAAATAGATATGCCTTTACTGCAAAAGATGGGTGATGTTATGGAAAATAAATTTTATAGGCTTGCAGTTGAAACTCTGGCAATAAAATTAGATCGCACAAATGACGCTTTGGTGGAAGTCAACAATGCACTCTTGAAGGCTAAAGATTTTTCAATTGCGAATTTGCATAGTAATTTATAACCTTTTTTAAAATTTAGCCCGTTCCTCCAATTGGGGGTCCGGGCTTTTTTTTGTTCTAAATTTTTGGGCACGTTCTACTTTCAAAAATAAAAAATACCCCTCATCTCCCTCGAGTTTAGGTATCGCAATGACATAGCGAATATTTTTTAATCTATGACTCATTTTATAGCACTAGCTCTTTTATTTGTTCGATTATTAAGCAGAGTTCTTTTTTGTTTTTGAGACTTTCTACTTTAACTATTTATTGAATAAGCATTTACTGATTCTTGGTTAAAGTTGGCACGCAACTTGTAATCTCTTAAACAAGTTTTAATTAGAAAGGTCTACCGCCTCCCAATAACCTAAGGGAATCATGAACAAAATTGAAGTTATAAAATCCGAGAGAGACGGGTTGAAAATAAAAGAAGACATCGCTCGATTCGCGAAAGAAGGATGGGAATCGATCGGTGAAGATGATATCCAGCGTCTCAAATGGTATGGACTGTTTTTGCGTAATCCGACTCCGGGTTATTTTATGCAACGGGTACGCATTCCGAACGGGATTTGTTTTTCGCATCAAGTGAAATCTTTGTGCAACATTGCAAAAAAATTCGGTAATGGCATTATCGATATCACTACGCGTCAGCAGGTGCAGTTGCGCCATTTGAAAATTGATGACGTTCCGAAAATCTTTAAAATTCAAGAAGAGGTGGGTCTCACATCTATTCAAACGGGTTTGGACAACATAAGAAATATTATGGGTTGTCCAGTTGCAGGATTGAGCCCTAAAGAAAAGGTCGATGCTTATTCGCAGGTCAAGGCGTTGACTGAACATATATCGGGCAACTTAGAATTCTCAAACTTACCCCGGAAGTTCAATATTGCCATTACCGGTTGTGCTGATGACTGTGTCCACGCGGAAACCCAGGATCTGGCATTGGTTCCGGCCGTCCAGGAGTTAGCTGGCAATCCAGTTTATGGTTTCAATGTATTAGTAGGAGGCAAACTGGGTTCCGGCGGTTACCGGATTGCCACTTCTCTAGATGTTTTTGTTGTGCCGGAGGATGTCGTAAAAATTTGTTCGGCTATCATTATTTTGTTTCGCGACCATGGCAGTCGAGAGGTGCGCAGTAAAAATAGGCTGGCTTTTCTCATTGAAGAATGGGGCGAAGAAAAATTCCGTATTGCTTTGCAGGAGAAATTAAGCGCCCCTTTAATTCCTGCGGGAGTGGATTTAAGGGGCAACGAAAAATCGGAACACATTGGTGTTTACCGACAAAGGCAAGCATCAATGAACTATGTCGGATTAAAAGTTCCAGTGGGAAGAATTCACGCGGATAAACTGCAAGGCATTGCGCGCATTGCAGAAAAATATGGAAATGGTGAGATACGTTTTTCGCATTCTAATTCTCTTATCATTCCTAATGTGCCGGATCAGAAACTCGGTGATTTGCTGGAAGAATCTCTTGTTAAAGAGTTTACCTATCATCCCTCCAGTGTTATGCGTGGACTGGTGAGTTGCGTTGGCATGGATTATTGCCATTTGGCTACTATCGAAACTAAATCCAGAGCTTTGCAGGTAGCCGTGGAGCTGGAAGGCAAATTGCCAGACACAGCGCCTATCACCATGCATTGGTCGGGATGCCCGGCTAGTTGTGGCAATCACCTTGTCGCCGATATCGGATTGCTCGGTAAAAAGATTAAGCGCGGGAAAGAAGTAGTAGATGCGGTGGATGTTTATATGGGTGGGCGGACCGGTATTGACCCTAAGCTTGCTGTAAAAGTTTTGGAAGATATCCCATGCGATGAGCTGGCAAAAGTTTTGGAGCTCGTTGTCCCTTTTCACACGCGGGAAAAAATGCACCCCATCAAAGGGAAAAAATACAAGCGAAACTGGAAGAAGGCTTCAGTTGAAAAAAATACTGAGACGCTATTAGTAAATGAGGGTGCCGATAAAAATGCGGTTAAACCTAATTAGACAGGAAAGGAGTCATGTTTGAAACGGATATTGAAAAACTGGCTGCTGCATCTGAAAGTAAAATTAAACTGATGAATCGTTTTCCTCAAAAAATAAACTGGAGCTCGTAGAGCAAAAATCAAGGTGATTTCATAACAGCGTGACTCGAAAAGGGATTGGTATTGCTTTCTTCTTTCTCTTATAATACGTCTCAATTCAACTTGAGAACCTTCATGAAGAAATATACTGTTCTAATTTTAATGCTTCTGGTTTTGTTTGGTTGCCCACCGCCAAAGGCTCAAAAAAAAATGCCTCGAATTTTTTTACTGAGTAATACATTGGAAGCGGGTATAGAACCTTCGTTTATCATCACTGATGATTTCAATCGCAATCAAAAGTTGGACCTTGTCGTTGTAAACAGCGGAGGACATTCTTTTTCTTTTTATAAGGGAAATGGAGACGGGTCTTTCAATGAGCAACTGGTTTACAAAACAGGGCGAGGCCCAATCTGTCTCGCTGCGGAAGACTTTAATAAAGACGGGTATAAAGACATTGCTGTTCTCAATTACGAAGATCAAACGGTACAGATATTTTTGAATACAAAGCTGGGGAGCTTTAGAAAAACCAGCGAGATTCTAAAGCCAGGAAAAATTCCCATCAATATGATTTCAGGGGATTTTAATAATGATGGTAGCCCCGACATTGCCATCACCATGCGCTTTTATCAGGTAGTGATCCTTTTAGGGAAAGGTGACGGGTTTTTCAATGAACCGGTTACGAACAATGTGAATGGTCAGCCTACGGGAATTGTTATAGGCGACTATAACAAGGACGACAATATAGATATTGCAGTAGGACTTGCCGGTTCCGGCAATACGGGAGTGCAGATTCTATGGGGTAAAGGCGATGGGAAATTTGACAGCTCCAAAGTTTTTAAGGGTGGCAAGCAACCACTCACCATTGTAAATATTGATGTGAATAACGATGGTTATCTTGATCTGGTAACATCCAGCAATTCATTGCACGCCTTAACAACACTGATCAATAATAAAGACAAGACCTTTACATCGCTCCGTGATTTTGCTTCTGGAAACTTTCCAAAGTTTGTGGTCGCCGCTGATTTCACCGGAGACGGATTTGAAGATATTGCCGTTTCAAATGCGACCGATGACCAGATATCGATCTCTCTGGGAAAAGGAGACGGCACCTTCACCTACCCACCTATTTATCATCATGTCAATGAACACCCACAGGGTATGGCGGTGGGCGATTTTAATGGCGATGGATTGATTGATATCGCCACTTCCTGCCGCGATAAAAATATGGTCAATATTCTTACAAAGAAAAATATGATCAATCCAAAACCCAATCCAGTTGTTCAGAAAACTAAATCGGCTAGCTAGGATTTTCTAAATACTTACGGGTGAGTCTTCGGCAGGTTGTATACGACCTTCTGGATAGACGTAACTGATGTTTGCAGGTTCAATCAAATGCGCAACCTCCAAAACGTTCTGAAACCCTTCGAGGTGGTTGTTCGCTACGGGGATGAGCACAAGATCATATTGTCGCTCTTTAAGTTCTTGTATCAGTTCAGACGTAAACGATTCGGCGGCAAAAAATCCACTGCCATAGGAATAAAACTCTTCCAATCCGGAAATGTCCTTTAAGTCGTTTAAGGAAATATCCTGACCCAGAACATCGGCTTTATTTTTAGGGTGAAGGTTTTCAAGAATGAGCCGGATCATCCAGCTTCGCACACATCGTAAAATGAGAATTCGGGATCTCGCTGGAATGATCGATGTATTCGTGTTTTCTGCAAAAGCTTGTTCTTGTGCCTTGCCTTTTCCCAAATCGAACGCGGTCAGAGCGTTTCTGAAGCTGGCTTGAATTTCTTCTGCCGGATAATGCGGATAATTGACAACAACATGTCCATTACCGTCGAAACCTTCCCAATCATTTGATTCAGGAATCAATGATTCTTCGACACAGGAATCATAGAAGTCGGTGCCCGGTTGCGGTGTGTTAATGGAAACTTGAATTTCATCCAACCAACCTTTTGCGGCTAGGTCGTATACCAGATCAACGGTTTTCTGGTCTTCGTCTTTATCAGAGCCCAGTCCACCAATACTGATGGTGCCATAAAAAAGCATACCGATGCTTTTTCCGTATTCGACCATAGACTTTAACTTTTTCAGGTCATGCTTTTTTCCCAGTGTCATTTTCTCTGCTACGCGATCGCTTCCTGTTTCGATTCCAAAACGTATTTTGTAATATCCCGCCTCACGCATTTCTTCCATGGCTTCTTCATCCAAGGATGCGTATTCGCACATAGCTTCGTATTTTAGGTCTTGTAGACCCGCCTGCCGTATGGCTTTTGCTAGAGAGATATTAAAGCTTTTTTTAATATTGTGGACTTCTTCATCGAAAAACACGCCTTCCATTTCAGGGTATTTTTCATGCAGGATTTGAATTTCTTTTACGACGTCATCTACGTTTCGGGGACGCCAGTTGAGTTCGTCATAATAAAGAGTTGCGGCGGCGCAAAAATTACAACGGCGCGGGCAACCTCTTGATCCGTACATTTGAATTTGTTTGTATCGACAGTTCGGCTCATGATAATCGATGCGGCTGACATCATCATCTTCCGGGAAAGGCAATCGATTTATATCTATCAGTTCACCTCGATCATTAGGATAGATACCGGCAATTTGTTGTGGGTTCTTTCCTTGAACTAAATCGAGAACGGCAAATTCATATTCCCCAATACATACATGGTCGGCGGTTTTCAAAACTTCTTCGGGATGTGCCATGGGGTGCTGTCCGGTAAAAATAAGCCGGGTTCCAAAGTTTTCCTTGAGTGTTTTGGCAAAACGTAAGTCCTCGCGAATTGTTCGCGTGGAACTTTCCATGATCAACCATTCTGGCTTCCCAGCATGTTGTAGATAGGTTTCAACATCCCATCCGCGCAATACGCCATCGAGAAACTTTATATTATGAGAGGTATCTCTTTTTAAAAGGGAAGAAGTATAAGCCAACTGCCAGGGATAATAACCACAATTGGTGAAGTTTTTTACGCCCAAAGACCAACGCGATGGAACATGTACCATATGATATCCATCGCGATCCACCCCTACCGAGTTGGCGACAAGGATATCCATTTAATTAAACCCGAACCTTTACTGGCTCACGGACAGAGGAGGTTGGTGCAAGGACAGATTTGCTAGAAGCGTGCTTTTTCCTGAATGGCAGACGAAATAACCATTCACCTATCAACGCTAGGGTGATGATGATAAATAGAATAGAAGTTGCAACGTAGTTGATGCCTACCCAGAAGAAGGATGTCTTTTCCATGAAGGCTTTTTTCGTGGCTGTAGCTCGAGTAACTTCAACAAAATTTCCTCGGGAATTGTAACCACGTACGTTTTTTGCTTTGGCCGCTATAGCGAGAAGATCAATATTGGAATAACCCAATCCGTGATCGATATTGTAAAGAGAAACGGCAAGATCGAAATTCATTTCCTGCAATTTGCGAATATTTTCCTTTCCGTAACTAGAGATGCTTATCCGGCGTTGGTCGGGAATAGTCAATACTTGATTGACTTTTTGATCCTGTTTCATCGATTCTTTGACCGATTGCGGTAGCAGAACCGTGATATGACATCCGGGAAACTCTTCTTGCAAAGAAACCAGCGTCTGGTCGAGGATACGGGTGGCTGATCTAATGACCAGAATTTTTTTTGGTTGTTTTTCCATCATTCAACCGGGAATATGGGCGCGTCCGAAATCGCCAGGATTTTCTAGATCAAAAACTTTTCCTTCGATATTAACAGCGACTAGTTTTTGTATCCCGGATTGTTTGGCAATGGCTTTAATCTCCGAGTACCCGTTGCCAGAAATGTTGTTGAAGGGTATTACGCCTAATGAATAGGATTTCTTTCGCAATTTCCCCACCATGCTATCCGGAAATGTTTTCTGATTGAAATGAGTGTCGCCATATAACAGGACTTCGTTTATATTCGGATTTTTCCGCAATTCGGGTTCCACAGCCGATTGTGCAAGAACCGTCACCGGTTTTTTAAACTGGTTGTGAAGTGAGTCGACCACATCGTGAATCTGTTTCATCCGTGAACTGCGAAACAAAATTATTTCGCCATCCTGATTGAGCTGAACAGATTTAAAATTATCCTGGGCCGTTGCTTTATAGCGTTGGTTGAAACCGACTTCATAAAGTTTTTCTGCTTCGCGAAAATTGGCCATGATTTTCTCTGCCGGATATTCAGGTCGATTGACCACAACATGGTTGCCGCCATCAAAATGTTTCCAGTCTAGATCTTTAAGGTGTCCCTGCTCCTTCATACGATTGAAAAAAGGAGTTCCTGGTTGCGGTGTGCTTATGGATAGCTGGAACCGCCATAGCAATTCGCGATCCAATAATTCGCGAATCAAGTCGAGAGTTCTCTTATCGCAGTCATCTGTCGACCCTTCGCCCCCGAAAGTGAAAGTTCCGTAAAACTTCAAGCCAATATTCGTTCCGTGCTCCATCAATTGTTTTAGTTTAGGGACATTAAATTTTCTTTGCAGTTCCATGCCCTTGGCAGCGTGTTCGCCAGCCGTTTCGATTCCGAGGCGCACCATGTAATAGCCTGCGCCCTTCATATTGTCGAGCACTTCTTCATCCATCGGCCATTGACCACACATGACATCGTATTTCAAGTCATCGAGTCCATTTTCGCGAATCGCTTTGGTCAACTCGAGAATATATTTCTTGCTGCCGTTATGAACTTCTTCATCGAAGAAAATCCCTTCCAATTGTGGATATTTGTCTCGTAGCGTTTGTAGTTCGTAAACCACATTTTCCGGATTCCTTGGACGCCAGTTGGGGCGTTGATAAGAAATATTGCCACATACGCAAAAGGTGCATGACAGTGGGCATCCGCGTGAAGCGTAAGCCTGGATTTCTAGATATTCGCTAGAAGGTTCCCCCGGCATTCCATAATCGAGGCGCGACACATCATCGTCCTCGGGTAAGGGTAGGTTGTTGACATCGAGCGGTGGGCGGATGTTGGTATTCGGCCATAAACCCATGATGTCCTGATGATTTTTTCCCTGTAAAATATCGAGTACAACCATTTCGTATTCGCGCAGGATCACAAAATCGGCATATTCACTGACTTCTTCGGGGAAAGTTGTCGGATGAGGACCACAAAAAATAAGCTTGGTGCCAAACCGGCGTTTGATTTCTATACCAAATCGGCTATCTGCATCGATAGTACGCGTGGCGCAATCCATAACCAAATAATCAGGAGCAAATTCGGAAACCTTCTCGACGAATGCATCGTGATCCAGTTTATCCAGACAGCCATCAAAAAATTTGACCTCGTGGTCGGTATCCCTTTTCAAGATAGAAGAGCAATAAGCGAGCTGCCAAGGGTAGTAGGTAAATATGTTAAGGTCTTTGGTACTATTGGTCCAACGGCTTGGCGAATGAATCATGGCATAGCCATCAGCATCGATTCCAACGGAGTTACAAACGGCAACTTTCATATATTTCCTCTGCGCCAGCGTGGTGCTGGGCTCATTAGATGAATACAGTAGCTTGAATGCTCTTTTTTCCGGAACCGGAAAGGACGGGTTCTCTGTCAAAAAGAGTCTAAAACTCATAACGGTTGAAATCAAATAAAACTTTACCTATAAAGGCTTTTGAGGTGTTTATTGGGTTGATTTTCCGCCCTCAAATGGGGATTTTTATGCAACAATCCCTTTTCCCGTTTCGTCTTGACAAGGTAGGGCCAACTTGCAAAGATACCGACCTTCATTTGACGGAACAATCAGGAGGAACTATGGAAAAAACGGAGCAACCGGAGGAAGAACCTAAATCCGGATTTTTTGCCCGCCTTAAATCAGGGCTGCAAAAAACGCGTTCCAGCCTTGCGTGTGGATTAGAAAATATCGTCCAGGGTAAGGCAAAAGTAGGACCTGAATTGCTCGAAGAACTGGAAGAAACTCTCCTCATTGCCGATGTGGGAATGGAAACCACAGCCTTCATTCTGGAAGATTTGAAAAAAGATGTGGCGCAAAATCGCATTCGCAGCAATGACGAAGTTTTGCAACAGTTGAAAGGGCGAATGATCGAAGTCCTTTCACAAAATATCAACCCCATAACCTTCACCAAAAATAAGCTTTTGGTTGTTTTGATGGTGGGTATCAATGGATCAGGAAAAACCACGACCATAGGCAAGCTGGCTCAAAGATGGAAAAGAGAAGGTAAAAATGTTTTGCTAGCCGCAGGAGACACATTTCGTGCCGCTGCCATCGATCAATTACAAGTGTGGGCCGAACGTGCAGACATAAGCTGCATCAGCCAGAAAAGCGGTGCCGACCCTTCAGCGGTTGCTTATGATGCTGTGCAGGCAGCTTTAGCACGGGATATGGATGTGGTGCTCATCGATACAGCTGGGCGATTGCAGACCAACCAGAACCTGATGGAAGAACTCAAAAAAGTAAAACGGGTTATAGGTAAAGTGTTGCCCGGTGCGCCTCATGAAACATTGCTGGTTCTCGATGCCACTATCGGGCAAAACAGCATCTCACAGGCAAAACTTTTTCACGAAGCAATGGAGTTGGATGGATTTGTAATGACGAAGTTGGATGGTACGGCAAAAGGCGGGGTTCTGCTGAATTTGTCTGGCGAATTAAAACTACCGATTCATTTCATTGGCATCGGAGAAAAGGCTGAAGACCTACAGGCATTTGACCCCGAAAGCTTTGTCGAAGCGTTAATTTCCGGCTGAAAAATCCTCTTCATTCTCTTCGTGCCAGTTCTCGCGGTCTTTATTCTGAATTATCTCAAACTGCTTCTGGACAATGTATCGATTTATCAATTCCCGGTCATCATCACTCATCCAATCCTTAAAATGGACTAGTAACGAAAAGCGTTTACAGGTTGAGACCTTTCCAAGGGAAAGAGTCATGGTTTCTCGTTTAAGATAAGTTTGCTTAAGAACTTATTTAACTTAAAGGAGAAACCAATGACTCAAGATCAATACGTTATCAGAAGAAAGCTGAACATTCTAGAGCTGGGTGAGACGCATTAACTTTTATTCTTTTTCTTCCCCTTTCCAGTTCGTATTAGATACGCTGTCGCTGGCGCCCGCTTCCATCCTTAAACTCGGGCTGGCAAACCAGTAAACTGCGCCCACAAATGCTCCACCACCCACGAGATTTCCAAGAACCACGTAAAGTTGGTTATGTGCAAACCCGGCTATGGAAATTTCAGGTCCGTGCGGTAGAAACATCGCCATACTCAATAAAGTCTGGTTCGCAATACTATGCTCGAATCCACTACCGATAAAAGCAAACAAACACCAGAAAATCATTATCAGTCTGGCAGCTTCCTCCTTGGCCCGGAGGCTGATCCATACAGCTAGACAAACCAACCAGTTACATAAGATACCTCTTATAAAGGCTTCTGTAGGATCCAAAGCCATCTTCATGGCTGATACCTTGAGGATTAGCTGGTTTGAAGCCTCGGATAAACTACCCCCTTTTACGACAAGCCATGCCAGGAATGCCGAACCGAGATAATTGCCTATAAAGCACATGACAAATAATATTATGATCGGCCCAAAGCCCACCCGTTTTTCAAGACTGCTGATGGCAAAGACCATATTGTTTCCAGTGAACAGTTCAGACCCCGCGAAAATAACCAGACTCAACGCAATGCCAAAACAGGATCCCATGATCAGTTTCAAATAGGCCCCTCCTCCTGCCGCAGCTATGGGACCCGTTATGGAAAAAATAAGCACGATTCCAAAGCCGAGATAAATTCCAGCCAGAGCCGACAACACGATATAACTCAGTGGTGACTCTTTCATGAAGGCAATTTTTTTTTCTGATGCATCCGATATTTTTTGCATCTCAGTTTTATACATGCAAATATCCTCAATTTATTTTTCAATTTTTAATAGTTCTCTTGCCCTTTCAACATGCCTAATCTGTAGTTTGAAAATAAACTTATCTGGAAATAGAAGCTCTTTCGAAAATAAAAAGACAAGGAGAATTTTATTTGACGGAAACGGTTTGTTTGGCTTGCTCAATATGAGGCAGAAATTTACCGTTCATCGTAACTACCATGCGGTCCTCTCCTTTATCTCCTTTAATCTTGTCCAGCGTGATTTTGAAGTCGATGGCGGACATGATTCCATCACCAAATTTTTCGTTCATCACCTCTTTAATCGAATCACCGTAATGCAGGCACACTTCGGTCATACGATAGATATTTGGCTCTTGAATAATCGTGGGATCATATGAACGCATGGGGCATTTTCGCATCTCCGCAACAAGATCCTCACTTAACCCTGGAACAAGCTGGACAAGTTTTGCCTCGCTTTCAGGTTTTAGTTGAGCTTGGGCATGAAAAAGCTGAGCTACATAGACATTACAAAGACCCAGGCCTTCCCCCAGTTCATCATATGTTTTTCCAGAATTCTTTCTGGCGGCCAACAATTTGGTAACGAGTTCTTTTTTTTCCATGATAACCCTCCTAAGGGAATTCAATGTTTAATCTGAGGTTATCCCAGATGATTAATGGTTGAGGATTAATAAAACCCAATCTATTGATTGTAATCTCGCTTAATCCCAGTATATAAACCTATTTATTTATAGGATTACTCCTGAATTTGCATAAAACATACCATTACAGAAGATGGCTACAGCTATCGATATTATTCTTTGTTTTATTTGTGTTTAAGGGGGTATATTAAATTTGTGCCAGCAGGCAAAAATAATATAGGGGAAGTTTTTCGCTTTAAAAAAGGGTCTTAAAATAACCCAAATGCTTAATTTTTAGGCACTACGGGAAAAAAGTTGGAGGAAAAATGCTAATTATAAAACTTGTAGCCTTTGTTTCAGGTGCGGTCCTTATGGGGTTAGAAATTGTTGGGAGTAGGGTTTTAGCACCTTTTTTTGGAAATTCAATTTTTGTCTGGGCAAGTCTAATCTCAGTGTTCTTAACCGCCTTGACCTTGGGGTATTTTTGGGGAGGAAAACTGGC
>ENA-OREN01004707-OREN01004707.1-marine-metagenome-genome-assembly--contig:-NODE-4707-length-11728-cov-25.660373_pt1 | contig 11728 bp, 15 predicted proteins | sample MGYA00248624_ERZ508555 | MGnify/ENA primary metagenome ERZ508555 (study PRJEB26222, sample SAMN06267773) | marine metagenome | isolation source: Saanich Inlet, British Columbia, Canada | place...
ACCAAACAGATATTAATCGATATTTAAATTTAGAATTACAGGGTTCCGCTTTTTTAAAAGAATGCAATAAACCTGATTTTATATTTCACGAAGTATCAAAAGATGTAAATAAACCTACAAATAATAGTGCTTCTTTAATTCAAAGAACAAATTAATTTACTTTAAAAATTAATAAAATTTCAGTAATATTTTTTATGAAAAGATTTCTTTCATTTTTATTATTTATTATATTCTTTATTAATTCAAATATTTCCCTAGCAATAGATTATAAAAAAGGTGAAATTCTTAAAGACAGTTTTCAAGTAAGTAAAAAATTTAAAATTGATTTACCACCTGGGGATTGGACATTAATTCAACGAAATAGATGGAGCTATTATGGTTTAAGAGCAAAATCAAACATTATTGTTAGAACAGAAAATAATAAAGTTATTGAAGGGATGATTTTAGAGGAAATGCACACAGCTGGAGTTTATGAGTACATAATTAATAATGCTTTAAATCAGATTGTTTTTAAAGGAAAATATGACGGCTGTTATGAAAGACCAGAATATTATTACTTAAATTTTTATCGAAAAGGAACAACACACAACTGTTTTAGAGCAGGTCATACTAATTTTTATAATAGAATTTATAACCCAAAAGATCCTGAATTAAGCAATGCATATTCACAGACAAAAAAATGGTTTAGAGAAACTTCTGTTGAAGTTCCTAAAATTGGATTGTGGAGTAATCATAGTTACTTTTCAAGACTAAATTATGGTAAATGGTTTGTATTAAGTTATTTTGCACACCCAAGTATTTTAGATGCACCAGAAAATAATTTTTTTACTGAAGAAAGTTCAGAATACCATAAAAATAGAATTAAAAATTTTCCTGAACATGAAAAAAGTATGAAACAATGGATGTTAATATCTGCAGAAAGACATAGAAATTTTGAAAAATCAATAAAAGCTTTAGATAGACATCATCTTAATTTAGATAAATTTGTGTCAGTTAACACACAATCGTACAATAATTCAGAAAAATCAAATGACATAGTTTTAGAGATCCAAAAGTTAAATGACATGTATAAAAGTGGTATTTTAACAAAAGAAGAATTTGAAAAGGCAAAAAAGAAAATTTTAAATTAATTAATAAAGACAAACAAACAATACTGCGTCTTTAAATCAACCTTTTAATAATGAATAAAGATTAAATTTAGTATAAAAGATTTACATGCTCACTTACATTATTCCATTTATAGTTTTGATATTAGTTGTTGTATTCATCCATGAATATGGACACTATTATTTTGCAAGGAAATATGGAGTAGGCGTTACTGATTTTTCAATAGGTTTTGGTAAAGAAATTTTTGGTTGGAATGATGATTCTGGAACTAGATGGAAAATTTGCTGGATACCTTTAGGTGGATATGTAAAGTTTTTTGGAGATCGAAATGTATTTTCACAAGCGGATCAAGAAAAAATTTTAAAACAATATAACAAGGAAGATCAAGATAAGTTGTTTGTTTTAAAACCGTTATATCAAAGAGTTTTGATAGTATTTGGTGGCCCTCTTGCTAATTTTTTATTAGCAATCGCAATCTTCTTTTCAATTTATACTTTTATTGGAAAAGACTTTACTCCAGCAGTAATTAATGAAGTTCAAAAAGATAGCCCTGCAATGATTGCTGGACTTAAACAAAATGATATTATTTTAGAAATTGATGGCAATAAAGTTAATAGTATCATGGATGTTTCAAAGTTTATTACTACTTCAACTGATGAGATTATTGATTTTAGGGTTAAAAGATTTGATCAAGAATATTTATTAAAAGTTAAACCCAATATTGTCTTAAGTGAAGATAATTTAGGTAACAAAATTAATAAAAGGATGATTGGAATTAAGCTTGGTGCTTACAATAATGAAATTAATCATGTTAAATTAGGACCAGCTCAAGCACTCATTCATTCAGTAAAAGAAGTTTATTTTGTAAGCGCCACATCACTTAAATATATTGGTAGTATGTTTAAAGGTACTGGTGACACCTCTCAATTAGGAGGCCCAATTAGAATTGCTAAGATTACGGGTCAGGTAGCTGAAATTGGTATCTTACCTTTCATTTCTATCATGGCTTACATTTCAATAAGTCTTGGTTTAATTAATCTATTTCCCATTCCAATGTTGGATGGTGGTCACTTAATGTTTTATGCTTTCGAAAAAATTTTAGGTAGACCTTTATCTCAAAAAACACAGGAAGGTTTTTTTCGAATCGGAATGTTTTTGTTGCTATCATTGATGTTTTTTACAACATTTAATGATCTAAAAGACCTAGGTTTATTCAATTAATAGTATCTTTGTAGATATTAAAAAAGTAAGTAAATTCAGCGTTAATTTGCATATTTACATGATATTGTGTCTCTAAAAATTACAGACACTAAAAAAAAGCTTGATTTATCAACGTTTATGAGAAAGATGATAATTAATCAACAAAACCGGAGCTAAAATGAACAAAAAACAACTAATGGCACAGCTTTCTGGCTCATTAAACTTGAGCAAAGCCGATGCTGAAAGAACATTTGATATAATTACCAACACTATTTTAGATGTGCTAAAAGGTGATGATTCAGTAAAAATCGCTGGATTTGGTACTTATAAAGTAGCTAAGAGAAAAGCTAGAGTTGGTAGAAACCCAAGAACAGGTGAGCAAATCCAAATTGCAGCCTCTCAAAAGGTAAAATTCTTACCAGCTAAAGCTTTAAAAGAAGTATTTAATAAGTAATAATTTTTTTAACAGCCCTAACGTCTTTAAAAAACGTTCAGGGCTGTTACTATATGCAAATAGTGCATAGCAAATTTTCCTAATCAGCGTTAGTTTTTAAAATTCATCAATTTATAAGGTTTCTATTAACAGGAGGTCTTATGACTAAAATAATAAAATTAATATCAGCACCTTTATTCTCATTAATAATGTTAATGGGTTTAACAAGCGTTGGAAATGCTGAGACAACTGTATCAGCAGAAGTAGGGTTTATTTTTAATACTCTATTATTTTTAATTTGTGGTTTCCTTGTCATGTTCATGGCAGCAGGTTTTGCAATGTTGGAATCTGGTATGGTGACTTCAAAAAGTGTATCAGTAATTTGTGCAAAAAATATAGGACTTTATGCAATATCAGGAATAATGTTTTGGCTGGTAGGTTACAATTTAGCCTATGGTATTCCAGAGGGTGGATACATTGGAAATTTTATTCCTTGGTCTGATGCAAGTGCATTAGAAACAGGTTATTCAGATGGATCTGATTGGTTTTTTCAAATGGTGTTTTGTGCAACAACAGTTTCAATTTGCTCTGGAGCTATGGCTGAAAGAATAAAATTATGGCCATTCTTTTTATTTGCAGCTATTTTAGCTGGTGTAATTTATCCAATCGTAATGGGTTGGCAGTGGGGCGGTGGCTGGTTAGCTTCAATCGGATTCCATGATTTTGCAGGATCAACATTGGTTCATTCAACTGGAGGCGCTGCTGCATTTGCCGGTATTATGATACTTGGACCAAGATTTGGTAGATTTACAAAATCTGGTGTCCCAACACCAATTAAACCTTTTGCAGCTTCATCAATACCTTTAGTAACAATTGGTGTTTTTGTTCTTTGGTTAGGTTGGTTTGGATTTAATGGTGGATCACAATTAGCTCTTGGATCATTTACCGATGCTGTATCAATTTCTACAATTTTTATTAATACAAACTTAGCAGCTTGTGGTGGAGTTCTGGCAGCTGCAGTAGTTACAAGATTAATGTTTGGTAAAACAGATGTAATCCAAATGTTAAATGGTGCAATAGGTGGATTAGTTGCAATCACAGCTGAACCCTTAGCTCCTTCACCATTGACTGCAATACTAATTGGAAGCGTTGGCGGTATTATTGTTGTGTTTGGAACTAAATTGCTATTTAGTTATAAACTTGACGATGTAGTTGGTGCAATACCTGCTCACTTATTTTCAGGAATATGGGGAACATTAGCGGTGCCATTAACAAACGCAGATGCTACATTTAGTGCTCAATTAATAGGAGTAGTTTCAGTAAATGTATTCGTGTTTATTGTTTCATATTTTATCTGGTCAATTATGAATTCTTTATTTGGTATTACTTTAAGTAAAGAAGCCCAAGCGAAAGGGACAGACGTAACCGAAACAGGAGTGATAGCTTACGCAATCAGAGACTAAACAATTTCTTTCTTAATAACGTTGAGGGCCCCTTAGAAATAAGGGGCCTTTTTTTACTTTTTAAATAAAGGTTTTAAGGGTTTCTAGCACTTCTTTAGCATGATCTTTAACTTTAACATTTTTCCAAATCTTTAATATTTTACCTTTTTTATCAATTAAAAAAGTGGTTCTAATAATTCCCATAAATTCACGGCCCATAAATTTTTTTTTACCCCACACTTTGTACTTTTTGAGAACTTTAATTTCTTCGTCAGCTAATAAATCAAATTTTATTTTATATTTGTCGCGAAATTTAGCATGACTTTTTAGATCATCCTTAGAAATACCATAAATTTCACAATCTAATTTTTTAAATTTCGCAAGTAATTTGTTAAAATCATTTGTCTCAATTGTGCAACCAGGAGTATCATCTTTAGGGTAAAAATATAATACCACATATTTATCAATAGAATTTTTTAAAGAGTAATCATTTTGATTTGTAGAAGGTAATGTAAAATTAGACGCTTTCATTATACAGTTTTTCAATTAGGGTGTTAAAAACTTTTTCCGGTGTAAGGTTTTTCATATTTTTTCTATCTCTTATCCAGGTATTGTCTTGGTATCCTTCAGGTGTAATAAATTGTATTTTACTGTATTTAAGTTCACTTATAGCATCATTAGCAATTAGGCCAAAAGATTTTACATCTAGAGCTGCAGCTAAGTTTAAAGGTCCAGAATTATTTCCCACAAAAAAAATAGAGTTTTTAATAGCTGTGATAACACCAGTTAAATCTTTTTGAGAACAATCTATAAAATAATTTCTTTTAGATGTTTCAATTATTTTTTTCGCTATATATGATTTATCAGGACCACAAATTAAATAGATGTAATCAAATAATTTTTTTTCATAAAGAAGATCTGCTAATTTAACAAAGTCCTCTTCATACCACATTTTATAATCCTCAAAAGAGTCAACTCCAAATGCAATTTTTTTACCATCAATTAAAAGATCTGAATTATTTTCATTAAATCTTTTGATGTTTACCTCTATTTGTGGATATTGATTATTCAATTTAATGTTATGTAATTCTAATAATTTTTGAGATTGCTCTGAATAACTTAACTTCCAGTCATTATCACTCAATGTTATATTTGTGGTGAGATATTTTTTTTGATTACCAATACCAGGACCAATAATATTTTTAACACCTGATAATTTAGCTGCTAAAGCAGGCTTATTTACTTTGTCTAAAATATACACATGGCTATAGTTGTTTTGTTTAAAAATCTTAATTAATTTCCAAACATCTATCCAATAGTAAATACCTTTTCTAAAATTATTGTAATGAATGATATTAATATTTTTTAAGTCTTTTAAAATATTTTTTGCTTGTGTTTTTTCTCTCAATACAAGATCAACTTCAATTTTATGATGTTCACTAATTGCTTTTATATAAGGTAGCTGCCATATTAGATCACCTAATTTGTGATGCGTATAAACTATACAAATTTTTTTATTCATTAAACTCTATTTTGATGTCATCTCTTCTTTTAAAATTTTTATAATCTAAGCCAATTACTGGATATCTTCTATTACTTAAAATTTTATTTATCTTAAATTTTTTTGAATTTAACATTGATAATTCAATAACTTTTGGATTTTTATTCTTATCAATTCCCCCATAATTATTTGCATGTATGTGGATAATTCTTAGATTTGATTTTTTTATAAAACTTCTAATTCTTCCTAAATTTTTATGAATGTCATGTAATTCTATTATTAAAAAAGAAATTTTTTTTGAGTTTTTTTTAATATCGTTTAATACTTTGTACTCATCTCCTTCAATATCTACTTTTAATACTACATCATTATTTCTATTTAAAGTATCAGGAATTGTTGTTTCTTTATTATTTCTTTTTTTATAAACAATTTTCTTTTCATGGTGTTTGATATTATCTCTAAAAAAAAACTTATAATCTAAATATTTAAACACATCTAAAATTTTACCTATTTTTAATTTTTTAAATAATAATAGTGAAATGATGTCTTTTTTAAATCTATTGACCCAAAACTTTTTATTTACTGTGTGATCGTAAGTAATTATTTGAGTTCTATGATTTTTTTTTAGATAATCTCTTTCAAACTCCCAATCGTCATTTAACCCACATGTAATTAATGTTTTACTCTTTTTAAAAATTCTTTTGTCAACTACATAGCCCCCATCAGTCTTGGGACCAACCCTAACTAAATTGGAATTACTTATTTGATAAGGTTTTAAAAATTTAGGAAGCACAGTAGTTTATTTTATATATAAAATATCATATAATACAATTATGAATATAAAATCAGCCAATGAATTAGTTAATGAAGCTTTGAAAGAAATAAAAACAATTTCTGCTGAAGAAGCTTTAGAAAATTTTGAAAATGAAAAAATAAATCTTATAGATATTAGAGATATTAGAGAACTTGAAAAAGAAGGAAGAGTTGAAAATTCACATCATATTCCGAGAGGAATGTTGGAATTTTGGATGGATCCTAATAGTCCATATTTCAAACAAGGTAAATTAGATCAAAATAAAGAAATTGTTTTATTTTGTGCTGGTGGCTTAAGATCTGCTCTGGCAGCTAAATCTCTAAAGGAAATGGGTTTTGAAAAAGTATCACACATTGATGGTGGGTTTGGTGCTATTCGACAAAGCAAATTTAAAATAGTTTAATCAACTTTTAATTCTTCAAGGGCATATTCAAGACGATCTTGTCCCCAAAATATTTTATTATTTATTATAAATGTTGGAGCACCAAATACTTCTTTTTGTAAAGCCTCTTCAGTTAATTTCTTTAGATTGTCCTTAATTAATTGATCTTTAATTCCATTAAAAAACTTTACACAATCTATTTTGCAAAATTTTAATAATTGAATTAATATTTTTTCATCAGACAGATCTAAATTATTTTTCCAATAGGCATCAAAAAAGATATCTAAATAATTTTTTTTTTCACTTTCAGATACAAATAAATATCCTCTCATAATATAAAGTGAGTTTATTGGAAATTTGACATTCCATGCAAAATCTAAATTATTTTTTTTTGAAATAAGCTCGCAATCATTTTTCATATTTTTCATCTTGTATTTATTAAATGCAGGAGGAACTATTTCTGCTAAATTGTGAAGACCCCCTAATAAAATAGGTTTATAGTCAAACTGTATTTTGTTATTTGTGCTAATCTTCTGTATTTTTTTATGCGCAATGTAAGAGTAAGGACTAATTATATCAAAATAGAAATCTATTTGATTATTCATAAAGATTCATTCTTTTTGCATAAAAAATTCTAATTATCCAATAAATGAAAAGACCAATCGGACCTATCAAATATGTTATAATTAACGGAACTGCTAAAAGAATTTTGTTTATATAAAATTTTTGTGCATCTTTGACAATCCATCCACCTAAAAACAAATTGATTGCAATAAAATGTGTCCAAAAAACCATTATATAAAAATTATCCTCAAATAATCTGGAAAGCTCATTTAAGCCGAGGTATAAAGAAAAGTTACCATCAAAATCATATCCAGCTAAATAAGATTTGTATAAAATAAATATATAAGCAGCACTTAATATAAAGATTGGAAATATTGATGTAACAAAAAATCTACATATGTGAGATTGTGGAAAGAAAATCAGCATAAACCAAAAAGGAAGAACACCTAAGTTAATCCACATATAAAGCATTTCTATTGTGAAGAATGTATAAATTTGTTCGATCATTTAAATATATTATATAAAATCTAACTATGATTCCTATAAGAAATAGAAAAAAAACTCTTCAAGTAACAGTAGAAGAAATGAGAAATTTTGCATTTGCTTATGTTGAGAAATATGCACCCTCAAAACAACAACTTAAGACGTATTTACTGAAAAAATACATGAAATTATCTTCATCAGATGTGAGAAAAAAAGATGTGAATAAATTAATTGATATTGTTTTATTGGACTTGGAAAAAAATAAATTTGTAAATGATCAATTTTATTCTGAGAGTAAAGCAAAGAGCATGATTCAAAGAGGAAGTTCGATTAATAAAATTAGAAATTATTTAATAAACAAAGGTATTAATAATGAATTTATTAAAGACACGGTTGATAAAATAAAAGAAGATAACTCTGATCAAGATTTTTTTTCAGCTATAAAAATTTGTAAGAAAAAAAGGATAGGACCAGCAAGAATAGAAGACAATAGAACTTTGTTTTATAAAAAAGATATATCTTTACTTGCTCGTAATGGCTTTGATTTTGAAACTTCAAGAAAAGTTATGGATATAGATAAAGATGAATATCTTAAAATAATTAATTTACTTTGATTTTTTTTCTTTTTCTTCTTTAGCAAGATAATTAATTTTGTTTCTAATATAATTTTTTACAAAAACAAAAACTAATAATCCAAAAATTGACACTGATACTATTATTATTAATATAATTCTAAGTTGATCGTCCATTATAGTATGTTTTTACTTTTTAAAATCAGACTAGGATTTTTAAGATCTTTTTTCCCATATAAAATTTCATTTCCATCAAAATCTGTAACTGTTCCACCTGCAGAAACTAAAATTGCATGTCCTGCTGCGATATCCCATTCGTAAGCTCTAGGTTCAGCAACATAACCATCATATTCACCAGATGCTACAACACAAAACTTAAGTGAACTTTTCATTTTCACATTTTCAACTACACCAATATCTTTATATATCTTTTGTATTTCAGGTTTAATTTTACTCGAATATGAAATAAATTTAATAGGTTTATCTTTTGCAACATCTTTATTGCTAAGGTTTATAGTTTTTCCATTACTTAATTCAAAAGCATTTCCATCTCCGTAGGAGTAAAATAATCTTTTCTTAGCTGGTGCATTAATTAATCCAGCAATAGGTTTGTTATTAATTATTAAACCGGCGTTAATAGTAAATTCTTCTAAACCATTAATATAACTATAAGTTCCATCAATAGGATCAATAAGCCAAAAATCTCTCAAATTAGAATTATCTTTATTTTCTGAATTTTCCTCAGATATAATTGGTATATCTGGTGTCATCTCAAAGATTTTTTCTGTAATAAATTTATTAACTTCTAAGTCACCATTACTAACTGGTGTATTATCAGGTTTAATTTCTTTTTTTAAACCAGCTTTTCTTAGAGATAGTGATAACTCTCCAGCTTCTAAAAAAGTACCTATTAAATTTTCAATAATTTTTTTAATCTCCATATAATTCTAATTAATTTTTTTTAGTTCAATATTATTTGCATTAATTACTTTTTTTCCCACATTTTCAAAATTAACAGTCACTTTACCATTTATGATGGATTGAACTTGACCGATACCCCAGTCTTTATTGTTTGGATTAGTGACTTTGTCGCCTGGTTCATAATCTAAAATCATTTAATTTAACTTATATTGTAAATAAGTATAAATACCACCTTATGAATAAAGAATTAAACTCTATTGGAATTAATAAAAGACCTGAGGATACTACTGTAGTAGTAGCTATGTCTGGTGGAGTAGATTCTTCAACTGTAGCCGGTATTATGAAAAACGAAGGTTATAAAGTTATAGGCATTACGCTTAAACTTTATGATGACGGCAAAGAAGTTGCGGCATCTAAACAATGTTGTTCAGGTCAAGATATAATGGATGCTAAACGTGTTGCTCATAAATTAGGTATTGAGCATAAAATTTTATATTACCAAGATAAGTTCAAACAAGGTGTTATTGATAATTTTGTTGATAGTTATTTAAATGGAGAAACTCCAATACCGTGTGTTCAATGTAACCAAACTGTAAAGTTTAAAGATTTGTTTGAAGTTTCAAAAGAACTTAAGGCAGATGCTTTAGTTACAGGACATTATGTAAAAAATATTACATCAAATAATGCTAACAACATGTATAGAGCTATAGATGAAAATAGAGACCAAAGTTATTTTTTATTTAATACAACCCGTGAACAACTAGATTATCTAAGATTTCCATTAGGTGGAATGTTAAAAGATAAAACAAGAGAAATTGCAAAACAACTTGATTTAAATGTTGCAGATAAGCCTGATAGCCAAGATATTTGTTTTGTACCCAATGGAGATTATGCCTCAGTAATTAGAAAATTTAGACCAGATTCTTTTCAAAAAGGTAACATTAAAAATTTGAATGGAAAAGTAATAGGTGTTCATGATGGTATTATTAATTTTACAATTGGACAAAGAAAAGGAATTAAAATTTCAGACAAGGAGCCTTTATATGTTCTTAAAATTAACTCTGATAAAAATGAGATAATTGTGGGACCAAAGGAAAATCTTGGAAAAAAAATTGTATCTTTAAAAGATTTGAATTTATTGACTGATAAAAAAGATTTTAATCAAAATATTTTTGTTAAAGTTAGATCAACAGGAAATCTTCTTGAGGCAAAAATCGACCTAAAAGAAAATAATTCGGCTATTGTAAATTTGGTCGATCTTGAGGATGGTATTTCACCTGGACAAGCGTGTGTATTTTATAGCAAAGACCAATTTGGTGATAAAGTTCTTGGTGGTGGGTGGATTAAAGAATAGGGAAGAAACTACTTCTTCTTATTTTTTCTTTTAGCTCTTCTTTTTTTAGAGCCCTGTTTTCTTCGGCCTCTATGTTTCTTTGGGTAACTCATTTAATCCTATTTATTAATTTTATTGACGTTTTTTACGGGATATAGCATTGTCTATTAAACATATCAAATTTTATTATGAGTAATTCGTTTAAAACATTTCTTAAACATACTGCAAAAGACTTCCATAATCAGTCTGTTAACCCTCCAGTTGTTAGAGCATCAACAATCATATTTAAATCGATGCAAGATATTCGAAAAATGCAAAATAAAGCAAAAAAAAACCCTACAGGAGGACACTTTGATTATGGAAGACAAGGAACATCAACAACCCATATACTGCAGCAAATTTTATCAAAACTTGAAGAAAGTTATCACACTTTTTTAACACCAACAGGTTTTGGATCAGTTTTTTTAGCAATTTTTAGTGTCACACGACCTGGTGATGAAATTATTGTTGCTGATCCTGTTTACAAACCAACAAGGGTATTGTCACAAGATTTTTTAAAAGAATTTAATATCAAAACTACTTTTTATGACCCTCATAATCTTAAAACTTTAGAAAAAAGTATTACTAAAAAGACAAAATTAATTTTTGTTGAAAACCCTGGAAGTAACACATTTGATTTTCAAGATTTGGGAAAAATTATTTCAATTGCTAAAAAAAATAAAATTTTAACAGCAATAGACAATACTTGGGGAACTCCATACTTTTTAAAACCGATAAAATTAGGTTTTGATATGTCAATTGTTTCAGCTACAAAATATTATTCTGGTCACTCAGATGTTATGGGTGGATCATTAGCTGTAAATAAAAAAGTTTTTAAACAAGTTCAAATAGCTGACAGAGTAACAGGACTACGATTAGGCCCAGATGATGCTTATTTGATTACAAGAGGATTGAGAACTTTAGACGTGAGATTAGA
>ENA-OREN01004712-OREN01004712.1-marine-metagenome-genome-assembly--contig:-NODE-4712-length-11723-cov-4.379873_pt1 | contig 11723 bp, 11 predicted proteins | sample MGYA00248624_ERZ508555 | MGnify/ENA primary metagenome ERZ508555 (study PRJEB26222, sample SAMN06267773) | marine metagenome | isolation source: Saanich Inlet, British Columbia, Canada | place...
AATCTGTAAATACACACCTTATCTAAAAAGGACTCTAAAGAAGCACTAATTAACGCCTCAGATGACAATTTCATCGCGCCATAATTGGAGATAGGTAACAATGGCCCTATATCCTCATGCAGTCTATTTTCATTAAAGCCATACACAGCAGAACTAGAAGCAAAATAAAGTTTTTTACATTCTATTGATTTCATAATTTTGAGTATTGATACTGTCGACATAAAAGTATCATCTAAATCAACATTCATATCTTCTACGCCTGCAGGAATATCGGAGTTAGCTGCAAGATGCCAAACCTCGTCTATCTGCTTACCTTGTAGCACTTCCAATACTTGTTCAATATTATTAATATCCATTTGATGAAACTCAACCTTGGTGGTATCAATATAATCAGCAGAGCCTAATGACAGTTTATCAATGACAATAATGTCTACACTGTCTTGCAACATTCTTTTGACTAAAACGCTGCCAATAAAACCCGCACCACCTATTATTAATATTTTCATAATTTTAAATTACCAGTTTAATGAGTATATGTTGCCCTTAAAAGGGTCATCTCTATCATTACTTCGATATTCTACATTAGGCAAATATGGAGCTATCTTTCTTAAGTCTCCACAATCATAAGATAAGCTAGACAAATCAACCGCATGGCCTGAAGATTTTTTTACAACAACAGTAATATTGTAGCCATATTGCAACACACTAGCATCACTACAATCAAAGCCTGCCAACACCAAATTGTATAACAGGATACCAGCATTCCAATTAGTTAAATGACCACCAATGACAAGACTTTCCCCAGGAGGAACTGTAATTGCCAATACACCATCATCTTTCAAAAGATTAAATATTTTAACTAAGAATGCATTTACATTTAACTGATGTTCTAATACATGCGAACACCAAACTGCATCAAATTTTTCTCCAGTTTCCCAAGTATTAAAATCAGCAACCACTACTGATATTTTATTTTTATTTTCTTTGAAATATATGGAGTCTCCATAGTCAACAGAGGTGACTTTTTTATTATTTTCAACAAAAATATCAGAATGCACTCCCTCACCACATCCTATATCAAGAATTGTCTCAAACACATAGTCATCTATAAGTTTTTGCATGCCGTGAGAACCCAATTCAAGATTAACAAAATCATCCCTCAAAAATGGAGTGTAGCTGGACTCTTTTGGCTTATCAGAAGCTATTTTTCTCAGAATTATCCTAAATAACTCTACTAACGACTCTTCCTTGCAACGCTTAAACCACCCTTTTATTCTATTCATGATCTTGCTCCTATAAATCTTTCACTTTCTTAGCTAAAACAATATTGCTCCAGCGATGAAGCCAAAGGCAAATATAGCAGAAGCCAAAACTAACCTCCTAAAGCGAACCTTTCTCAAAAAAATAGGGTCAACAGTATGATCATCCCATCCAATATGCTTGACGGCACTTTTTTCTAGTAGCACTGAATAAAAACCTTTGGAATCAAAAAAATGACTCATAATTGTCTCTATATGGGTAGCCTTATTGCCTGCCAAAGACCCATACCCCTGCTCTGGATAATGCTCGTAATAGCGCAATCCAGGATTAAGGGAAAAACACGCGTTACCTTCTATCTCAAAGTGCACTCTGTTATAACTTATTTCTTCTACTGTTTGTCTACCCTCTAAAGATATAGTGCCACCTGTAGCAGATTGTAGGTCGTGGTGGTAATCTCTCAGCCATACACTGAGAATATGCTTATCATTCTCCAATACTTTTTTAGAGTCTTCAATAAAGTCGCCTCGATAAAACAACCAATCATCTTCACAGTGAAAGACATATTTTGTTTTAATATTTGCATAAGCCTTATCAATTGACTTTAACTGGCCCAAAGGGGTTTTATTAATAATAATAGAGACTGATTCTTGAAATGGCTGAGGAATGCATTCTTTAATCTCTTGCGAGGTTATCTTGCCAGAATCCTCAATAAGAATAAATTCATTAATTGGATAAGTATTACAAGAAAAAAAACTTTCTAATGTTTCTTTTAATAAATCCAAGCGATTACAGCTCGTAAGAACTACGGTCACATCACTCTGTGAATCAAACATTTCATTATTCATAAATTTTCTTATATATCCTATTTTTTTATCGAGAGTATTTTCAGGCTCATCAGAATTAACTTTACATTACTAAAAACTCTTAATAACCTGCCGTAAAGAACGAGGGTGAACACCCAGTCCTCTCATTAATGCGTTGTCAAAAGATGTATTTAATGGGCGGCTAGCAATATCGTTAAATTCTGCTGATGTGACTGACTCAATTAGACTCTCTTTTATGTTGAGTAATTCAACAATTTCCATACCGAGATCGTATCTAGAATATGCCTTATTGCCAGATATATTTATTAATCCTGAAAAATCTATCTCCAATATTTTTTCAATTGTTTTTACCAAATCTCCCACATATAGAAGATTAACTACAACATCACTCGTTAGCCTCATTTTTCTCCCATCCCTCAGACTTGAAATAATCATTGATACAGGATTTAGCTTATCATTGTGCGGCACTCTTCCGTACATTGTAATAGGTCTAGCAACCACCACTCTTGCATCACCTTGACCAAGTAAATATTGGTCAATTTTCAACTTCACCTTGCCGTAAAAATTAATTGGGGCACATTCAGACTGCTCATTGTATGGCGGATTATTGCCACTGTAAACCGCATTACTAGAAAAATTAATTAATTTTTTAAAGTTGCTGTTTTTAAGATGATTATATAAAATTTTTACAAAATGATAATTCTGCATTTCGCAATCTTCTTGATTTAATTCACACTTATCAAGGTCCCCCATTGAGATGCAATTAATTACTACGCTCTTATTGTTCAAATCTAGGCCGTCTATTAAATTAGAGACAGTATTGTCAAGCAACTTTATGTCATTCACAACCTCAAACTTAATTACTTTATGTAAGTTACTGTCTTCACGTCCAATGTGTACCAGTTCCACGTCTTTTATAGATCTAAAATAATCTGATACCGCCCTCCCTACAAATGAAGTGTAGCCCAATATTATTATTCTCATGCACCTTCCACATTAAATGAACCACACTCACAAACCAGGTAATCAACTAATAATCGAACATCATTCGGAGATGATGCTTTCAGTTCAAAGAAATAATTATCGACAATTTTATTAAAATCTGAGTAATCTGGAGTAAAGTCATTTTCTATCTGATTCATAGCCTCTTGGCACTGCTTGGTTGATGTTACTTTAAAGACATCTTTACACAACCCGAATGGAGTGCTTTGATGCCCGAACAATATTAACGGTTTGTTATAAGTCAGCGCCTCTGAAGCAATACTGCCATTAATAGTGGATATTGCTTCTGCAGACTTAATGATATCTTGACTTTTGACTTTGTGCTTTAAAAGATTAACATTGTTAAACTTTAAAAGCTCTCTATAAAACTCCTTTGTTCGATATTTATGAATTGAAGTAAGAAAATACCACCACCCCGGTCTATCTAACTTAAATTGATCTGGATGTTCTTTTACATACAAAACCCAACCTTTAGGCAAACTTTGGGACAATTGTTTAATTATCATTAATTGGTTACTAAATCTTGCCCTTGCCATAATGCTCGCTTCAGGGTCAAAATGTAGAGCATAAAGAACATACTTCTTTGACACGTCAAACCCAACAGAGATAGAATTATAAAACTTTCTCATTTTTCTTACATAGAATATATTCTTCAACACCTTGGTAGGAGGGCTATTAAGACCATGATGGTGTATTGGCTTACGACGAATAATATACGCCAATATATGCACTATCACAGATGCATACGAAGGTAGAAAAAACTTTACGATATCTTTAATGCTTTTCCGCTTTTTCTTTAAGGCTGCACTAACCTTATCAGCATAGAATAAATAGTTGTCTATGTCTATTGATTTTAAGCTGAGCTTGCAAAGATCTAATGAAATTCGCTTTTTTAAGTTGTAATCTAACACTGATCGAATAGCCACCATTCCGTCTTTTGTATGTCGCACCATATGAGACTCAACAACATATCCAGAAACACCGTGATCTTTAGCTACGTCTAATGCCAAACTATCATAATTAGCGCCATGCATAAGCCCTTCTAGCACAACTGCAGAAATATTGTTTTTAGTAAATACATTGATCCAAAAAGATAGCGCATTGAAATAATGATATTGTTTTAAATTAGTATCATTTGAAAATCGATCTTGATAGTGCTCTGAATCTAATTGAGATGTTTGGAATTTTTCAATAGTTTTATAATCTATATCACTCATTTCTTGAACTGTAAACTCATGAAATTTGTCTCTTGTAATAATATTTTTAACACCATATAAATCTTTAATTTCTGCTAATTTAACATCATCAGCATCGGTAATCAAAAACTCAATATTTACTTTTTTAGACTCGTAAATAGACTTAATCAATGTCAAATCTAAATCTATCAAAATTATATTTTTTTTCATTTACCCTTCCTGTTCATATTATTATTTTTCATTATATAGAGATGGGCATTCTGTAATTAATCTTGAGCTCATCGCCACAACAATAATCCTTAATTTTGTCCAGTATCAAGCATTCAGAAAATAATTTTATTAACGAAAAGTTAAACGACATCAGTCCATTTCAATGATACGCCATAAGCAATATCACAACTGGCAATCTTACTCAATACTTGTTCATAATATTTCGGAGATAAGCCAAACCCAGGTCGAATTATTTGAATATTATCTTTAGTTAATTTTTCACCTTTTTTAATGTCTTTAACTGCATAAATTGAACGACGAAACTTTACGTTAGCCAATAAGATTCCAATCAACTGGAGTTCCTTTTTTAACATTACTTACTACCGACTTTCCCAAAAGACTGTCGTAGTGTTTAGGCTTTAAACCATAGCCAGGTCTAATTGAACGAATATTCTCAGATGTCAACAATTCACCTTTCTTTATATCCTGAACAATATACAAAGATCGTCTATTAGTAGTTTTCTCGGATGCTTTAAGACTGTATCCCGCTTCACCCAATGCTAGCCAAGCTTCCTCAGTATTTACACACAACCGCTTCATTTCTTTTGGTTCTGAAGAAAACTCGCTATCTGGACCTTTGTCTTTCCTGGATAGAGTAAAGTGCTTCTCAATAACGGATGCACCTAATGCAACAGATGCTGTTGCTACAGTTGTACCTATTGTATGATCAGACAATCCTACTATAGTATTAAATCGTTTTGCCAAATCTGGAATAGTGAGCAAGTTAGACTGTTCAACAGGAGCAGGATAACTACTAATACAATGCAATAAAACTAAATCTTGGCAACCATTTTCTTTGGCAACCTCAACCGCTTCTGTAATTTCTTCCAAGTTCGCCATGCCTGTTGAAATAATCATGGGTTTTTTCGTCTGTGCTATATATTTTATCAATGGTAAATCAATGATCTCAAATGAAGCCACTTTGTATATACTAGTGTTTAATTCTTCTAATAAATCAACTGCTGTCTTATCAAAAGGTGAACTAAAAATCGTAATTCCAATTTCTTTGGCATAATCAAACAAGGGCTTATGCCATTCGTATGGGGTGTGTGCCTCTTTATACAAATCATACAGATTCCAACCATTCCACAATCCTCCCTTGATTATAAAATCATCATTATCACAAGGGATAGTTATTGTATCTGCCGTATAGGTTTGAATTTTTACTGCATCTGCTCCAGCCTCTTTAGCCGCCTTGATGCTTTCAAATGCCCTTTCAATTGATCCATTATGATTAGCGGACAGTTCTGCAATGATAAATGGTTTTGTTTTGCTTGAGAAATTAACCATAAAATCATTTTTTTTATATATATCTTTCATTACTTCTTCTTTAAAACATAAAGTCGCATTGGACTAAATTCTCCCTCTGCGGGTAGTTTTGATGCCATTTTATTAATCTCATCTTCATACTTAGGCTCAGAGTTATTCTTACTGTGGATCCATGCATTAACTACTCGTGAAACCAGGTAATATGTGCTTGCAAAATGATTCTCTTCAATGATATTGAATAATTTATTTGAACGAGGAAAAAAAATATTTTCATCTATGTAATTGTTGTGCCACCTAGTCTTAATCTCATTTAGCCCAGCAAGATCTCTTGCTTGATTAATATTCTGTAAACCAGAAATAGTATTCTCACACATTAAATAAACGCCCCCTGGCTTTAATACACGATGAATTTCTTTTAATGCCTTTAATTGATTTTCATTGTCGCCAACATTTATTAAACATCTGATTGTAATTACAACATCAAAAATAGAATCTGGGAAATTTAGATCTAAAGCATCACCTTGCTTAAAGTCTATTTTTTCTTTAATACTATCCTGATGAAGTGAACTAATATTTATAGCCTGATCCACAGAGGTCTGGGAATAGTCAGCCCCGATAATTGATTTAATATTAGTTTCTGCAAATTTAAATGTACAGTATCCATTTCCACAACCAAGATCTAAAACTGATGATCCCTTTGGGAGTTGTTGTACAATTTGATCAATCGACATATCCCTTATAATATCATCTGGACAAGCTGACTTTCCAACTGATTCCCAATATTCTTGAATACTGTTAATATTGTCTTTCATACTATTTAATTGCTAAAAAGCCTTCAAAAGATATGTATTTTTGAATTGTCATAATATCTTTAAAGCCTGCTCTATGCATCATGTCGTAGTTAGCTTGCGTTGAATATGGCTCCAAAACTCGTTTTAAGCTCTTTGATTTTGCAATAATATTTTCTTCACTATAACCCGCTTCTAACTTATACTCGTTATAAATTTGAGTCATATAATCTTGAAACCGAGCATCTGGTGCTCGCACCTTTTCAAAGACAATAATTGCACCACCCCAATTCAGTGACTTGTATAAACTATCAAACAACAGTTGTCTGTTTTTAGGTTGTACAAACTGCATTGTGTAATACAATACGATAAAATCAGTTTTAACAATTTTTTCCTTCAATATATCGCCTACTTTATAAACAATATTTTCTCTTGGATTTTCGATTCTAGCCTGTTTAATCATATTTGGCTCACAATCAATCCCTATAACTTTACATTTTTTGCTTTTGTGTTTATCGGCAAGCTTTGCTGTCATAGTTCCAGTGGAAGAACCTAGATCATATATTATGCTAGAAGGTGTAACAAAAAATTCACTTATTTCTGCAATCAAATGTTGTCCCAAATCATATAAAGGAACTGATTTTGAGACATGCTCTGCGAACGATTCCGGGACTTTTCCTCCAAAGGACCAATCAGCAGATTCAGCAACTATTCCATCACCTGTATTAGTGTTTTTTATATCTTTCATGCAATTTTCCTTTGTTTATATTTTTTAGCTACCACTCTTAAATGACTAGCTTAATATTGAGTTGGTAATATATTTTACACCAAGCCCATCGCATAATTCACTTGCCTTTTTAGCTAAACTTTCCCTCTTATTTTTATCTACAACCACTTGACTTACAGATTTTCTTAAAAAAAACTTATCAAATGAATTTAGCTCGCCTAAACTTATTGCTGCTCCCGCATTAGCCCAAGCCTGTATTGGCCACAATTGGTTTTCTGCTATTGAAATTAACATCATTGGCAATCCACAACTAGCCGCCTCATAGACTACACTGCCACCAGATATAATTGCTAAATCTGCAGATAAGAACAATGAAGCAACTGATACTGGATTAATCTGAATCTCTACCCTATCATTTCCATTATCTTTAACCCATTCTTTAATACTTTGATTGCGGGGATTATTCGCACCTGAAATAACTAAAAATTGTATTTCTGCAGGTAATTCTGACAATAAGGCTTTCAAGATTAGTAATATAGCACCCCGATCATCTCCACCCCCAAACATGATCAATATTTTATTTACTATAGGACTAATTTTGTTTGGATTTTGCAATCGAAATTCAGGACGTAAAATCGCAAATTTTGGGCCTAATAATAATTTAGAATCTTTCTTACGTACCACTTGTTTGTACTTGTCAATATTAGCCTCTGGATTAGCATTAACTACATAGTCTGCCCATAGTGGATGTAACAAACTAGCATCAAACTGAAGCCACTTAACTCCCGAATTTTTTAAAATAAGTTGATATACCTCATTAACGCGATAATCATCTAAAATCACCATTTTAGCCGAGTGCTTTTTTACATAATGGACGATTTTTTTAGCATCCTCCTTTACTGATCCCCATTTTTCTACAGAAAGCCACTCACTGAAAATATAACTATCTTTGGCTGCTAAATATTTCTTATCTGGACCAATCATCATACAAGACTCATCATTTTTTGATAGAAATCTTGCTAATTCTACGCATCTATTCAGGTGACCAAACCCTATTAATGGTCCAGCGTCACAACGAAAAATTATCATCTTTATATTAATTTAAACGTTTAAACTCAGAGTGGCAAACTGGACCCTTGAGCAAAGATTTAAGGTCACTCGTATTTTTGCACTCACTAATTACTTTAAATACTGATTCCAGCTCTTTTATATAATTTTCTACTACATCTGGCGTATGCTCAGTACAAACATATACACTATTTCCAGCCAAATATCCCCTTGATAACATCTCTTGAGTGATTAATGTTTTATAAATCAAAGAGTCAGGTGTTTCAATAGAAAACTTTATCAAAGCAGGTAAGCCAAATACACGAATTGGTAGATCATACTTGGAGGCTAAATTTCTCCAATGCTGGGCAATCTGATTACCTGTTCTTGTAATCTTTTCCCAGCTTCTTTCACGCTCCATAACTTCAAGCGTTGCAAGGGCAGCTGAAGGCCCAATTCTTTCAGTCCAAAAAGTGCTACTAATAAAAGTTGATTGAGCCGCTTCCATAATTTTTTCTCTACCAATGCATGCAGAAATAGCATAGCCGTTGCCAAGAGCCTTAGCAAATACTGCCATATCAGGCTCAACATCATATTTCTTATGCAAACCTCCAAAAGTCTCCCTAAAGCCAGAGGTACACTCATCAAAAATCAATACAATATTATTCTCTGTTGCAAGATCTCTAACTTTTTGTAGGTATCCATCTTGAGGATTTTCGTTTCTAGTAACCTCCATTTTAATGGCAGCAATTTCACCGTGATTCTTTTTAAGAATTTGCTCCAATTGGTCAATATTATTATAATTGAAAGGAATAGTACTATTTAACAACCCTTTAGGAACGCCATTAGGGTTTAGACCTGGCATTAAATGCTTATCAAGCGCCTCTTTATTATTCAAATTAGTAGACAGATACCAATCATGCCAGCCATGATATCCGCAAATAGCTATTTTATCTCGACCAGTATATGCTCTGGCGATACGCACAGCAATTGAATTTATTTCACCGCCAGATCTAGCAAAACGAGCCATATCAGCCCACGAATGAAGCTCAATTAATTTTTCCGCTAGATATACTTCTTCAGGGCAATTAAGGGTTGACATATTTCCATCTACTACAGCCTTCTTAACTGCCTCATCCACTTCTGGATGTCCATATCCCAATATGTTAGTTCCAATGCCCATAATAGACATATCAATATATTCCCTTCCATCTAGATCCCAAACTTTACACCCTTTGGACTTACTAAAGTAAGAGGGCCATTTTTCAGGCAAAAACATTTCAGGCCTCTTGGAGAGTAGCATATTTCCTCCAGCTATTACTGTTTTTGCACGTTTCCATAGTTTTTGACCAGATCCCATCAAAGCTCCTTCATTTCTTATTATATTTTTATTTGGTAAAAATAAGCTGGGTTGGCTCTTCTCAAGCTCTACAACTTCTTTCCATCCGAAACTATGATCAGGTGAAAAGTGATTAAAAATATTTTTAATCACTTTGTAGTCTTCAGGCTCATCAATCGTCCATCTACTTGAAGAATGGTCAATTTCACTTGCCAAATTAGTTTTTGTAAATGCTTTTGAATTACGAATAAAAGGCATTACATGCTCACGATCATAGCTGGTTTCAGCTTTTTCCCAGGCCAATTTTAAAGAATCAAATGTACATATAGAGACATCAAGCCCATCTGGATACGACGGATGAATAGTGTTTGATGCATAGTCAACTTTTGTGTCATAAAACAACTTAATTAATTGATCTACAATTTCAGGATCGATTAAAGGACAATCTCCTGTTATTCGCACAATTGCTGTTGCCTTTTCTTTTTTTGCAGCTTGATAATAACGATCTAAAACATCATTTTCACTTCCTTGAAAAACCTCATACCCAAGCTCTTTAATACACTCAACTAAAGGGATATTTTTATTATCTTTGGGTGTTACAAGTACAATTTTGTCAACACACTTTGAGACAGAAAGCCTTTCAAATAACAGCTGAATTAATGGAATTCCATCAACCAGCTTCATGACTTTTCCTGGCAAACGGGTCGATCCCATTCTAGCTTGCACTAATGCTACAACTTTCATAATCTACCCCAATTTGATGGATTTAATAAATTAATGTCATTTGTATGTAATTCAGTTGGTATATTTGGCAAAATACCGTTAGAGGCAATTATAATTTCTTTTAACTGATCTTTATTATCCACACCAACCAATACTTTAGATATTTCCGGCATAGATATAGCATACCTAATTGTGGCCTCTAATGCTGTTATCTGGTTGTCATTTAACCACTCATGCCATATTTTCCATAAGCCACTCCAGCGATTAAATTTATCAGGCCTATTTTGTTCAGACATCAACAGTAAACCTTGTAAAAAAACGGAGCGCGCATGAACTTCAGTATTACTACTGCGAAGTGTAGAAAGCATGCCACTGTCAATCATTCTTCTATCCAATATATTAAAAGGCAGCTGTACCAAGTCTATATCAAAATTATCCAGAATAGATTGCAACTGACTATAATCGTACACAGACACACCTATTTTCTCTATTTTTTCCGCTTGTTTTAACTCTTGAAGATGATCGTATAATTTTTCAGCACCGGGTTTTAATAAGTCGTCAGCATTATGCATCAATACTCCGTAAACACTATCTTGCTTCAAATCTTCCAATGAATGATAAAAGTCATTGTTTAGCAACTTAACATCATTATTTTTTATTTCAAGGCTATCAAAGTGTCTAGTTTTTGTAACCACTTTAAAATTCGAAATATCCATTCTACCAAGGATTTTTTCACTATTTCCATAAGTAGGTGCAGCATCCAAAAGGTCAATATTTTTTGAGTGCGCATAACTCAAAATTTTTTTAACCTCTTCAGGCCTCACCTGACCATCAACTGAATTAACACCATAATCAATACCAAATTGTACTGTGCCAAGGGCTATTTTTGACATATTCACTTTAATACTTTTTCTAAAGCTACAATCACTTGATCTTGTTGCTCAAATGTCATTGCGTGGAATAAAGGAATACTAATCGCACTTTCATAATAGCTTTCAGCATTAGGAAAGTCACCTTTTTTAAATCCTATATTTTCATAATAAGGCTGTGTGTGCACGGGAATATAATGGACGTTTACACCAATATTATTTTTCCGTAATGCTTCGAAAATTTCTTTTCTCGTGTTTTTTACTCTATCTGTTTGGATTTGAATAGGATATAGATGTAGTGCGGAATAACTATCCATGTCTTGATAAGGAGTAACAACAGGAAGGTTTTTTAATAACTCGTCATATCGCTTTTGGCGTTGATGACGTAGAGCAACAAACTCATCGAGGC
>ENA-OREN01004713-OREN01004713.1-marine-metagenome-genome-assembly--contig:-NODE-4713-length-11722-cov-3.989867_pt1 | contig 11722 bp, 10 predicted proteins | sample MGYA00248624_ERZ508555 | MGnify/ENA primary metagenome ERZ508555 (study PRJEB26222, sample SAMN06267773) | marine metagenome | isolation source: Saanich Inlet, British Columbia, Canada | place...
CGGGTATCTTTACCGATCAGCACCATACCGTGCCCCTCTTCGGCCAATACCTTGCCTGCAGCATAGCCAAGATGCATTGCAAAATCAGGGGTGATCGGATGATCCCCTACCCGACCACGGACACCATCAGTGCCAAAATATTTTCGAGTCATACGCTCCTCTCTCCATTCAGTCCATCCAGTTGACTGCTTTCAATCGCAATATGCTGCTGCTTTCCCATCATTTCAATGAGCACCATAGATCGATGTAGCCCATCATCCATCAGGAATACCCCCTCCAGACCTGCAAACGGTCCACTGGTAATCCTGATCCGGTCACCCCGCAAGGCTGATTTATGCTGATAAATTATGACTGTAAAATCATAACATTACCATGCTGTTCGGATATTTATGTATCATGGTGATAATTGCAAAGCAAATTCAGCGGGTTATTATTTTTTTACTACTGGAAAGAAGTTGATTTCAATATGTTACAGCGCAGCATGAATTCGCCTTGCTGGAAGAGGCGTATGAGGTGGCCGACTCGATTGAGAAGGGTGATCTGGATGCACTGCAAGGAGAGCTGGGAGACCTGCTATTTCAAGTGGTGTTTTATGCGCAGCTTGCGACTGAAGAGGGGCGTTTTGGCTTTAAAGAGGTGGTTCAGTCGATTAACCAGAAGTTGATACGGCGACACCCCCATGTGTTTGCCGATGTTGAGGTAGAGGATGCAAGATCACAAACACGCCTCTGGGAACAACTTAAACAGGCAGAGCGGAAATCCGACTCCAGTTCGGATGATCATCAGCCAAGTGCACTGGATGGTGTACTGGAGGCATTGCCGGCACTCACCCGCGCAGCCAAGGTACAGCGCAGAGCTGCCCATGTTGGTTTTGACTGGCCGGACCATAGTGGGGTGCTGGATAAAGTGGAGGAGGAGTTTGCTGAGCTACGGGTTGAAATTGAGCAGCAACAGCCTGCTGCGGAACAGGTTGAAGAGGAGATGGGGGATCTACTCTTCTCAATGGTGAATCTTTGTCGTCACCTGCAGCTGGATGGTGAAGGGGTATTGCGTCGAGCAACCACAAAATTTGAGCGCCGCTTTCGGACGATGGAGATGTTGCTTGCAGAACAAGGTACCCACTTAGAGCAACTGGATCAAGATGCGATGGAGGCGGCTTGGCAGCAGGTAAAGCAGAGAGAGTCAGTTTAAGGTGATGTTTATTTCGATGAACGCTGCTGCTTCTTGAGTCGTCTCTTCTGTCGTTCTTGCTTCAGGCGAGAGCCCCCTTGTTGAATCTCTAGTTGATGGGCCTCGTCATAGGCTTCATAGAGTGCCAGCTCCATCAGCGTCTCTGAGCGCTTCAGAGCCTGTAGCTGTGAACGGTACTGTTGTAGTTGTGGATTTCGTCCCACCAGCTTATCGATATATCCCGTGCGGGGTGGCTCAATCAACCAGAAGGGTGCGTTGCGAAATATCACCGAAAGAGAGATTGCGGTAATCGCGAGAATTTCGATGGCGCTGATAATTTGATAACTCAGCCCACCGCTGCTCTGCCAATCCCCCAGTAGACCACTCATGTCGAGCGCAAAGATCATCAACAGCGTTAGTAGTCCTGAGCGAAAGCCAATATAGCTCAGCAGCTCCAGTAGTCGATATCGTTTATTAAGCGCTAATGGCGGCAAAGGGGGCTGGTCCAACTGCTGTTGTAGTATGTATTGGAGTGGTTCTGACCAACCACCGGGATACTCAATTTTTCGTTGTTCACTGAATCCTTCGGTAAGGATCTCTTTTTGTAAGGTACGTCTTGTGTTGAACATAGAGGGAAAGGCTCATTTTTATCATGGATAACAGGCTTACTGAAGTTTCCTACAAATTATGAAGTCTCAAGCTCTTCATCCTCAGGCCACCATGCGTAACAGCGTGTGGATGAAAGAATTTAGTGGCTGTTGCTCTGCTTTTGGCAAAAGCGTCTGAAAATCCTTATCCAGTGCCGCCTCTGCAATCATCCTTCGCACATCGGAGAAGGCAAAACTGGACCTTCCCTGTACCTGATGCCTTCGGCTCGGAGTATAGGACAAGCGATCCGCATAGATCCAAGTTAATGATGTCGCCATCATACAGAACTGCAGATGGTTGCTCACCGCCTGTGCATTCCGTGTCTGACTTCTGGCGCTGCCAATCTCCTGCTTGATCTCCTTGAATCCAGATTCAATCTTCCAGCGTGCTCCATAGTAGGCAATGATTTGCTCCACGCTCAGTGAAAGATCGGTGGTGAACAGTGCGACATAGCGGGTTCTGCGATAGACCCAGACCACACGAATCTTCTGCTTCAGTGTCTTCACCATCACCACCTGAGAGTAGGCCTCCACCGTACGTCGTCTGCCATAGAGGTCCACGGTATATTGGCTGGCGTGTTCACGTAGTGGAGCCGCCAGCTCCGAGACCTTCCCAAGCCGTTTTCCATATTTGCGAGGACGACCACGTCTGCGCTCTCCCTCCTCTACTGGCTTAGGAAGGCCTAGCAACACACTGTTGGTACGTAGGCGGGAGAGTAGATGAAAGTCTCCACCGCTCGCTTTCAGTTGTGACCAAAGCCCATTATTGCCAAACCAGCTGTCGGCAACCACCAGTACAGGCACCTTGAAGTAACTATAGAGCTTTTTCAGCATTTGTGCGGCCTGATCCAGCTTGGTGAGAAACGGAACCACCTCCCCTTTAAATCGGGTATTGACGATCGACTCATCCTTCAGTGCTGCATCCACATCCGCCTTCATGAAGTAGAAACAAAATGACAGTGGCAGGCAGGCCCAGCGCCCCTTAACCGGCTTGAGTAGCCCCAGCATCAAAATGCACTGAGACCAAGGGAAGGTGTTCTGATTACCCTTCGCGGCATGATCATGGAAAAAACCACAACCGAATATTTTGCGCCCGCTCTTTGGATTGATTGAATCATCCAATACCGCCAGCAGACGACCATCAACCAACGGAGAGGGGATCATCCCCCAGAGTGTGCACCATAGCCTCTCCCAAGGGAGAGTCGAACTCCCCATAAAGGTATAGAAGCGCTGCATCGGTATTGAGAACCCAAACAGTGTATTGAGGCTGCGCAGCAAGTTGGAGGTGATCGATGAGGTGAAGGGTACAATGATCGCCAGCAGGGTATAAGAGAACCAGATAGATCGTCTTCTACCCTGTTTGGTTTCAGAAAACTGTAGCTGGAGGAGAGAGAGCAGGTCGCGTAGAATAAACATTGAGTAGAGGGTCCTTCTGTTTGAAGTTCAATAGCTTAGCAGTATTGATTATAACAAAAGAACGCCCTCTGCTCACTTAAATATTGCTGTATCCATTTGATTTAAAACAGTTTTAGCGGCACATTCAGTGAAAGATTGGCACGCAAAATGAAGCGGCCCATGATAAGCCTGGTATTGTCTGAATAAGCACAACTTATTGTGTCGCGCAATGGAAAATACCCCGCTCTAAAAACGCGGAAACTTCAGTCCCACTATCTTCCACGGTAAAAGAGATCAGCCCTCTGCTCTGCTCTGTGACACTCAGAGAGACAAAACCTTGCTCGGTAAATTTGATGGCATTCCCTAACAGGTTGGTCAGAGTCTGCTTCAGACGCTCTGGGTCTCCCACATAATAGTGCGCTAATGGTACGGTACACTCGATCGAAAACTCCAACCCCGAGGTGGCTGCTCGCTCAGAAAAAGAGCTTCTCAACTCACTCAATAATTTAGAGAGATCAAATTTTGATTCTACTCTTATAGAGGTTTTATCCCTTAAGGCTATTAAGAAAATATTAAAGTGATTTTTTTTATTATAACTACTTTATTAGTGAGCGAAGTGGCTTTACAAGTGCTTGTTAAATATTTGAAAAAAGATTTTCAGTGGCTTATTACAGAAGAAGATGAATATCCTGATTTTGATAAAAAAGCTTTAAATGCTTCCAGTAAAGCTCCTGATACAGCTGGATTATTGCTTTTTCTCTTGCTACTTAAGATTGCAGCTTGTATTGTGACCGGTTTGGTATTGGTTTATTTCTTCAACAAGAAAATAAAAGCAGTAGTAACGGGTGGTCTAAAGAATGTATGGGGAAATATTGGCGTGGGATTTGCTGTGTGTCTGCTTACTCCAGTTGTGATGATAATTTTGGCAGTTACTGTTGTGGGAATTCAACTCGCAGGTCTACTATTGGTTCTATATATCATGTTACTAGCACTATCTTCAGTGATAGCCAGTATCGCTCTGGGAAGCTTTCTTATTAAAGTGCTGAAGAAAAAGGAGACATTTGAAGTTTCTTGGCAGGAAGTAGTGTTGGGAGTTATGATCTTGAAAATTGTCTGGTTTGTTCCTGTTATCGGTTGGTTATTATGTGCAACTTTTAGTTTGCTTACTATGGGGTCTATCTCCAAATTAGCTTATAAAAGTATTATTAAGAAATAATAACAATAGCTAATTGGCAACCAAGCCTTTAAAAGACCGCCCTTGCGAGGGTGGTCTTTTTTTAGACCCCTCTATAGAGTCCTCTAAAAACTAGTTCCTCAACAAAAAAAATAAACGTGCTATACTTTAGGTGATTTTTTATAAAAAATACTAATGAGTTATAAAGTCGAAGGCATTATTCTAGAAGCTAGGGAATGCCGAGAATATGACAGGATCTATACAATTCTTTCACGCGAAGAGGGAAAAGTCAGCGTGATTGGAGTTGGAACAAGAAAACCCAAGGCTAAACTTGCTTCTGGCCTTGAGCCAATCACGAGAAGTGAGTTGTTTTTGGTTAAATGTCGTGGACTGGACAGAGTTAAAGGAGTTTTGATAGATAGCCAGTATCCAAAAACAAAAAAGAATTATGAGAAAATAATTTTAGTGAGAAGAACCGCGAGAGTTTTGGGATTACTCTTGCCAGAGAAAGAGAAGTGCAAAGAACTTTTTGAAGCACTAGCTATTTTCTTGAATGTGGTAGAGAGCGACAAGAGCAATAAGAGGGTCCAAGAAAATCAAGAAATAGCGCTTGCCCAACTCTCATTGTTTTGGCAGGTGATTTCTTGGTCTGGAACGACTCCTTCTTTGCACAATTGTGTGACTTGTAGGAAGAAATTGCAAAAAAATGATAAATTCATTTTTTCTGTGCCAAACGGTTTGAAATGTCAAAATTGTTTTGAGCGTAAAGAAAAGGATGCTTTCTATATCAGTGCAGACGCTGTCAAATTGCTAAGACTCTTTTTGGAGGATCAAGACCAGGTTCTAGAAAGGATTAAAGTCCAACAAAAAACCTTAGGAGAGCTTCGAAATGTAACCAAATCAGTCCTGTCCTATATAACAGAACGAAAAATTATATTCTAGCTTTTGTGAGGAGTTTTTTTATGCTACAATATATAATAAGCGTGGAAATAAAATAAAATAAAATAAAATAAAATGGCCTTAGGAGATCTTTTAAAAAAATTATACAAGAAAAAAGATGAACTTAACGAGCGTGAACTAGACAAAGATGTCTATGACGCTAGTGGCGTTGAGCAAGCAGAGGATGGTTTTTCAAATATCGAAGGTGAAATTCTAAAGACCCAAGGGAATAGAGACATCACAGAAGAGCAGGAGGTTGCGCAAAAGAGCAAATTGTTTGTTTTTGGAGGAATAGTCCTCATTGTTCTGTTGCTTATCTTGGGGGTTGTTTTTGTTTATTTTAAAATTGTTGGGAGTGCTTTTCTTGAAGAGAAAGTGGAAATCTCAATCTCTGGTTCTAGCGAAGTGAGAAGTGCAGAGAACACAGCATATACTATCAGGGTTGAGAACTTTAATCGAGTTGCCTTGCAAAATGTGAAAATATCTTTGAATTATTCAGAAACCATGGTAATTCAGGATAAACCATATATTCAAAAAGAGGGTTTTAAATCTTCTAAAATTGTAGTCGGTAGTATAAAAGCGAAAGAAAAGAAGGAATATGAAGTTATTTTTAAACCATTTGGTCCTCGGGACAGGCAGGTTTTTTTGAACGCTGCAGTTCAGTATCAACCGTCTAACTTCAACAGTGAATTTGAAAAACTAGCTCAAAAAAGCATTGTCATTAAATCATCTCCAATTACGATAACACTGATCCCTGTTAAAAAGGCTGCTAGTGGAGAAAAAGTTCACTTGGATGCTATTGTGAAAAATAACAGCAATTTGGAGTTCGAAGACTTAGAGTTGAAACTTGATTATCCAGAGGGTTTTTCCTTCGAAGTAAGTAATCCAGCACCTTCTCGCGATAAGAACATTTGGAGATTTGAAAAGCTTGGTAGTAAGGCGCAGATAAAGGTTGGGATAGACGGAATTATTGAAGGAGTTCCTGATTCTTTGAAAAATTTTAAGGCTGAGCTTGGAGAGAGAAGAACGGATAATGAAATGCTCGTGTTCACTGAAAATGAGGCGGTTATGAAAATGATCTCTAGTAGAGTGGAAATTAGGCAAGAGGTTATTTCTGACAGTATTTATGCCGGAGAGAGCACTACATATAATATTAAATTTAAAAATACTTCAGATGTTCCGTTGAGAGATTTGATTTTAATCCAATATATCGACTCAGAAGTTATCAAAAAAGAAAAAGTAAGAGTGCCACTGGGTCATTATGATAGTAAAAACAACACGGTTATTTGGAAAGCGTCTCAGGTGCCAGCATTGAAACTGCTCATGCCTGGCGAAGAGGGGCTTGCGATCACCAACTTGCCCACCATTAATGAAGTTCCGATGAATAATGAGAATGATAAGAATTTCACCATTAATTCATATGTGGAACTTGAAAGTCTAGATATCGATTCCCCTTTATGGCAAAACAAAAGAATTAGATCTTCACAGAAACAGGTCTCCATTAATTCAAAGATGATAGTTGAAGTGGAAGGATTGTTTCATAGTGAAGAACTGCCTAATACCGGTCCAATTCCGACTGTTATTAACGAAGAGACTACTTTCACTATCTATATGAGGATTAAGAATACATCCAATGATTTGAAGAATGTAATACTCACAACGAAATTTCCTTCAGGCATCGTTTGGAAGAATAACTATTTCCCTCGTGATGCAGGGATGGATTTCAATGAAAGAACAAATGAGTTGAAATTGATAATTGGTTCAGTGGAGGCAGGAGCCGGGTTTATTTCACCCGAAAAAAAATATGCCTTCCAAGTTGGTGTAATTCCCTCAGAGAATCAACTCGGAGAAAGGGCTTATATCCTCAATGACTTGACTACTACAGCTATTGATACTTTCACTGGAAATGAGGTCTCCTATGAATTCAGTGTGTTGGATGTGTCTCAAATAAAAGATGTGGAGGCAAAGCTTATTGACACAAGACAGTAGAATCGCATAGAATAGAGATCTAGTAAAAAAATAAACTCCAAAATATGCTAACTATAGAAGATAGTGGTTTTTGTCAATCAAGAATTGGTCAAATTGAAACTAAAAGTGGGGTTGTGGACACTCCCTTCTTTATGCCTATTGCAACCAAAGGATCGATAAAACACATCTCCCCAGAAGAAATCAAACAGATTGGATTCCAATTGGTCCTAGGGAACACCTATCATCTTTGGTTACGCCCAGGTGATGACCTTATCGATCGTGCCGGTGGTTTGCACAAATTCATGAACTGGGATGGATCAATTCTAACTGACAGTGGAGGTTTCCAGGTTTTTTCTTTAGGTGCTAGAGCAAAGAAAAACTTTGGAATCTCAGGAGTGAAACTCACAGAGAAAGGAGCTGAATTTATTGACCATACAGATGGAAGTCGTTATATGCTAACACCAGAGAAATCAATTGATATCCAGTTGAATCTAGGATCTGATATTATTTTGTGTTTAGATGAATGTCCTCCATATCCCTGCAGTTATGAGGATGCTGACAAATCGCTCAAGCTAACAACGAGATGGGCGAAGCGATGTTTTGAACATTTCCATCGGCAAATTTCTAAAAATCCCAAGAAATATTCAAAGGGTAGGCCTAAATTGTTTTGTATCGTACAAGGTTCTGTTTATGAAGACTTGCGGAAAGAGTCAACAAAACAACTTTTGGAGATCGAATTTGAAAAATTAGGAGGTCCAAAAGAAGGTTGGGATGGAATTGCTATAGGAGGAGTTGCTGTGGGAGAGCCAAGAAAGAAACTATACCAAATACTCGACTGGGTTACACCACTTTTGCCAAAAGATAAACCAAGGTATCTGATGGGACTAGGAAGGCCAGAGGAGGTTGTTTCAGCTGTCTGTGCCGGCGTTGATATGTTTGACTGTGTTATTCCAACACGAGAAGGAAGACATGGAAGGATTTTTCGTTGGAACTCAAAATACAAAACAGAAACAATCAGTGATCTCAAGAAACAAATAAAATCAGGAGCAAGCGGTGAAAAAACTGCTAATTTTTATGAAACAATAAACATTACTAACGAGAAATTTAAAGAAGACTTTTCCCCAATAGACGCTAATTGTGATTGTTATGCTTGTAAAAATTATACAAAAGCATATATAAGGCATCTTTTCAGAACCAAAGAAGCATTTGGTTTTAGATTGGTTTCAATTCACAATCTTACATTTTATTATCAATTGATGCAAAAATTAAAAATGAAATAGAAAAGATTTTACAATTTACGTTTGAATATTAAAAACAAAACAAAACCCATTGTTTTGTTTTTAAAAAAGGAAAAGACACCGATATCCCAAGTTTACAAAACGTATTAAATGATATATTCTGGAAGTAAGAAAACGAATAAAAGAACAATCTCTTATTGGTTGATGGTAGTGACTTTTATTAACTTTTTAAAATTATAGACAAACAAATATAAAGTTAACTGATGATGGAATTTAAAAAGAAAAAAGTAAAATCACAAACTCTAGGTGAAAAACTAAAGCAAGTCAGGGAAAAAGCCAATGTTTCCTTGAGCGAAATAGCTAAGAATACAAAAATTAGAAAGCTTTACCTAGAGATGCTGGAATCAGGGCGTTTTGATAAATTGCCCCCAGATGTTTATGTTAAAGGTTTTCTCAATGGGTACGCTGAATATCTAGGGATTGAACCAGCTGATGTGATGAAATTATACGAGAAAGAAAGAGGGATTCAAAGAAGTATGAAGAAAACGCGGAACGAAGATCAGTCCATTGTTAAGAAAAATAGAAAATTTGAATTGCCCGCTATTGTTTTTACCCCCAAAATTTTTACCGGAATATTCTTCGCGAGTTTGGTATTGTTGGGAGGAATTTATTTCTATAGGGAAGTTGGTGAATTTTCAAAAGCTCCACGCTTAGTTATTCTTCAGCCAACAAGCGATATCTCAATTGATGTCAGTTCCATCGAGGTTATTGGTATCACTGACAAGGAAGGAAAAATCAGAATTAACGGACAACCAGTTTTTGTTAATGATAAAGGAGAATTCAAGGAAACTCTTAGTTTGCAAAGTGGAGTTAATGAGATTGAAGTAAAGGCTATTAATCGTTTTTCCAACGAAGAAGCAAAACGTTTCAATGTATCAGCTAATTATGAAACTGATATTGCAAAAGAAGAAGTGGGAAGTGTAATGGGAGCTCAAGACAAACAAGAAGAGGAAACAGTTAGGTTGGAAATAAAAATCAAAGATTTTCCTACTTGGGTATTGGTTACTGTTGATGGCAAAAATATCCAAAATGGCACAATGTTGCCAGGAGCAATCCAAATCTTTGAAGGGCAAGAAAAAATTTCTGTAACAGCCGGTAGAGCAGACCAGGTTTTCGTTAAGTTAGGAGAAAAAGATCTGGGGTCATTGAGCGAAGACCCAGTAGTTATCAGAGATATTGTCTTTACACCAGAGAGTGAGGGTATTTTATTGCAAGAAGACGAAAAAAATGAAAAACAAGAGAGCGAAGTGGACAATATTTAGAATAAATATAAAGCAAATAAGTAAAAAAAGAGAAGATTAATATAATAAGACATAAATATGGCAAAAGAAGAGAAGAAAAAGAATGGGGGGAAAGTTATCGGGGATGTCATGAACGAGATCAAAGAAAAGTTTGGTGAGGGGTCAATTATGAGATTGGGGGAGGTTAAAAAGGTTGATATCGCAGCTATTCCAACCGGGTCACCATCACTTGATATTGCCCTTGGAATTGGAGGTGTTCCTAGAGGAAGAGTTATTGAGATCTATGGTCCAGAGTCTTCAGGGAAGACAACTTTAAGTTTGCATGTGATTGCAAATGCACAAAAGGAAGGTGGGATAGCCGCTTTTGTGGACGCTGAACATGCGCTTGACCCTGGTTATGCTAAGAAAATTGGAGTAAATGTCGATGAATTATTAATCTCCCAACCAGACGCTGGAGAACAGGCATTGGAGATTGTTGAAACTCTAGTTCGCTCAAATGCAGTAGATGTAATAGTTGTTGATTCTGTTGCTGCGTTGGTTCCAAGAGCTGAAATCGAAGGAGAAATGGGAGATTCACATATGGGGCTTCAAGCAAGACTGATGTCTCAGGCACTCAGAAAACTAACCGGAATTGTTGCAAAATCAAACGTATTAGTTGTTTTTATCAATCAAATCAGAATGAAAATAGGTGTTGTATTTGGAAACCCAGAGACCACAACAGGTGGAAATGCGCTAAAGTTCTATTCCTCTGTCAGAATTGAAGTTCGAAGAGCTGCTCAAATCAAACAAGGGGATATCATCATTGGAAATCGAGTTAAGGCTAAGATCGTGAAAAACAAAGTTGCGCCACCATTTCAAGTTGCTGAATTTGATATCATGTACAATGAAGGAATCTCAAGGGAAGGTGATCTAGTGGATACCGGAGTTAAATATGGTGTTCTGAAAAAATCAGGGTCTTGGTATCAACTTGGTGAAGAAAAAATTGGTCAAGGAAGGGAAGCTGCAAAAAATTTCCTAAGAGAGAACAAAAAAGCAGCAAAAGATGTTTATGCAAAAATAAAAAAGAATATTAAAGAAGAGGAGGCTAACTAAAACAATATGTCTGTATCCTATAACATTGTTTTCTTTGCCGCTATAATGGGTATTCTGCCCGTTACTTGGTGGTTTTGGATTATCATCAAAGAAAACCATTTTGGGAAAAGTAGTTTTAATTTACTAGTTGAAGTTTTTTTCTGGGGCGTGCTAACAGCCATTCCAGCTAGTATTATTGAAATGATTATAGCAGATACAGGTGGCGGTAGTCAGATTGTTACATGGATGCAAAAAATCTGGCTATTTGGTGAAGTACCCTTCAAATTCACAGCGTTTTTATCAGCAGGGCTAATTGCTACGATTGAAGAGCTATCGAAATTGATCGGAATCATCATTATCTTAGGAAAGAGGAATTTCAAGAATGTAAATGAAGGTTTGATATTTGGTTTAGTAGTGGGGCTTGCTTTCGCAGTGACTGAGAACGGAGTTTATTTTTCGACAGCTGTTCAGTCCAGGGAAGTAATAGATTTCGGCAGTGTCATTGTATTGAGATTTGTTCTTTCGACTTCTGCACATGTTATCTATTCAGGTATAGCAGGGTTATTTTTTGCCAAGGCAATAGCAGCGAAAGGAGTTCAAAAAGCGCAGTTTTTTCTGTTATCAATTTGCTTTCCAATCTTGACTCACGCAATCTTCAATTTTCTCTTAGGAGGTCCAAGAGGTATTAACAGCGCAATTTTAGCAATTATTATGAGCATTGGGTTGTTGATGCTATGGAACGAGTACCAAGAAAATATGGGAAAGCATGCATTTAAAAATAAAAAGAAAATCAAAAAAAATGCAAAAAAGTAAATATCA
>ENA-OREN01004718-OREN01004718.1-marine-metagenome-genome-assembly--contig:-NODE-4718-length-11717-cov-3.615636_pt1 | contig 11717 bp, 11 predicted proteins | sample MGYA00248624_ERZ508555 | MGnify/ENA primary metagenome ERZ508555 (study PRJEB26222, sample SAMN06267773) | marine metagenome | isolation source: Saanich Inlet, British Columbia, Canada | place...
CGAAGAGTCGAACCAGCTGCAAAAAGTGCTGCTGCAAATCGCCGACTCGGTGGAGCGTCGGACCAACCAGCAGGTGGATCAGGCTGTGCGCCTGATCGAGCCGGTGATTTTGTGCGTGGTTGCCGCCGGCATCGGGTTCTTGGCGCTTGGCCTTTTGCTGCCCATTTTCACCATGGCCAGTTCGCTTGGCCAAAGTTGAGTGCCGGTTGGCCAAGCGCAAAAATGCTCCGGTGTTGTTGACATTTGATGATAAAAAGGAAAATGTTCCCGCCGGCCGTAGACGACATCTTATGATGTTTTGGCGAAACAATATGATATCCTGGGGTATTTGGGATCTTCTTTGATTTGAATAATACCACTTGAATAACGTCGATTGTTGCTGTCGATTTGATAAACAATTTTAACGTTTAACACACAATGAAACTGAAACAAAATATACGTAAAGCCCATACGGGTGCTTTTACCCTCATCGAAGTACTCTTGGTCATCGTGATCATCCTGCTTTTGGCGGGGTCGATCGTGGCCTTTGTCATACCGCAGCAGGAAGGGGCGGAAAAAAACACTACCAGGATGCTGGTAAACAACGTCAAAGGCTCACTCGACAATTATCGGCTAAATATCGGCCACTACCCCACCGAGGAAGAAGGGGGACTATTGGGGTTGGTTCAAAAACCGGAGTTCGAGAATGAGAAACTTGGCGCCAAGTGGCAGGGACCATACGTCAAAGTTGGCACTACATTCGAGGACGCTTGGTCCAACACGCTGGTTTACGAGCCGGCCGATCCGGAGTTCATGCAGGCCGGCGATCCGCCGTACCGGCTTTACTCCAAAGGCCCAGACGGGCTGGAGGGGACGGAGGACGATCTTGGCGACAAGGAAGCTCAGGAGGAAGCAGATAGTTTGGAGGAACTGAGCGAAGCAGCTAATCCGATCACGACGGGGGATGAATAACCGGCCGCAGCTTGCCGGCACCTCCAACCACGGGTTCACGTTGTTGGAAATTCTGTTGGTGCTGGTTTTGCTGTTGCTTTTATTTGGTGCCGCGGTTTTTGAGTTCAACTCAATGGGCCGCGGCGCTTCGATTTCTGCCGGAGCCGAAAGGCTCGAGTCGCTTTTCCGCTTCGCCCGAAGCGAGGCCGAGCGCACCGGCCGAAAAATCCGAATCCGCTTTTCCGCCCCTGATGAATTGACGCGATCGACTGCCGCCGGCCCGGTCGCCGAGTGGGAAGCCGATCCTCTTCAGCAACCGGGGCAGTTTGCCCAACTACCGAACAGTGTCCATTTCACTCGTGGCGTGGACGACCTCGTCACTGTCGAGTCGGTCGAGTTAACGGATCTGGACTCCCGCTTGGCAGCACAACTCACCGGCGATGCGGCACTCCCGGACAGTGGTCCGGCCACCGGTTTTGAGCTGGACGAGCCTACGGTAATTAATTTTTACCCCGACGGTTCATGCGACTCTGTCAAAGTGAGGTTGGCCGATCGCAACCCGGACAACTCTACCAAGGCACTCGTCGAGTTGATCGGGCTGACCGGCACAGTCCGCCGGGAGATCATCGAGGTCACCCCGGACGAGCCAGGCGGCGGTGAGATCAACGAAGCGGCCCGGACTACCAAGTCGCTTGGCCAGCCGCAGCCCAAGCCGTGACCCCTCCAAGCCGCAAAGCCAAGCGCACGACTGTCGGCGCCATTCTGTTTGAGGTCGTTCTCGCGCTGGCCCTGTTCGTCTTTGCGGCGGCGGTGATTTCTGGCGGGTTCAGTGCCTCACTCAAGAGCGTCGATCGCATGAGGGCAGAGCTTGACGCTTCGAACCTAGCCGCCTCGACGCTGGCAGAGATCGCGCTGACCCTCAAGCCGATGAGCACTTCGCCGCCCACCGATTTTGAGCCGCCGTTTGACAGATGGAATTGGGAAGTGGAAGTTACCGAACCAAGCGAAGACCTCGACATGGGCGGCGGCTTAACATTGGTTGAGGTGATCATTCGCAACGAAACGCTGCAGCGGGAAACCCGGCTGGCTCGCATGATGCGCAGCACAACTCGATGAACACTTTTCCTGCAACGAGTTTGGCCAAGCGGCTTCGGTTTGCTGCCGCTTTCACCATTCTTGAGGTTATGCTGGCCATCGTCATCGCCACGGGATTATTGGCCACGGCCATGTATTACTACCAGCAGGCGGCCCGGTTCCGGAACGACTTGCTCGAGGAAGCCGAGCGCATCGGCAGTGCGCGTTTGATTCTTGATCGAATGAGCACCGAACTCCGGTGCGCCCTGTACCATCCCGTCCAGAGAACTGGCGTGAGAGGGGGCTCGGACTGGATCGAGTTTCTGAAATCCAGCCTCCCAAGCCAAGCCAGTTGGCAGTTGTCTAACGGCTCTGAACCCCCTCACTACCCCGAGACCGGCTACCGACTGATCCGATACGAACTGCTCAAAAAACCACTGCTCGAAGGTTCACCCGATAACAACGCCAATCGGCAACTGACCGGGCAAGTGGAGCGTAGCACAGGCGACACCAATGCAGCATCGGCCTCGTTGATGCAAGGCGATGCCATCAACCGGATCGAGCGACGCCTGCTCTCAGCATTGGCGTCCACCAACGATGTGGTCACAGTGCGAATCAATCCTGTTCGCATCACCGACCGGTTGAAATATATGAGATTTCGATACCTCAACGGCGGCGTTTGGGTGGACGCCTGGCCTGGCCCGCAACTGCCGCGAGGCGTCGAGGTCAGCCTCGGCATCGAGCCGATGTCAGCAACAAATCTGCTCGAGAATTATACCAACCATGTTTTTCGCCGGATCATCCGTATCCCCGCCTCGGCCAGCGCAAACTCCGTCACGCCGTGAATGTCCGCCGCCTCAACGCTCCTGATGATAATGCCATCGCATTGGTGGGGGTGCTCGTCATCGTCGGTTTGCTGTCCATGATCGCGATCAGTTTGATGTTTCGCATGCAGGCCGCTGCGACGGCATCTGCCTCCACGCTGCGCTCGGAACAGGCTTGGGTCGTCGCATTGAGCGGACTCGACAGGGCAATCGATGTGGTGAGCGATTCTTCCCGTACTACGGAAGGTTGGATCGATAATTCCACCGACTTCGAGCATCAACTGGTTTACGATGACGGCTCAGATCAGTGGTACTTCTCCGTCTTCCGGCGGGGCGTGCTCGAGACGGACGAGATCATTTTCGGTGTGGAGGATGAGGCGTCCAAGTTGCCGCTAAACGTAACCAATGTGCTTCAATTGATGAAGGTGCCCCACATGACACTGCCCGCCGTCGAGGCGCTGGCGGACTTCGTCGATGGTGACTCAATCGCCCGAGACAACGGAGCGGAACAGGACTCATACGACTTGCTGCCAGTCCCGTACTCGATTCCCAACAAGCCAGTCAGTTTTCTCGACGAACTACTGCTGGCACAAGGCGTGAGCGCCGGCCACCTTTACGGGGAAGACGCCAACCGCAACCACAAACTCGACGCCAATGAGAACGACGCCGACGCCCTGTTCCCGCCGGACAATCAGGACGGGACACTCAGCGGCGGGTTGCATCGTTTTTTTACCCTGCACTCGAGGGACTGGAACGTGAACCGCAACAACCAGCCGCGCCTCGACATCAACACCGTCGCACTTGACCCCGAACCCGCCGGGTTGACTGATGAGACGGTCGCCTTTCTTGAGGCCAAGCGGAAGGCAGGCCAACCTCTCGCTTCGCTCGCAGACCTCGTTAACGCCACTCTCATCGTCACAGAGGAAAACCAGGCTCAGCGAGAACTCAAGTCCGGCGTAGGCACTGGAGACCTTAGCCAACTGCTGGACCGCTTCACCACCGACCCAAAGAAGATCCGCCTCGAGAGAGTGAACATCAACACAGCTCCGGCCAGCATCCTCGCCCAAGTTGATGGCATCGACGAAGCATTGGCCAACACGATCGTCTCCGCACGACAGGGCCTCAGCCCCGAGGCCAGCCGTTCCATTGCTTGGCTGCTAGAGGAAAGCCTACTCGACGCCGACCAGTTCAAGCAGATCGAGCCTTTTATTGCAGCACGCAGTTTTCAATTCCACATTCAAGTGATAGGCTACGCCCTGCCTTCGGGCAGGTATCGCGTGCTCGAGTCCATCGTGGATTTGATCGGTTCCGAGCCGCGGGTTTTATATATCCGGGACTTGACCAAGCTGGGTGTTCCGTATCCGTTTGCTACCCGGTTGGAGATGAGAATGACAAACGATGGCTGACACTCCGAGCACCAGCGGCCGCACTCGGTCAAACGTACTGACCCGGGTCCGCTCTCGCTTGGGCCGCAGGAGCGATGTGACGGCGCTGGACGTTGATCAGCGAATGTTGCGAGTGGTGCAGGTCGCCACCGGCAAGACGCCCGGCAGCACCCGGGTCAAGCGAGTCGAGGTGATCCCTGTGCCAGTGAAGGAGTTCGACCTCGCTAACCCCCGAAAAGTTGGCGAGTGGATCGCCCGGCAACTCAAGTCGTTGCACATCTCACCTGGTACCGTGGTGATGGCCGCACGCCGGGGCGAAGCCGTGCTAAAGGAACTGTCACTGCCACATCTCAAGGACGCCGGCGAAATGGCATCGATGGTGCATATGCGTGCCGCACGCGAATTGCCATTCTCTGAGAAAGACGCGGTCATTGACTTCACCGTCACCAAGGTGCCAACGAAGAAGGAACTCCAATCTGCCAAAAAAGAAAGCATCCCGGCGACCCCCGACACCAAGGCTCATGTTGTTGTGGCGGCCGTGCGTCGGGAAACGGTGAACCACTATCAGGCGATCGCCGAGGCGGCTGGGTTGACGCTCACCGGGCTTGCTCTCCGGCCACTCGCCTCCTTTCGCGCACTCAAAGCCTGCGTGCCCGAAATCAACGGTGATGCCGTTGCTCTCATCTCGGTTCGTCGTCACGAGGTGGATGTGGACATTCTGATTGATGGTCGCTTGGTTTTTAGCCGAGAATTATCAGTCAACCTGGAAGAGCCGGAGGATGTGACCGAGGCGGCTGGGCAGGACTGTATCACGCAGGCAGCCAAGGAGATTATCCGCTGCTTGCATAGCTACGAAGGCTCGGAGGCGTTCAAGCCGCTGGAGCACCTGTACGTCGCGGGCGGCACCGGACTAGAGGACAATCTCCTCGACATCATTCGGAGTCAAGCGGACATCGACTGCAAACGAATGCCGCCCCCCACCGGAGTTCGGTTGCCAAAGGAGAGGGAGACCGACGCGACCCGGACACTGACCGCGCTTGGCCTAGCGCTTGGCTTCGTGGATGAGCGGGGGCTGGCGGTTAATTTTCTTGCCCCTAAGCGCCCGGTGCTCCGCCGCAATCAGGGCCGCGCCAAGTGGCTGCTGAGTGTTGTGATCTTGCAGGCCTTGTTTGTTTTTCTATTTGGCGCGCGCTCTAAATTGGCGGAGGAATACGAGGTGAAACTATCAGGAGCCAGCGGCCTGATATCGGCCTACAGCATCTTGGCCAAGCGGGAAAAAGACATCGGTAGGTGGACGAGAAAAAACGCGGACTCAATCAGGAGTTGGCATGGGGCCAACCGGCATTGGCTTGAACACGTGGCTTTTCTTAGCTCTGTCATACCGCAATGCGATCAGATTTACCTGCTCAAGATTAATATGCGCTCCGCCAAAACGGCGGTGATTTCATTTCAGGTGCAAGTCAGGGACAGCGATGTTCTCCATTCATTTGAAAAAAAACTCCGTGACCTCGGGTATATCGTCAAACCTGTTTCGTTTACACCGACCAACGACAAGTACGGCTACAAATTCCGGGCCACGTTTGACCTGACTTTACCCGGGCGTTTTCCGTTGGATCTTTTACGCCACTTGGACACAAACGCTCCGCCTGCAAGATTGCCGGATGATATTCATGCTGACGACCTAAGCGGTATCCTTGGACAGAAAGGAACTCAACATGGCTAGATTGAGTCTGAAAACCATCCTGATGAGCGGAATCGCCGTGATGGTGGCGTGGGTATTCATTTCCAAGACGGTTGTGCCTTGGATTTATCTGCCCCGGGACACCGCAAAGTCCAAGGTAAACAATTACGAGTCGAGGGTGGGCAAACTGGAGGCACTTAAAGTTCTTACTGAAAACGATGAGCATTATCTGGCGGCCATATCGAGGAACGCGTTTTCCATGGATAATAGCGAGGCCATTTCACGAATGGGCATCTACCTTACCGAGACGATTAAGGCCAGTGGGTTAAGCGAGGCCAAGTTCACGCGAAGACCACTCAAGGCGACACAGTTGACCAAAAAAGGAGCCACACAAATCGGGTACACGGTTAGTGGTCAAGGCACCCTGTCCAAGGTGATCGACTTGATGTTTCTTCTTGAACAGACCACATTCCTTCCGCGGAGCACCATCAAGTCATACATTCTACAGGGTAGCAGGTTGACTTTGGTAACGGTAAAACCGCACTCATTTGAAAAGGGCCAGCTGGTTCAGCTCAACGGCGCTTTTCCTGTAAGCCGAGAGTTCCCTTCCTCCTTCAACGGGATTTTTAGCGTCGTAAATACCGATACAAACACTGCACCCGTGTCGCTTACATTGGCACTTCCCATCGCTGGAAACAAAGAACCCATCGCCACCCGTTCCAAATCATCCAAGGCAACCACAGGCATCGAGCCGCCGAAAAGAAACTGGCTCTCCCGGTTGTTTTTTGGTGATGACTCAACCCGGAAACAAGGCACCGACGGAACCGCCAAAATCAAGGGAATCAAACAAACCGGCAATCAAGTCTCAATCTACACTAAAGGCAGTCACTCTTTCAAAACCGGTGACAAAGTCAGCCTGCAAAACCTGACGCCGTCATCGCTAAACAAGACGGGGGAAATCACTCGGGATTCCTCGGCTAAATTCTCCCTTCTGCTGGATGGCGAAGCCGGAGTCTATGCGTCGACTACGATAAGCCAGGTCATTCCACAGCGAGTGGAGAACATCACCATGTTGCCCGTGGACGGCGGCGCCGAGGTAAGGATCGACTTTCAGTTTCTCTCTCTGGTCGTTGGGCCGACAAAATACGCCCAAAAGGAATCGTTAAAGACAAGTGCCGTTAAGTCGGAGACATTGGGAAGCGAAGATCGTGCACTCTTCGCCGCCATAACTCAGCGCGCCTTCTTTCTGCCATACCAGCAAAAACCGTCCCCACCGCCAGTTCCCGAAGTCGTCCCTCCCTCCACGCCCCCCCCGCCCGGGCCGGAAACGTATAAGATCGTCTCCCTCTCGGAATGGAAGGGACAACAGGAAATCATGGTGCTCGACACCAACCAAAACAAAACCGCGAGCTACAAACCGGGAGACGAATTGGCCGGAGGGAAAATTGTAATGATCGACTACCGGAAAATGCCTTTCCCAAAAAAACCGGTACTGCTGTCGCAGAGTCGAGTGATTCTCACCATCGGGGAGGATTACTGGGCAATCGAGCGCGGCAACACTCTAGCCGACATTCACAAGCTTGCCCCCGGCCAACTCCCCGAGCACTTGGGTAAGCGTTAATTTCATGAAAGCAATAATCATCGGTGCCGGGCGCGGTATTCGGCTGATGCCCACCACGGCAAACACGCCCAAGTGTTTTGCGGAGGTCAAGGACCGTCGCATCCTTGACTGGGCGCTGGCCGCTTTCCGCGCCAACGGTCTCGATGACATCGTTTTTATCGGTGGCTACCAGATCGACAAGGTTCGCGAGGCTTATCCGGAGTTCACTTTTTGTCACAATTCGGATTGGGAAAACAACAACATCCTCGCGTCGCTTTTCCACGCTGAGGATGAGATGGACGAAGGCTTTATCTGCGCCTATTCCGACATTTTATTTACGCCCGATGCCGTTGGCCAAGCGCTGGCTCATCCCGCCGACGCGGCGCTTGTCATCGACACGGAATGGCTCGCCCACTATGCCGATCGCAGTCAGCACCCTAGCGATGATGCCGAGAAAGTGACCGTGTCCAACGGACGCATCACGCGCATCGAGCGCTGCACGCCGGAGGCCGAGGCCCATGGCGAATACACCGGTGTGGCCAAGTTCACCGCTGCCGCTGCCGCCCGACTGCGCGAACATTATCACCGCTGCCGCGACCAATTCGCCGGCCAACCTTTCCGGGAGGCCAAGTCGCTCGAGAAGGCCTACCTCATCCACTTGTTCCAGCACATGATCGAAGCCGGCGAGGAGTTCGCGCATGTTGACATTCCCGGAGGCTACCGCGAGATCGACACGCAGGAAGATTTTGAACTTGCCCTGCAAAACTGGCCAAGCGCTTGAACCATGACCGACTTGCCGATGTTTCCCACCTCCGTCGTTGGCTCCCTGCCTCGTCCGTCCGCCGTCCGCGCGTTGCTTGGCCAAGCTGATGCCGGGGAGCGGCTCGACGCTGCGATTCGAGACGCAGTCGCTTTGCAGGAAAACGCAGGCATCGATATCCTGACCGACGGTGAATGGCGTCGCGCCTCGTACATCGGTGTCATTGCCGAACTCGCGCACGGCTTTGAGCTTGGCGCCAACCCGGTGGACGGACGCCCCTGGACGATCGTGGTCGATAAGCTCACGCCCAGGAACCCCGGCTTCATCGCAGCGGAGGTTCGCTATTTAAAGACGATCACCAACCGCCGGATCAAGGCAACCCTGCCCGCACCCGCGTTGCTGGGCGAACGCATGTGTCTGCTGCAAAATCCAGCGCCGCCTATCCCTCGCGTGAGTCGTTCGTCGCCGATTGCGTCCCCATCCTGCGCCGCGAAGTCGAGCTTCTGCGCGAGGAAGGCGTCACTGTCGTTCAAATTGACGACCCGCACCTTTGCCTGTTTGTTGACCCGGAAGTCCGCGCGAACTACGACGACGCTGACCGCGCCGCTGACTTCAGTGTCGATATGGTTAACCAAGTTGTCGAAGGGTTCGGCGATATCAAGACAGCCGTTCACCTCTGCCGCCGCGCCGGTGCCCGCGCTCGGGGCGAAGCCACTCACGCCGGGGGCTACACTCCCATTCTTGGCCAACTCAACCGGCTGAAGGTGAATCATCTGACGATGGAATTCACTACCCCGGCAGCCGGAGACATGGCTGTGTTCAAGCACCTCCGCGAAGACCTTGAGATCGGACTTGGTTGCGTGAGTTGTGATCCGGGTCAAGTCGATTCAGCCGATGAAATCGTCGCCCGCGTCGAGACCGCGCTCCGATACCTCGCCCCGGCCCGCATCACGCTGAACCCCGACTGCGGGTTTGCCCCGGGATCCGCCGCCAAGGTCAGCCTCGATGAGGTTGCCTCCAAGCTGAAGAACGAAGTCGAGGCATCACGGCGGTTGCGCGAAAAATATTCCTAATAAGGTCGCTTGGCCAAGTGGGGGCTTGACACCGGTGCGGCGGGGGGGTAGTAATCCCGGCTTCTGATCGCTTGGCGGTTAAACACGGAGCCAATATTCCCAAGGCTCCAGCTCGCCAAGCTCACTTCAATGTCGCGATTCACGCGGCTCATTTTCCTCTAACTCAAGCCGGTAGAGATTACAAATGGAGGTTTACCGGCTTGGTTACATAAATGAATATGACAGAGAGGAAACCCCGCAATCGGGGCGATAAAAAACGTGGGCGATTTGGTGGTAACACATCGCGAAGACGCGGCAAACCGAGCAGGGCTCGCGACGATCAATTTCGTCCAAACCAAACACCGCGCCCCCGCGAAATTGCCGAGCCAATGGAGGCAATCGAGATGGACGGCATCTTTGGCTCATTAATACCGGAGGTACAGCACGCGCTGCAAAAGGAAGGGTACTCAACGCCGACGCCGGTGCAGGGCAAAACGATCCTGCCGCAGATTGAGGGCCGGGATTTGTTCGGCAGCGCACAGACAGGGACCGGCAAAACCGCCGCGTTCACCATCCCGCTGCTTCAGGAGTTGGCCGCCGAGAAAATCAACCCGGAGGGTCGCCACCCACGGGCGCTGATCCTTGCGCCAACGCGTGAGTTGGCGGCGCAGATCGGCGACAGCATCACGGCGTACGGCCGGTTTCTGCAGGTTTCCCACACGGTGATTTACGGCGGTGTGGGACAGGGGCCGCAGGAAAAGGCGATGAACCGCGGCGTCGATATTGTCGTCGCCACGCCGGGCCGATTACTCGACTTGATGGGGCAGGGGTTTGTGAAACTTGATGCCGTCAAGACGTTCATCCTCGACGAGGCGGACCGCATGCTGGACATGGGATTCATCCCCGACATCGAGCGCATCTTGGCCGAGTTGCCAAGCGAGCGGCGGACCGGGTTTTTCTCCGCGACACTGCCGACAGCCGTGGAGGCCTTGGCCAAGCGCCTGCTGGTCGATCCGGCGCGCGTCACGATCAACCCCGAGCAGCCGACGGTGGAGAAGATTTGCCAGCGACTGCTGTACGTCGACCGGGATAACAAGGATGACCTGCTCGTTTCGATTCTCCGCGATCCGGAAGTGAAGCGCGCGATCGTCTTCACGCAGATGAAGTACAAGGCGAACCGTGTCTGCGAACGACTGGAGCGGGTGGGGATTTCTGCGGCGCCCATTCACGGCAATAAGACACAGGCGGCCCGGACGCGGGCGCTGGAGCAGTTCCGCAAAGGGAAGGTGAAAGTATTGGTCGCCACTGACATTGCTGCTCGCGGCATCGACGTCGACGGCATCACGGACGTGTTCAACTACGACTTGCCGACGGAAGCCGAGACGTACATTCACCGGATCGGCCGAACGGCTCGCGCCGGCAGCGAAGGTCAAGCGTGGACATTTTGTAGCAAAGAGGAGGCCGGACAACTGCTGGACATCGAGCGGATGATCAAAAAACAGATCCCCGACGATGTGGAGCACGATCTGCATTCCGAACGCGCGTTCAAGTCAGTGCGCTCTCCCCAAAAACAGCACGGGAGACAGCCGCGAAACGGCTACGGAAAAAATACGCCTACCAAAAGACGGCCAAGGCGCAACGCACGATACGCCCGGTAGCCGCTTGGCCAAGCGGCGTCGGTTCACGTCAGGCTCCAGCCTTTTCGATAGTCGCGTTTCAGGAATCGCTCTGCGTACGGGGCGTTGGGAATCATCATGTTTTCCGCGTCCCACTCGATCTTTTTCCCGGCGCGATAGGCGACGTTGCCCAAGTGGTTGGCCTCGGTGAGCGGCCCGGAATAGCCAAAGTGGCAAGTGGTCGGCGCGCCGGTTTTGCAGGCGTGCAGCCACTCGGCGTGGTGCCCGATCGAGGGCGCAATCCACGCCTCGGGCGCCTGAAAATCTTTGAACTCCTTTTCCGGCAACAGGATGTGTTTGCCGTAGTCGGAAAGGAGCATGCCCTTGTCGCCGATAAAGAGCATGCCGCTGCCCCATTGGGGGATGCCTTTTTCCCTCCATATCTTCGGCTTGTTCTCTCCCTGATGCCACGTGAGCGTGACCGGTGGCATGTCGCCGCGACTGCCGTAGGTGTACTTCGCCGCCATCGAGGCCGGCGCGATATCGTGATGCGGCGGCGGCCCCCACGCCTCGACGGTTTTCGGGGCGTCGAGCTTGAGCGCCCAGAAGGGGAGATCGTTGAAGTGGCTGCCAAGGTCGGACATGGTGCCGTTGCCGAAATCCCACCAGCGATACCATTTCGGCCCGGGGAAATAGACGGAGTGAAATGGTCGATGCGGCGCTGGGCCGATCCAAAGATCCCAGTCGAGGTGCGGCGGTGGCGTCTGGGCTTCCTTTGGAGTTTTGAACGACCAG
>ENA-OREN01004725-OREN01004725.1-marine-metagenome-genome-assembly--contig:-NODE-4725-length-11705-cov-7.342535_pt1 | contig 11705 bp, 13 predicted proteins | sample MGYA00248624_ERZ508555 | MGnify/ENA primary metagenome ERZ508555 (study PRJEB26222, sample SAMN06267773) | marine metagenome | isolation source: Saanich Inlet, British Columbia, Canada | place...
GCAGTCAGCGGGATTCGAACCCGCGTCACAGGGTTGGAAACCCCGAATACTAACCAGGCTATACTATGACTGCATAAAAAATAAAATCTGATTTCGCATATAAAAATGGTTTTAAGATATTGACTAAATATTAATCAAAAATCAAATCAATGTTTTCCTTTATTTCATCAAGGCTTTTGTTTATCTGTATTCTGCTATTTCTATACTGAGTTATGGATTTTTGTAAAGATTCATTGTCATTAGATATTGGCACAAGTATTTTTTTCTTGAAAAGTGTTTCAGATACACATCTTTGGATTGCAGTAGTTGAAGTATAATACATCTGTTTTAGAACAGAATCATGACTTGTTGCTGCCCATATGTTATTTGCTTGCTCAATATTATCAGCACGTATAACTATAAATCCGTTTGATGCAAGATGCCTATCAAATTCTTTCTGTATTATGGTATTGTTCCCCAATGATGTTATTATGCCAGATATTAATACATCATTTTCTTTTATCGGTTTTCTTGCACGTGTAGGAAGATTGACTATGAAATCATGTTGGTATCGTTCAATTTCACCTTTGGTTGTAACATCTCCGACTTCAACATATTTGAATATACTTTCAGATTCTTCTAACTGCTCAACTTCTTGTCGATTCATATTCTTTACCACTTTGATTTTTGTCATATCTAACAATTCACATTTTTTATGTTTTACTGCTTTTTTGATTGAATTTTGAATATTTTGTAGTTCAGGACAATAATAAAATGCATCTATTCTTTTCTCCAAGTTTTCGGATTTAACTATAAAATACTGCATTGGACATGACATTTTTTCCGTTTCTTTTTCATTATGTATGATTGTAGGTTTTATCACTTCACCTTTTTTGAATTTTTGATATGCAGAAAATATATCATCCAAGTTGTCACGTGTTGGTGTTCTTCTTCCATAATCATCATGTCCTATATTATTAGCAATAGCCATAAACATGTCTGATTGTTGCTCACCATTATTTTTCTTCTTCAAAAATAATATCGAAGTTTTTACTCCTGAACCTGCAAGTTTAAACGTGTTAAATGGAAGTGATATAACTGCCTTTATCACAAATCTTTTCATAATCCATGTTCGAAAATCACTATCTTTTGTACCATTTAGAACACTGTCATCAACTACAGTAAGTAACAGTCCGTCATCTTTCAGTAAATCATGATACCTTTCAACAAACAAAACGTTTGATTTTATCGAGGTTCGAAGATCAGAACTTTTCAGCTCTTTTGCAATACTGTATTGATTCATCTTTTCTTTATCATCGGCTTCGGTCTTCATGTATTTCATGGCAAATGGAGGATTTGTAATTGCAATATCAAATTTCAAACCCTCTTTTATTGAATTTTTTAATTCTTCTGCCTCTTTTTTCATTTCTTCTTCTATACCATTTTCAATATGGATTTCTTTGTCAAGCGAATCTGGGAGCCAATATGTCTTATTGCTTCCGTCACCGTGCAGATACATGTTCATTCTTGCTATTCGAGATATTTTCTTGTCTGCATCAATACCAAAAATATTATTCCCGATAAGATTGCATTTCAAAGTGATTTGCTCTACATCTGTCAAACCATTCATTTTTTGAATCTTTTTCCACATGTCTGCCATGATTTCAACTAAAAATCCACCTGAACCACAGCAGGCATCAATGACTTTGTGAGATTCCTCAATGTTGGAACTAATCTTGATTGAAGCCATTCTAACCATAAATTTTACAACACTTCGAGGGGTGAAAAATTGTCCTAAATCCTTGCCTCTTATAGTTGCATTAAGAAAATGCTCAAACATCCTTCCATTTAGATCCTCATCTACTCCTGACAGGTCAAGATGTTCTAAGATTTTAACAACTTCTATTATTGTTGATGGCTTTATCATTATTTTATCATCCTTGTCAAAAATTCGCTTTTTCTTTTTTTCATCAATTTCGTCTTCCATTTCATTACGTATTTGATCAAAAAGAAAATTAATTGGGTTTGGATTTGTTTTGTAGAGTTCATTCATGTAATGTGTACTAAACAGATAATCCTTTTGAGATGGTTTTTTTCCATCCTTGATAATTCGATGTATTTTTTTGTCACTCCATATTTTGATAAAAAATATCTTTACAAATTCATGAAATGCTTCTACTGGTTTTTTCTTGTCTTTCTTCCATATTAGATTATGACATTTTATGAAAATTTTATCTAATGTTTTTGAATCTGCTCGTTTAAACTCGAAGTCATCTGTTTTTGATTTTTCTTTTAATGTGGATTTCTCTACTTTGATGTTTTTGTGTGATACATGTTTTAAAAGTTCTTGAAACTTTTTGTTTTTATCTGTGAAATCAGTGAAAACTAGTTTTAGTAACGGAGTTTCATCATCCCATCTGTAGAGAACAAACATGTGACCGTTTGTGACTGCGATGTATTGTACCGAATTATCTTTTAGTTTTTGGTTTAATCCTAATGCATATCCTGATACCTGATAATGGTAATCTTCTGGATTTTCATTTGGTGCTTTTGCATCTATGATAAATCTCGGAGTCTTGTTGTGGTATAATACATAATCGGGTTTGTAATGTTCTTTTGATGAACCTCTTCCTATTACAAGTTTTGTTATGGCTGTCTTTAGTTTTATTGATGAATCTGGATAACCCAAATTCTCGATGAGTCGATTTACAAAGAATGTTTCAACAGAACTTTCATTGGTTAAATCATCCAAACCACAAAACTTGTTTGAGTCCATTCAAATGATCGGGGTTGGTGTCATTTAAATGATAAAAGTGAACTTTTCTTCACACAAATGAACGAATAATCCCATATTCAGCGATTACTTCCAGCCTCAACCTTTACACTTTTTCCGTTAATTATGAAAGTTAGTGTGACTGGTTCTCCTAAAAATTCTATTACTGGTTTTGGGATGTAAGCTTGGATCCCTCTTTTCTCACTATAGCTTATTCCCACTGTAAATTCTGTCTCATCTTTTTTCCATCTTGTCATAACTTATTTTAATTTAATCTGTATTTATATTTTCCACATGGTTAAGTAATAATAATATAACCACATGGATAATATTATTTTATGAATCAAAGAAAGCAAAGAGCAAAACAAATTATGGAAACAAAAGGATATTGTTCTCAAATCGATTCAGATAATTTTTCAGTTAGATCACAAACTAACCCAAAAAATAGATATATTGTATCAAAAACCAATAATGGATTAAAATGCCAGTGTAAGGATCATAATTGTAGAAAGGCTGATTGCAAACACATCAAGATAGTTTTAGATGTTATCAAAAATAACCAGTGCAGAAGAAATAATACATTTAAAATTATGGAGCGTTCTAAATTACAACTATGCAAGTATTGTGATTCAGGTAGAATAAGAAAAGATGGATTCAGAAAAAACAAGAATGATAAGGTTAGAATCTTTGAGTGTCTTGATTGTAAAAAGAAATTCAGTTCAAACTTTGGTTTTGAGAAAAAACAGTCAAATGAAAACACCATAACGGGAGCATTGCAAATGTATTATTCAGGAATGTCAGTAAGAAAAATTGCAGATCATTATGAGATGTTAGGTGTTGATGTATCATTCAAGACAATTTACAACTGGATAACTCAATATTCTAAAATGACTTCTGTTTATCTTAATGGCATAACTCCAAGAGTTGGCAACTGGTTTAGAGCAGATGAAGTATGGGTTAAAGTGAATGGTGAACAATGCTATTTATTTGCAAGTATGGATGATGATACAAGATATTGGCTAGCTAGTGATATGGCAGACAACAAGTTTCATCATAATACAGATAATTTACTAGAATTGACCAAAAGACAAGCTGGAAAATCCCCAAGAAATTTCATAACTGACGGACTACAAGCATACATGAAATCTTCAAAAAAAGTTTTTGGAAAGGATACAAATCATGTTAGACATATTCACATTGCAGGTAGAATAGACCGTGATAATAATAATAAGATGGAGCGAATCAACGGCACTATACGAGACAGAGAAAAAGTGTTCAGAGGATTAAAGAGAATAGATACACCACTTATTGAGGGGATGAAAGTGTACTATAATTTCACAAAGAAGCATGAAGCATTGAAAGGAAAGACACCAGCAGAAGCCTCAATGATTGAGATTGATGGTAAGAATAAATGGAAAACAATCATTCAAAATGCCTCATTACATAAGGAAAATTCAATTTGAAGAAGATCTGTATTTCATGCTATCCCTCGAAGATTACACAGAACCCAAAATCACAATTCTTATCAATGCTAACACCGTATTTTTTATCTTTTTTACATTTAATACAAATTGGCATTAATGCAAACCTTCTTTGATTTTATCATTGTCATCTTTTTCTTTTAGTTTTTCATCATCTGCAATTAACTTCAAGTATTGTTTATCAACACGAGTTTTAGTTAATTTCAAACCATACTCAACCATTAGATCCTCAAAACTAATTATATGATTAGTCAATGATGTATCAAGAAACCTTTTTGCCTGGGTGTATGTTCTACCATAAGTGTTTAATCCATTCTCAAATAGTTTTAATTTGATTGCTGCCTTGAATACTGAAGCACCAAATTTAGAAACACCATCTGCAATAAATTCTTTAATTGGTACTTCTGAATGTCTAATACCAATAGCATTTGCACAGATACTGCAAATAGGATCAATAAACTCACGACGTGGTGAAATTATATGGCGAATTGCAATATTATCATAAAACAATGCAGGTATAAATGGATCTTGCCAATCATACTTGAAAAATTCTTTAGGTGATAACGGCCATCTCCAAAAGTCTTTTTTTAATCCTTCATCAATGAATCTTACAAATTGATGTACTTTTCTCATGTTTTCTGATTTAACTATCTTTTCCATGTTTTCAAGTTCTGAAGAACCAACTGTTGTAAAATATTTAAAATCTGATTGCCTGAGATATTTATCTAAACCTAAAGTATAGTGGTAATTGTTTATCAAAATTATCTTTACATCTTGTCCACCTTGCAAATGTCTAATCTTTGTAATTGCTTGTTTAACTGCTGTAATCTGCATTTTATTTGCTGAACCTTCCATGAATGATACATCATCGAAGATCAATACATAATTGGTTGGTTCTAGTTTAGATAATGTTACTTTAAAATCAAGTAAATCTTCTTCATAGAATATCTTTACAGCAAAATTAATTTTGTATTTATCCTTCATTATCTTGTGTATTGCATGACCTATTGCAGCAGCCATTGTTGATTTACCTGTACCTTCTAAACCAATGATACCAATCTTTACTACATCTCTTTTCATTGAGAATTTACAGATTGTACTAATCGTTGACAAAAAACTATGGTTTCTGATAAATGGTACACCTTTCCATTTACCAATCTTAGGGCGTAAGTTTGCCGGTTTACCTTTAGTGCCAACAAAGGATTCTCTAATTCTCATGCAACAACACCTGTAAAAAATAACCTTGAGATTGTTGAAGGTAAAGCATTACCAATTTGTCTTTTTATGCTTGTTTTACCACCGGCAAATTTAAAATCACTTCTAAAATCTTGTAGTATTGCCAATTCATTATTGTTTAATTTTCTGATAACTTTGTAATCATTTTTGTACTGATGATAAGATGTACTCATTACTGGCTTATCTGTAAATTGATAATCATTACCAGCAACGATTGTCATAATTGGCTCATCAACTGATCTTGAAATTTGTTTCTTCTTTTTATCTTTAAAACCGGTTGGTGATACAAACCACATTCTAGAATCAGTATGTATTGTTATACTTGGTCTATCTGTTGAATATTCACGCCATTTATCAGAACCGTATGTGATCTTCCGGTCCTGGATAATACCATCTAAACCTAATGCATCTTTAACACTTTTCCATTTTTTCAATGATGTATCAAATAATCCAACACTAGGTGTTTTACTGTGAGTTGGTTTAGGTAATGGTAAATTGGTAAAAATTCTTCTTTTTCTGGTTTGTGGTACTCCATAATCAGCACAATTAACTAAAAAGTTTGATTTTTTGAATACTTTGTATAATTGAGGTACATTTTCCATAAAATGATATTTTGCTTTAGAAACATCAACTGCTTTAAAAAAATTATGTACTTCGCATAGATCATGTGTACGATTTGAATTAGCAATACTATGTACTTGACATGGTGCACCACCAACAACAGCATCACATTTTGGTAAAGTTGTTAGATAATCAGATACTTTACCATTTATTACTTCTATACCGGGGTGATTTAGTTTAATTGTATCACAACAATCTTTGTTTAATTCAATACATAATTTGATCTTATGCCCGGCTTGAATGATACCATCACCGAGATTATCAGCACCTGAGTAAAGACTAATTATATTCATTATAGAAAAGCACCTAAATCATTTTGAACTTTTCGCCATGCTGTACAAATTGTATCATTATGTTGTCCACCATGAGGTACTAACAAACCATCAATATTTTCAAAACCGGGTATTCTTTTGCTATTCCACATGAATTTTAATACAATAGCATTTGGTTTTGTAATTCTAAAAATTTCTTCTTCTAATGCCATAAAATATTCTGGATGTGATTTGTAGTTAGTACCTTTAATTGAGTACATCTCATTCTGTTGTCGTTCTGAATAGATCGGATCATACCTTACATTGATTTGTGAATTACTAGGTAAATTTTTGATAAACTCTAAAGCATCAAATTCATAAGGTAATGGGAATAAATCTAAAATTGGTCCTGGTACAGTATGTTTTCTAATAAATTCCTTAATTGGTTTTATGTTAAATGTTGCATGAGAAGGCATCGCCCATTTTACTTTGTATGTAAAACCAACTTCTGAATGTCTAATTTTAGAAATAATCAATTCAATTAATCCTCTAAGCCTTCGTCAACTTCATCATCTGAACTATAATTATCTTTTTTAGTCCAATTATCATCCCTGAATAATGCCATCTTGTTTTCTAATTCGTCTAACATAGTCCACGCCCATTGTATGACTTTTCTATGATAGGCGGATCTGTCCATTAAACCATGTTGTCGTAATGGTGTTTTTGGTACAATTCCTAAAAATGAAGGTTCTTTAACTGCTGTTTCTGAAAAATCTTCTGGTCTTAATTTACATATTTTTTTACAATCTGGACATACCCACGCCTTCATGAATTTTTGCCGGGCTGTTATCTGCTGCTCTTTTGTAAGTAATGCATCAAATACCTTTACAGTATTATAATCAAATTCCTTGTCACAATGATAACATTGACAAAAGACGGTTGGTTTGGTTAATTTATTAAATTCAATATCACTAATTACTACTCTGTACTTTGGATTACCATCGCCTGGTTCTGGTGGATCATGTATCTCTTGTTTTGGTTCTTCTGGTAGTAAAGCATTGAGAGCATACAACGCACCAAAAACATTATCATAATTACTAGATTTTAAAGATGATATTACCTCGTTTCTATGTTTAGTAAAGGCTGCATTAATGTCAGGTAGTCTTGCTTGTGGCATTAGATAGTAACCTCAAATGATTTGGAATAATTAAAAATAAAAATATTTTTTCGATTCAAAAAGTTTGTAGTGTGATAATCTAAAGAACCTGAGAATATTTTAAAAGTTTTACAGATTCTGTTAATACATGAGCATTGGGCGATTTGAGAAAATTGAGGAATCATGGTAATACACATTCGTATACCCTTGACCTATATATAAATAGGATTTTTAGTAGTAGGGAATAGTGAACAAAGAAATATAACGACGTTATATTAGTCCAGTCATTTAGGCATCTAAAACCTTATCTTTACTGTTTGTCTATTCGGTAAAGTTAATTAATCACAAGCGTATATCCATATCGTTTACAATGTCTATTGAATCTAACATACTTACCCCACCACAATATCAAAGATTCTTGTATGAACTAGAAGAAATACCATCAAAGAGATCACCGATTAATGGTAAGGTTGCAAGGTTATGCTTTGAATTTATGGAAGATACAGGGTTAAGAGTTAATGAAACAATACATGTAAAAAATAGAGATGTTGATTTTAGTACCAGAATACTTACAGTAACTGAACCAAAAAGTGAACGAGAATGTAAATGCTCAAAATGGATATACAAAGATCAATACTCAAGAAGTAGAATATTAGATAAAGTAAATGAATATTGTCTATTTTGTCATGGTAAAGGCAAATGGAAAAAACCACAAAAGACAACAATAACACCTAGAATTTTTAATGAACTCAAAGAATATTGCAGCCATCTAAAAGAAGATGATTTACTATTCCCAATATCCAGGCAATCATTATGGAATTGGGGTAAGGAAGCCGGTATACGTGCTAAAATAGACATATTCCAACAAAAAGATGAACGATTAGTTAAAGGTATATTTTTACACTTGTTTAGGGCAATATGCTCTTTGAGAATGGAAGCAGATAGTAAAAATGATTTACATCAAAAAGGTTTGATCAAATGTAAATTAAGACATTCAACTAAAAGAGATGTTACAGATAGGTATACGCAAATTGATATTAATTATTTATTAAAATGGGAAAATGGTGCTTATGACTATACAGTCATTGAATGATATTACAACAGAATCAGGCATCTATTATTTCTATGAGAATAAAAAACTATTGTATATTGGTAAGGCTAAAAATCTTAGAAATAGAATCAAGGCACACTTTACAGATAGATAGGTTCTGGTAGATTCTAGTGATCTGACGGTATAATCCTAAAGTATGGATCTTCTCCAGATTCGATTCAATCAAATCTAATAAATCAGACTTGACAACACATGATAAAATATTCCATTGGAACCCTGCTGTTAAATTTTGATGATCTCAATATAATTTGGTCAGGGAATTTTAGATTAAACAAAACATATGACAAATTAAACAATCCAAATCAGATCGTAAATTTTATACGCTTACCTATTATCTTAAATTTATGGATATGAGTCAAAAACTCAAAATGATTCCTATTGAGAAACTAGAGTTATGGGATGAAGCAAATGTTAGAAAAAATGATGCATTATCCAACATAACAGATCTTGCTACAAGTATAAAGAAAAATGGAGTTAGAATCCCACTTTTAGTAAAACCTACGAGTGGGATTTACAAAGTTTTTAGTGGTCAACGTAGATTAGAAGCTGCACAGATTGCCAAAATAGAAAGCATACCCTGTTATATTTTTGAAGACATATCATTACGAGATGCAATGATGTTATCATTAACTGAAAATGTATTACGTGAAGCGATGACAAAAGAAGATAAATCTGTGGCAGCATCAAGACTTTTAAAATTATGTAAAGGAATTGACAAAGTTTCAAAAATTATGGGGGTGTCTGAAGGAACTGTAAGAGGTTATCTTCGATATGATGACATACCACAAGAACTTAGAGATTACAAAAAGCAAGGTCTAACAAGTAAAAACATTGAAGATATTTTTGTAAAATTTCCTACGCTTGATGATGCAATTGCTGTTGCTAAAGATTTGGTTAAAATTACTGATAAAAAGAAAAAATCAGCGTATGGTGTGGCCATTAGAAAATCTATTCCATCTGATAAACCATCGGATATTCGAAAGAGAGCTACAAAAATCGAACATTCTAAACCAATCAAGATTTTATTAGATGATGATTATTATCGAACATTATCGAAAGTTGCATTTGTTAGAAAACGAACTGATGAAGAATTTACTACGGAGATTGTGGAAGATTGGATTGATGGGTATGCTAAGGGAGAACATAGAGATTGAATGAAAAACAAGCTACTGCAATATTGATGGGTAATCTTGGCGGTCCTAAGAACAAACCAACAGATTTGGTAACAGTATCTAATGCATGTAATTTTTTAATTAAGAAATGGGGAATAAAAGAAACATCGAATTTTTTTGGGAAAGCTGAATATATGTTACGACAAATCGGAAAAATTAGCCAACTTGATCCTACTACGAAGAAATATGTGCAAAAACATAAGTTAGGAATTGAAAAAGCATATCATTTGTGGCGTATTGAAGAATCACAACGTATTGAATTGTTACCTTTAATTAGAAATCTTACTACTGATGATATTAGGAATCTAGTTTACATAATACGACATGAACCTTCAAAATCAATAAAGGAATGTAAAGAAATTTTTGATAAGAACTATTCTAAAGAAACTACGATTCTAGCTCTTTCATTACCTCCAAATTTAGTTAATTGCATTACTCGAATATCTAAAAAGAATGGAATGAATCCAAATCAATATGTGATGAAATTAATTGAGGGTGTATGTGATGAATAAAAAACAACTACAAGAAATTAATCAAACTTTGTCAACTAGTCGTAAGCAGATAAAATTTCAAAATATAAGTTTGCAAAAAAATATGGTAGAGCAATTTGAATTATCAATATCTAAAACATTTGAATATATCAAAGATCAATCAAATTTCCTTAAATCTTATATCAACGAATTGAGAGAAATGGATCAAAACGATATTTCACCAGTATTATTAGATGCATTATTTGAAACAATCAGAAAGGATAACCAGGATGTTGTAGTTATACGTAGAGCATATGAAGATGCTAAACATGACCTTAAAGATGGAGATAACATAGAAGAATTAAACATAATTGTTTTTCATTTAACAGAAATTAATGAAATTATACATAGTCTTGATCGTGTTGAAAAAGTACTTTTTTCATATCCTCCTTCAAAAGGTTAAATCATACATTCACTGCCACAAGGACTACCTTCTTCTATCATCGGTATCTCTTGTTTATTTTCAAATCTTTCTGCCATTGAAGCCAATGTAATTCTAGTAAGTTTTTGACGTGGCATATGTTTGTTATTTTCTTCTATTTCTCTAGCTTTTTGATACAATTCTGGGTGGTTTTCATAGATTTCTTGCCATCTATCTTTGTTATTAAACGGACAAAAATAGCAACCACTTTTTACTGGAATCTTTAATCTTGCTTGTTTAATTATTGCAATACAACCTTCCCGACCGATCTTGTCATCAATGAGAGGATAGATGTTGGTAATCCAATCCTTGCCAGATGGTTTCATTCTAGTCACTTCATCATAATCAATTCCCATATACTGATTGATGTTGCTACCTAATTTTTTGTAAAATTTATGGATTGGTCTTACTTTATGATCTCGTGTACACCAACGCCAAATTTGAGAAGGAACCACTTTTCTCCTTATACAAACTTCCGATAGTGTGCTACGAGGCTTTACAATTTCAAAAGGTATTTTATGACGTTTTAGATATTTTGCCATGTATTCCACATATTCATAAGTTTCAGGCATTTCATCTCCGGTATCTGAAAAAATGACATAATCTAACGGAAGTTTGTTTTTTACAATATGTATGATTAATGCAGTACTGTTTATGCCACCCCCATAACTGAGCACATATTTACCATCTTTGAATATATCATCCTGCATTATCCTGCTTTTATTTTTACTATTATTTAACTTCCTGCTTTTTAGAATCATTTTTTGATTTTTCATATTTGTCATGACAAAATTTTTGTTTGATCTTCTATCTTTGATTATTTGTACAAAAAGCACAATTATCTTTAAGTAAATTTTAAATTAGTCTTAGAATTATTTATCCAGTATTTCCACTCTAGCCTCAATGTCAATAAAGTCTTAAACTAGTAGTATTCTATTTCGTAAATGAGTAAAACAATATCAAAATACTATCCA
>ENA-OREN01004731-OREN01004731.1-marine-metagenome-genome-assembly--contig:-NODE-4731-length-11691-cov-3.693990_pt1 | contig 11691 bp, 15 predicted proteins | sample MGYA00248624_ERZ508555 | MGnify/ENA primary metagenome ERZ508555 (study PRJEB26222, sample SAMN06267773) | marine metagenome | isolation source: Saanich Inlet, British Columbia, Canada | place...
AAATTAAGGGTTGAATAAATGAAAAGACAAGAGTATAAGGTATTAGTAAAAGAATGGAATAATTTTTTATTAGTAGAAGAAAAAGTATGTCTTCTTGAAGAAAGTTTATTGAAAAACAATTTAATAAATGAAAACTTTTTAAAGAGATTAAGGGAAAAAGGAATTAAAAATTCTATAATAATTCCTTTGTTGTTGATGAAAGCAATGTCACTAACAGGCACAGCACACGCGGATACCCCTGTCCATACGTATAAACAACCTGTCCCTACGTATCAACAAGTTGAAGCCAGAGGTAAAGATGAAGGTGTTAACGTTGGCCTTGAAGATTATAAAGAAGCTTGTAAAGTTTTAACTAGCATGGATGGACTTAGTCCTGATGATTTAAATGATGAAAGTGGTATTTTAAATAAAGTTTTTGGTGGTAAAAACGAACAAGAAGTTAACAAAATGTTCTTAAAGGCTTTTGAAAAAGGATATAATGATTTAGAAGATAAGAATATAGTAAAATTATTTCCAGGTATGTATACTAAAGTGACTGCTCACTGTCTAGGGCATGACTCTAGTGAAGCTGCAACTGAAAAGATATATAATGCAATTACAGAAATAAACAAAAGTAAATCAAATGATCTTAAAAAAATCAATATAACAAGCGAGTTTGACTTATATGTTGGTAAAATGGATCCACAAAAGTATAAAGAATATGCAAATCAAATTACAAAAATATTTTTTGAAAAAAATCTAAAAGTAACAAAAGACAACAAAGCGCTTCCCGACTTAAAACAGAACATATTGAAAAAAATATCAAATATAATATTTAAAAAAATAGAAAACAAAAAAGAAGTAGGGCTAACTTATCCTTATTTTTTTTTTAAAGAATTTTTTAATCAAGCAATAGCTAGAACTATTAAAGATTCCGATTTGAAAGGAGTAAGTATTGAGTTAACAGAAGTAAAGTCTGGTTCTCATGGAGGACTAGTATTGTTATCAGATTCGGCAACGTTAAAAATAATCATGCATGAATTAGGGCATGCTTTAAGTATGAACATTGATGATGCTAGACAAAATTCAAATGATGCTTACTATGGTTTTGTTAAAGATATGAATGATAAAAATCAAAAAATATTTAGTCTAAAAGATGTTGTAAAGTTTTTATTAAAAAGAACAAATGCATTATATGATTTAGAAATAAACAATTTAGATGATTTAAACAGTGAGGGTAAAAGTAAAATGATAAAAAATGCATCCTTGCTTGTTAATATGTTAATTGGTGGCGGTGGAATTAGTCCTTTAGAAGACGGTAAATTTAAATTAGAAATAGAGTCTACTCGTTGGGATCAATATTTGCATAGTCTTGAAGAAAGAATAGAGACGTTGCATGTGTTTTTAGAAAGTAAAAATTTAGAAAAAGATAGCGCAATTAAATTATTTAAAAAAATGAAAAAAATAATTAAAGCAGGAGAAGTTGTTTTCGAAGGTAAAGTATATGATATTGAACATTATTCTGAGCTCCAGCATGCAATGGCAAGTAAAGGTATTGAAATTGGCATCTCTACAGAAGTTCTTTCTTTTTTTGGAGTAGCAAATATGTCTACTAAGAAGTATAATAAAGACTACGCGCTAGGTCAAATTGACAATTTAATCAAGTTAACAGAAGTAAATTAGAAGTTTATTATGTGTAAGCTAGTTTTGTTTTAATAATATATTAATATTGTTCTGACGTTTACTTCTAGATTAAATCTATAATCTTTATGATTAGATAATAGTGGTTGATGATAAAGTGTTAACAGGATTAAATTCTTTTTCTTTTTAATGCCCTACACAAACAAGTGTTTATATACTTTTCTAAGTGATTCATTTTGAAAGTTTTTGTCAATAATTTTAAAGTTTTCTATTGCATTCTGTACTAGTTTTATATTTGTTGAAGCTCTTGTAGGAAGTTCTTTAAAGTATAAAGAACTTTGTATTTCTTGACTTGCTTCAACAAATAAGTCTTCTAATACGTCTTGATCTATTTTTGTAATGTTTTTCTTTTTCTGTATTTTGTCTATTAATGTTAAACATTTATGAAACTTTTTAAACTTAACAATAAAAGCACCACCCATATTATAAGCCATGTCTGATAGAGCTTTCTGGATATTTGTAGGCATTTCATTAATATTAAAGTCAGCATTTGCTTGAAGTCTTGATAGCTCATTTTTTAAATGTTTAACTAACATTACTTTTCCTTGCGCAATTGTGAGAGGCGTCACAGTAGCTTTTTTTGTATTTCCACTTAAATTATGTAAATCTTTATACCAACTGCCAACATAACTTTTATTTGTCCATCTTAAAAGTTTATCTAGATCTAATCTGCTTCCTGTTCTTTGATATTTTCTATAAAGCTTATTATACTTTGGTCGAAGTTTGTTGTGTTTAGCTTTGTTAATAAAACTACCACTTTTATCTGAAACTCTTGAACCATATCCAATACTCCATTGCTTATGGTCTGGATAAGGTGTTGATCTAAAATTTTCATGTTTAATTATTAAGTCTATTATTTCGTCAAAAGGGATAGCTTTTTCGTAATCTATAATTACACTTTCAACATTATTTTGTTGTTCAACATTGTTTTGTTGCATGACGTCAAAAGTGAACTCAATCTCTTTAACATTGTCTGGATTTCTAGAAATCATTTCTTCTTCGACAGCATCTTCAATTATTTTTTGAGATGAAGGGTGTATTTTATCAGTAGCATGCTTTTCGCTTGATATAACGCTAAAAAGAGTCACGATCATTCCAAAAGTTAAAAAGCCCTTTTTAGCAAGGTCTGTCAACTTACTGTACCTCTGATTTTTTTTAACTAACTCTTGAAATTTCCTATTGTGAGGCTTAATCACTTCTGTATCAGTATGGATGTTTTGGCTACTGATGGGTTTTAGACCTAATTTTACGTATTTCTCGGGATTGTCACCTGATGGTATATTTGAGACTGGCTCTAACCCGAAGTGTCTTTTGGCACTATCTTTTTCCATTCCTGTTTCTATTAAAAATTTTTTAATTAAATAATGGTTTTTTTTGTTTTCTGCTATAATAATCATATAATACCTTTAGTTTTATATTTAAGTATAATTATGAGAGATAAAATGAATAATGACGATTTATACATAATTCAGTCAGATGTAACTGGAATGATAAAAATAGGTAGATCTAAAAATCCGCAAAAAAGATTAAAACAGCTTCAAACTGGTAATCCTAATAAGCTTAAATTAATAGCTTCTTTTGAAAAAGAAGGGTGGAAAGAAAAAATTGTTCACGAGAGGTTAGATAGGTATCGCCTTGAAGGTGAGTGGTTTAGTTACGACTGTGTAGGCAGTATACCAGAAAGTATGTATGAGAAAATTAACTTTGGTTCGTTTGATGATTGGTGGAATAGATAACATATGAAGTATATAATTATATATTGAGATAATATTTATTATTAATGATTGGTTTAAAATGACGTATATTAAACAGCAAAAAGAAACGTTTCAAAAAGATTTGTATATAAAAAAACAACTCGAAGTTGAAAATAGTGTAACACCTTGGGTGCCTAAAACTGGTTTGACAATTAAATCGATAGTATGTGAACTAAGCGATACTCCTGTTGGGACTGGAAGTTCTACTATAAGGATATGGAATAATAGAGGTGATTCTTCACAACAAATTGTTTTTGACGCAGTTTTTAATGCAAATGATTCATCAAAAACAACATCGTCAAATTTTTTACATACAATTGATAGCGGCGACAATATTACATATTCAGTAACACAAGTTACGAGTGACGATCCAGGCGGACAAGCAATAATTAGTTTCATGTATGAAAATACATAATAAAGAAGGAAAAAAGAATGCAGCATCAAATAAATGTAGATGAAAGTGGAAACCCGATCTATATAAATTTAGAATATTCAAATGGTGATCTGATCATAAAAGATCATGATCAAAATCTTATAAAAAAAACTATCGGTAATCCTTCAAAAAACAGATTAGAAAGTAATCTACCCTTTGAAGACATAGAAGAAGCCTACAAATGGTTTGTATCAACAAATCTTGCTAATAGACTTGACATCCAAGAGGAAGAGTAATAAAATGGCGTTATTTAAAAAATTCTCAGTAACCAAGAAAGCTGCAAGGTTTTCTTCAGGAGAAACAAACACTGGATTAGTGATTAATCCTTCTGATGGAGATATTTGGATCGATAGTCAGCCATATGATTCAAATACACTTTATCCTCTTTTTGACAAAAGCTGTGTTGCACTTAAAAATAATAAAGTTTACGAAGAAACTGTAAGTGGTTTTGTTACTTCTCCAATAGTTGCAAAAGGTCCTTGTTTGATTAATGGTCAAAATACGGGATCTAGTATGGTAGACCCGTTAGGATCATACGGTCTTGGGAATAGAGATCATAATCTTGAAGATGACAAAACGCTATCAATGTCTTCAAACTTGTTTAGATTTACTTCGTCAGGTGGAACTAACTTTAGTTTATTAACTCTACCTTATGGCAGTGGGACATATTACCCGCCAATTCAAAAGTATATTTTTATTGAAGGAAATAATTTTTCTAATCCAGAATCAGTTACTCATGGTGCTTTTGTTTTATCAAGTAATACATATCATTCACAGCAATTTCCAATATATGTTGATACATCATTAAAATATATATATTTTGTTTCATATAAATCATACGCACATGCATCATACTACTACAGATCACTATCAAAGGTTGTTTCTCGTTCTTCTTATACAACAAACGAAGATGACGGAACACTTTCAATTGCAGATTCTATTGTTATTCTGGAGAAAAATGATGGGGCCGCTACATCTGGAGGATATAAAGACTTAGAAGTTAATAATTTTTATTATTGTGGTAAAAATAGTGATAATACACTTATGTTTTTAGAGACTGTTGAAACAGATTCAAGTTTTGCGCAACAAACTTCAGCTTTTGAAGATAGAAGTAGTAAAGTTTTCAATGTTGAATCATATAATGTTGGAACAGGAACTGTAAGTACAATCTCTTCAATATCTAATAGTGGCTTTACTACTGCTGCAGCAGCAACTAAACTTATGTTAAGACCTCGACCTGCACAATTTATTGACTCTCCAATCAGTGGCGAGACAAATGTTTGTTATTCTTATTATCCAGTTGCTAACGACTCTTTTGAAATTTCTTTTGTAAAAATATCTTGGGATAAATCAGGAAATTCAAATGCAGGAACTATGGTTGCTGATAATTGTACTATGACATATTCTTCAGGAACTGTTACAGACTATTTAACATATCCTGCAAAATCGACAACAGCTAATATAGGTTGTCAAACAAAGTCAAACTCTTTCATAACACTTTCAGGAGGGGATTATTATCTTCACTATCTTCCTTCCTATAGCAGCCCTAGCTCTGTTGCATTACAAAATGCGACATCGAAAAATCTTGTTTCATACCAAATTGATAGCACTAACTTTTCTAATCTTACATATCATAGTTCGATTCAGGTTAATGCTTGTGATTTTGTTCATCTTAATTCTGCTAGAACAAAAATAGCTGTGATTGAGCCTGGAACATTAAAAATATACAACTGGAATAATGGGTGGAATGAAACTGCGTCAGAGTCAGGTGATTTTATAGGTGTTACACAAGATGATAGTGGAAGAATTATTGGACTTTCAGGAATAGCAGACAACAATACAGCTACAGCTAATTCATTGGACGCAAATTTTGCTTTTATAGAGCATAAAGTTCATTTAATTTCTGACTCTTTACCAAATACTGTTACAGTTAATTTTGCTAGCAGCAGCATTACATACTCAGGTAGTAATTTATCTACTTCAGTTAATGTAAGTACTTTTAATGATTCAAGCGCAAGAATTGCGAAGAGTGTCGACCTTAAAATAGACGGAGTAAATGCCCAGTTTACAAGTAATTCTAGCACTTCTATTAATGTAACTTCACTTACAAGTGGAGAGCTAAATGTTCCAATAACAGTGACAGGTCCAGGACCACTATCAATATCAGCTTCTTTTGCACTTTAATATATTTAATTTAAGGACCAAATCATATGTCACTATCAGGAATAAAAAGAGTATCTAGCACTTCTACAATTTTTATAGATGTACAAAATAAAGGGTCAGTTAAAGATAATTTTAATTCAAGCAGTTTTATTAATGTTGAAAATAGTTTGTCCAATCCAACATCGGGCAATGTTAATCTTGGTTTTGATTTTGTTTCTATTAAAGATAGCACTTATGCTACAGGAAACAACAAACTATTTTTTAAAACAAGTTCAGACTATCTAGAGGTAATTAGCAGTAATACAGAGTATAATATTTCTTTAGATTTAAATGGAAATAAATTTCCGTATATTAAAACTGAATATCCTAATATGGGTATAAATGAAGTTATAACTTTTGACGTAGATACTAGTTGGAATTAATTTTGATTTATAACGGATTATGAGAGATGAAACAGATATGTTTTGCTATTCGTCAATCTTAGGTAACCATTGATTTACTTCGTCGTGAAGAATAACTTCTGATGTGTCTTTTGTTTTTATTGGTTTATCTCCTCTACTAAACATTGATAGTTTATTTATAACTGCATTTTGTAATTCAAAAATTTGTTCTCTTAGAAGCTGCATTTGAATTTGCGAATCTCTCAGACGTGCTATTAAAGCAGCACGATCAGAATTTGCGCTGGATAATTCATCTTTGAGTTCTTCAACTTCTGATGGGTCTCTACCACTAGCTATTGCCAACATTGAAGATATACTACCTGTGAGCATTCCAATAATTCCAATTAATATATCACGGTTTTCTTCTACGATTTTTGTTGTTGATAAGAAATATATAAGCTCACAAATCAGAGCCATAAATACAACACTTGCCCACCATCCTCGTTTAGCTTTGTCACTTTTTGTAAATTGTTTTTTTACTTTATCTTCTTTGGACATGAATCTTCTCTAATGTAATGTTTATATTTATATTTATATTTTATCACAAAAAAACTTTTCTATAGATCAACTTTTTTAATCATTATATATGAGAAACCATCATCAATCGAACAAGTTCCGCTTAATGAAGTAATTTTTACTTTTAATGTTTTCGTACTACTACTAACAAAAACTGCAGCTGTTGATCCGTCTATACCTACTTTATTGTCCTGTGTAGAAGATCCTTTTGTACTTTGCTCAACATCGTCTATAAGCAAATTCCAGTCTGCATAGTTTGCGATTAAATTAGAATTGTTTATTCCAATGCAACATGTTATTAAATAGTAGCCCGTTTGTAGTACTATATTGTTTGAATTGATTGTACAACCCGTGTTATTATATATTGAAGAAGTATTAATATTTACAATATCATTTGCTGACAAATTTCCTGAGTTATTTGTTTTTGTTAACAAAACTTTCATTTCTCTTTTATTTAATGAGTATGACATTTCTTATATCTCTATTTTTATTATCTTTAAGTTTGCCCTAGCAACATCTTGAGAAGTTGTCATTGATGCAGCTACAGAGTAGTTTGGATAATGTGAGTTTCCAAAGTGTATAGCAATATCGTCTCCTCGAGAAACTCCACCTGCACCGGTGTAACTACTTTCAGGTAATTGGCAACCCATAAGATGATAATTAGATGTATTTCCGCTATAAGTAATTCTTGCTATTCCATATGTATTAGTGTCAGCTGAAAAACATGCTTCACTATAATATGAAATATCACCATCAGAATTAATATTGTCTCCATTCATAGAAAGCCAATTGACGTTAAACGTGTTAAACGTCGGGTTAGTAGTTCCTGATATTTTTCCAATATCAAATGGAGAAATATTTTCATTTGATGTGTTTAGTATATAACTCATTATAACCTCCAAATACAGCATCTAGGTTTTGTATAATATGTTCCAGGAGTTGTGGTATCAACTGCTGTTGTGCCTACGTCTTTAAGTCTTAACTCATATGTATTACTATTGCTAGTAACAAAAATTGCCTTTTCGTCTGCAACGATGTCACCATATCGACCTTCAGCATAATTATTGCTGCCAGCGACTTTGCCAATAATTCCTACATGTTGTGAATTTGTTACATCATACCACTGAAATGTTGTGTAATCGTTTAACCCTGTTTGCAGTATAAACGCTTCAAGTATATATGTCTTATTATCATTTGGTATTGTAAATTGTGAGCCACTTTTTGTTAGCGTAAACGTAGATGAAAAAGTTGTATCTAATGTTGACCACGTCACAGGTTGATCAGCTGACAAGGATGATACTGAAGCTCCGTAATAAACATTTAAGTCGCCTACTATAATTGGTTTTGAATTAGAGTTGTAACTCATATTTGTCCTTTGATTAATAGTAATATATATGAAATTGATGTGTATATCCAACCAATATAATAGTTCAAGTCTATACCTGACATTACGAAAAACAGGTTGTTTGCATGAAAACTATTTGAAGAGTGTATTAGGCCAATAATTAAATAGATAAACAAAATTATTGAAATCCTATAAAAAACCCACCATGATACTTCTTTTATTGTTTTATTTCTTAAACTTACTTTAATTTTTCTTGCGCCTCCAAGTCTTTTAACTTTTTCGCCGCTCTGAGGGGGTTGTATGTGTGATTCTTCTAGACCCATAACAAATATTTGTTCTGGCTTTTTAACACCTTTGAATTGATATAGACCTGCAAGTGCTATTTTTGCATTTTTTGGAATGAACCTATTTGAACTTGTTCTTTCTTTAAATTTAATATAAGCAGGTTTACTTAATAATATTTGATTAGGGCCACAAATACTCATAGTTCTAGCAGCAATATTTTTACCTATACCTTCAAGATTTATTCTCTTTCCTCCCGCTCGAACCATATGCTCTTCAGACTTAATGATGAGCATCTTATCCCAATGAATTCCTACTCTACTTTGAAATGGTATTTTTTTCTTTTTCAAGAAAGCTTTGTATTCAAAGCCAAATGCTATAGCATCTTGAACTGTTCCAAAATACATTAGATGCCCATCACTTGAATCTACCAGCTGTCCGTTGTGCTTAGCAATAAAACTCATTACATATCTATCATGAATACCAAACCACTGAGCAGCAACATGTGAGCCGTTTCTTTGAACAAATTTAGTACTTCCTATAATGTCTGTAAGAACTATTGCAATATAATCCTCTACCATTGTGTCTTTAAAATCATTGTTCATTTATACACACGCATTTATCTTGCATTTGAAGACAATTACTACAAATACAATCAGGCCATACACATCTTGTTGCAATAATCTTGCATTTACAATTGTATTTAACACATTCACAATCTTTGTCGTCTATATTACACAGAGGACAGATAAGCTCGTCAGGCATATCTTCTGCAAAGTTTCTTAAATATTTTCTTTCTGAAGACATTTTTTAACCTTTTAGCCTTTATGTTAATAATTATTCTTATAATATACTAAATAGGACAATATTAACAATGTTAGATAAAACGCCGTTAAAGAGCAAGAAGTTTATAGCATATCTAATCGCAGACTTTGGCTGGAAAATTATAATAATATATATGCTTATGCATTTAAAGTCTAAATTAGAGACGCAAGAACTGACGTTCCTTCTAACAGTAGTTATTACAAGTGGAATAATACAAATTGGTTACATTTTAGGACAAGCTGCGTTAGATAAGTATATAAATGCAGCTGTTGACATATTTGATGGTGATAAAAAAAATAAGGAATAAAAATGTGTAAAAGTTTATTTGAAATTCTAAAATATAATAGATGTGTTATAAAGCTAAGAAAATCTGAACAAAAATTCTTGTATGAAAACTTAAAAGAAAGTATAGAACAGAAAAATGTTTGTTTGCTCAATGTAAATAGTAGTATTAAGAATTTGTTAGAGACTTCTAGTATCAGGTATTTCTCTGAAATTTTCATTGACCAGATTTCAAAAGATTTGTTTGAAAGAATTGAAAAGAGTTATAAAGATATAAACGAAGGTGGTGCAAGAGACTATAATGGATCAGGAAAAACTGAGGCTGACATTGTCAAGAGAAAGCTGAATATAGATACAGCTAACGGAATGTATGTTGTATACATTGACAATAAACCTATAATGTTTAAAGATGAAGACACTGCAGTTTTGTACTGTAGAAATAATTTTGACATTATTGATTAATTTTAAAAAAACCTTAAACATAGGAATTATATTTAATAAATGAACAACTGGATAGAACATTTTCCTTACGAAAAGCCTAGAGAAGCACAAGAAAAAATTATTAACAATGTAATAAAACAGTTTAAAAGCGGAAAAAAGTATGCTGTTATTGATTGTGGGACTGGTGTGGGCAAATCAGCAATTGGTCTTACTTTAGCATCATACATAAACAAAAGTCAAGAGTTTAACGGGCTATTTGAAAATGGCTCATATTTTTTAACAACACAAAAAGTTTTGCAAGAGCAATATGAAAATGATTTTTCTAGTAATGGAATGATATCACTTTATTCATCTTCTAATTATTGTTGTGCTAAAGATAAAAGTGTTTCTTGCAAGGATATTCAAACAGCACTAAGAGCAAATAGTCTGTCAAAAAAATATGATGGGTGTAAGTATGATTGTACGTATAAAAAGAAAAAGAAAGACTTTATTGCAGGAGAGAAAGGAATAACAAATTTCAGTTATTTTTTAACAGAAAAAAATTATAGTCAAAAAATCCCTAATAAAAAAGTATTAGTAATAGATGAGGCACACAATCTAGAAAGCGAACTTTCTAGATTCATAGAGATTTCAATATCTGAATATTTTTCTGAAAAGATACTTAAGTTGAAGATCCCAAAGGAAATGAATACACAATACAAAGTTTTCAGTTGGGTTAAGAATTCTTATATACCACAAGTTGTTAGAAAAAGAATATTTATTGAAAATCAACTTGAGAAGTTTGGTATTACTAGTAATAAGCTCAAAGAATTCCAGAAAATTACCAAGCATTTTGAAATGCTTACTTCACACGAAAAAAAATTAAAACAGTTTATTGAAATCTATGATAAAGACAACTGGATATTTGATATAGACAATAGTAGTAAAGACTATAAAAAGTTTATTTTCAAGCCAATTGATGTTTCCAAATATGCATATGATTATATACTAAAGTATGCTGATTATATTATTTTTATGTCTGCAACAATTATTTCTCACGAAGGCTTTTCTTTGACATTAGGCTTGCCATATGATGAAACTGTCTTTCTAAAGGAGCCTTCTCCATTTCCTCCTGAGAATAGACCAATAATATTTTCACCTGCTGGAAGTATGTCTTACAAAACAATTGATAAAACATTGCCCAATATGGTGAAAATGATTGACTTAATTTTGACAAATCACCCAGAAGAAAAAGGTATAATACATACACATAGCACGAAAATATCAAAGCATATTTTCAATCATATTAGTAAAAAACACAAGAAAAGAATACTAATTGCATATGGCAAAACTAGAGATGAAGTGCTAAGAAAACATAAGAATAGTAATATGCCTACAATTTTATTGTCACCTTCAATGGCAGAGGGTGTTGACTTAAAAGGAAAGCTTTCAAGTGTTCAAATAATCTGTAAGATCCCTTTTCCTTTTTTAGGCGACAAAGTAGTTAAGAAAAAGATGAATAAATGGAACTGGTGGTATAACGTTGCAACA
>ENA-OREN01004733-OREN01004733.1-marine-metagenome-genome-assembly--contig:-NODE-4733-length-11687-cov-9.091473_pt1 | contig 11687 bp, 4 predicted proteins | sample MGYA00248624_ERZ508555 | MGnify/ENA primary metagenome ERZ508555 (study PRJEB26222, sample SAMN06267773) | marine metagenome | isolation source: Saanich Inlet, British Columbia, Canada | place...
CAACCAAAATTAAGCCCGTAACATCAAGGTGTTACGGGCTTTTTGTTTGCGGTAAATCCTGGGATTGGGCTTTTCGGCCCCTTCCTTTGTAAGTCCTTGTTATCCTTAGTTTTCCCTTCTTTTCTCTTCCTGTCTGGTATTGTGTAGGGCACATAGTGGGCACATGGTTTTATCTAATATTCAATTTTTGTTCCGCTCTCACATCATCCCAAATATAAAGCCGGAGGGTAGAGTTGCCTTACTTGTCTTTACGGCTTCAACGGCTGCTTGACGAGCCAGCAAACGAGCAATATCTCGAAGTACGTTTGCACCTCGTTCTTTAGCTTCTACTCGTTGATTGATCTCACCGGGCACCGATTGCCATCCTCTTCCATTGAATTGGAGGATTATGGCAGTTTGGAGCTGGCGTTATTACGGACGATGTATTCTTAAGATTTGCGTGATTTAACCGTCCGTTGACATTAGGTCAATTACGGTATCGATGAGATCGCGGGGCAATGGTTTCCCATTAATCACCTCGGAAATCTGACTGCACCATCGATAAAAAGGGCTTGTTCGCCCAGTTTCTTTGTAACCATGGCTATCACCCGTTTTTCCAGGAATATTGCCTGTAGCTGAATGCCATATGGCAACGAGTTCTCTGATTAAGTATTCAGCAAATGGGTCAGGTCGGCCTTTAGGGGAAAAATGCCTTGAAATACCGGGGATGTCGCTGAGTTTGTTTAAGTCCCCATGGGAGGTATCGACCAAATATCCATTTTTGCTGTGCATGGCTTTGGCAATAACATCAATGTCGATAATCTTACTGAGGTGTGCTTTCAGTTTATATAAATCTCCACCTTGACGATGCATGCCCTTATGGATGATATCTTGAATGTGGAAATTAGCGTTGCCTAGTTCATCATCAAATTTTGATGCGATTTTGGAAATTCGTTCTATCGTGCTGCTCATCTCGGACAGCGTCGGTGGAAGTCCATGTTCAATCTGTCCAAGATAGTTTCCAACGGCTGTTATAACACTACTCCATATAGCGTCAGGATTTATTAGCTTCGCACCTTTAGCGGTGTGTTTTTCTATCTGTTCAAGTAAAACAACTTTATGCTCGTTCAGATTTACAAGAGTTTCTTCCTCAGGGGATTGAGGGGGACATCCATCCTTAGGTAAATGGACTCTTCGAAATTGCCCCGGCCCTGATATGCTCATCCGTCCTTTTGGCATCGTGTGGCTCGCTATAATTGAACTCAGTATTATAATAACTCAGATGTATACTAAATGTAACTTCTGGCAATGCTATGCTCATGGAGTAAATCTTCGACGTTGCACAGTGAAAGTGGAAACCTGACGTACATCATCACAGCCAGGTTGATGACCTCGGGTGATGTTTTGAAATAGCGGAATGCCTCTCATTCTTGCCGGAACGAAAGGTTGCGATGCTACCGCAGCTTAACCTATACGCCGACAGATGAGTTGCTCTTACAACTTGAATTCACGTTTGATTAAAATTATAAATCTTACATATAATTTCTGTAAAGATATAAAGAAATTTGAGGAAAGGGATTCCGTTCATGACAATGAGAGGAATAACGTATGTAATTGTATTGATTTCGACATGTGTTCTATCAATCTCAAGTGGTATTGCTCAAAACACAGCACCCAGTCAAGCAGCCAAGGTTTCACTTTCTGGCTTTGTCAATAATGCTTTGGCATCAATGGGACTTCCGGAAGGAACCAAAATTCCAGGGCTTAGCAATGCCGATGATCTGCAATTGGAAAATGTTACTCAGGTCAGCTCGAACGTAACCACAGCTAAGGTCTCTATCCGGAAAATCCCGTTTGATATCACAAGTTATAAGCCGACAGGGAAGACGTCTGAGTTAATTGTCATTGGTGCAGATGGTCTTGAATTACACAAAATCATTCCCGGCCTCGACGGGACTCCTCTTGGCGCATTGGGAAAAATGGAAAGTGCTGCCTTTGTGTATGTGCCTAAGGAGCTTGCCGGAGTTCAGTTTGGTCTTGCATCAAATTCAGACGGATCTTCACCTGTTCCTCAAATTGTCAAAAATATTCTGGGACCAAATTCTCGCGGTGTAAATTTAAGTGAGGGTATGAACTTCCTGGCCTCCGCCTCACTACAAAATTTTCCTGGCGAGATTAAAACTCTATTCAGATCTGCTGGTCTTACAATAGGCAAAAAAATCATACTCAGCGGCACGGTCAGTCGGAATATATTCAAAAAATCCTTTAATAAAACCCCCATTACCGCAGGCAATACCAATCTGGCCAGCGCGTCTCAAATGAAAAACAAGATAAATGCCTTGATTGCAGACTACGGCAAGGATTTCCTGTCAGAGCTAAAGATCAGAGGTAATTTACAATCTGACATTAAGGCCGGACTGCTGGATATAAAGGATAGCAAGTACGTAATTCAAGGAGCAGAGGAATCAAAGAGTATTTCCTTTGGTATATCAGCTGATACGGCATCCATTGCAAAATTGGCTTTTCAGAAAGTCCTGATAAGCTATGACCCTGAAAAAAGACAGGTTATCTCTGAAGGTTCCATTGAGCCTGACACCTTATCAAAAGTGTTCGATTTTGGCGGTCTCAAACTTGATAAAATTGATCTGGCTTCAGTTAATTCTTCCGGTGATTGGCAGTTCATACTAAATGCTTCCGGAGATTTGAATGGAAAACAGATTTCTGCCGTTTTTGAGAATTCAAAATCGAAGGAAAATCAGTTTGAATTACAGGCGACACTAACGGGCGGCACCAAAGGCATTACGGCGACAGACGTTGTCGGCCGCAAGGTTCCGGGTTTTGACGAGGTTGCGTTGAGCAAGGTTGTGGTCTCTCGCGGTCGTCTTGTTGCTGATCTTTTGTTTGGCTCCAAAAAGACCCCGGGCGAGATTGCGGCGTTCCATCCTGGTACGCTTGATAAAGCGGTTATGGCTGTAACTCTGGACAAGATCGCTTTTGCTGATCTTGTTCCGGGGGCGGCATCTTCCGCCCTTGAGGGCGTCAGCGTTGATGATCTTACCATGGTAATTGTGCCGCCCAAGGGTGCTGGTCTTAAGCCAGATGATGCCGACATGCCGGAACACATTGCTGCTAACCTGAAGAAGGTTATCGACGATGCGGCCAAGCATGACAGCAAGATGAGCGGCCATACACTTGCCGCCGGTTTTAATTTACTAGCTGATCTTGATATCAAGGGTTCCAAGGGCATGGGCTCGCTTATGGCCTCTGGCGGTCTTACCGAGACCGTTATCCCCATTGTCGGCACAATCAGCGCATCAACATTTTCCAAGTCTGCAAGTAAGGCTGACCGTTTGAAGGGATTATCCCTTGATGTAGCACTTCCTGATCTTAAGGTTCCGGGCTTGCCGTCCAGCATCACGATCACCAAGCCTGTGTTCGCTATTACCGAGAACGCCCCGGCTGCCTTAAAGCAGCCCGCAGGTGCAGCCGCACCTACTGGTCCTTTTGTTACCATCGGTGCCGATCTTGAGATGCAGGCTGGTTCATCCAAGCATGATTTTGCATCCCTGTTGATGGTTGGCAAGGACGCAGCTGGCAAGGCGATCATTGATCTTGTTGGCTCTGCCAAAGACCCCAAGGGCCTGTTCACCTTTAAGGGCCTTAGCGTAAAGACCTTGGACCTTGCATCTGTTTATGAAGCGGGGAGCTGGGACTTCAAACTTGACGGCACGGCGTCACTTAACAGTGCCGAAGTTGGCTTTGATACAGAGATCAGCAAGGATAAATCCGGCAAGGTGCTTTACACGGCGACACTAACGGGCGGCACCAAAGGCATTACGGCGACAGACGTTGTCGGCCGCAAGGTTCCGGGTTTTGACGAGGTTGCGTTGAGCAAGGTTGTGGTCTCTCGCGGTCGTCTTGTTGCTGATCTTTTGTTTGGCTCCAAAAAGACCCCGGGCGAGATTGCGGCGTTCCATCCTGGTACGCTTGATAAAGCGGTTATGGCTGTAACTCTGGACAAGATCGCTTTTGCTGATCTTGTTCCGGGGGCGGCATCTTCCGCCCTTGAGGGCGTCAGCGTTGATGATCTTACCATGGTAATTGTGCCGCCCAAGGGTGCTGGTCTTAAGCCAGATGATGCCGACATGCCGGAACACATTGCTGCTAACCTGAAGAAGGTTCTGACAGACTCAAACAAGTTGAAAGACTTTACGCTAAAAGAGAACATAAATTTGTTTGCCGAGCTGGACCTTAAAGGTTCAGGAACCATGGGCGACTTGATGAATTTCATAGGTCAAGACCCGAAAAAGGGGATGCCGATTTCGGGCGTTATGAGCAAGACTATGTTCAGCAAATCGGTCAAAGGCAATGATCGGTTCAAAGGCATGGACCTTGATGTGCCAATGCCGAATATTAATTTATCCAAACTTCCGGGCGCGTTCAGCTTTAAAAATACAGAATTTAAGATCACTGACATTGATCCGTCAGGTAAAAGCGGCCTTTGGGTTGGCTTGATGGCTGATCTAAATGCCGATCTGCTGGGTAAGAAAATTGATTTCCAATCTGATATTGGATTCAAAAAAGGTGCTATTTCACTGGATGCAAGCAGCAAAACCCAATTGCCGGAACCATTTGGTATTAGCTGGCTGGCCCTGAAAGATTTGAAATTAAGTTTGGAGTACGACAAAAAAGGAAAATCCGGAGAACTTGATTTTTCAGCCGTACCAGTAAAACCTTTTGGCAAAACCAGCCCGAAAATTTCTATTGAACTGAAAGAAGTGGGCGGAAAACTAGCTGCCGGGGTGCTTAAAATTCAGGAAAAGGTAGCGTTTTCAGAGCTGCCAATATTGAAAAAAATCCCACACGCAGATCAGTTTGACTTCACTTTCCTGGAGATATCAAAGACGGGTGTTTCTGGTGGCTCGCTGCTGCATGGTCAGGAAGTCGATGTTGTTGTGTTCGAAAATAACAGCAAATGGACATTCGCAGTGTCGGATAATGGCGGCGGCAAAGGGTTCAAGTTTGGTCGAATCATGCCGATGCTTAATCATACTCCGCTAAAAGATTTTCATCTGAATGATGCGGCTTTGATTTTCTCTCAGTCGGAAATTACCGGAACGGTGAATAAACTGCCAGAAGTGGCCCATATTGTATTTACTGAAATTTATGGCAGCGCTACTGCAAATGTCGACGTCAAGAACGGCATTACCATAGCAGCCAATTTTTCACCTGGAAGTTCATCCGGTTTTGCTGCGAAAGGCTTAAAGGGCATCGGTATCCATGATGATGTTCTGATAGAAGGCACGGTTGAAAACATATTTGGCGGCAAGGGCGCACCTGGCGTTGATATTATGGTCCAGATGGAACAAGGACCCGGTGGCAAGAAGGGGGCGTCGCATACCCCGAAAATGGCCAAGTTCCCAGGCCAGGTTGGCTTCTTTATTCAATACAAGGCAGACGAGTTGGATGTAGGTATTGCAGCGGACGTTACCTTACATGTTCCAAAGAAACAGACCCTTGAGCTGGTTACAAAACTGGAGCTTGAAATCAATGAGAAAGGTTTCGGGGTTGATATCTTTATGGACCTGAAAGGGGCCGGTAAATCAGGTAAATGGGATAAGCCATTTGGGATTCCTGGCGTAGATCTTGAAGATGTCGCGATCAAGTTTGGTATCGATATGGAAGGCGAGGCTAAATTTGGGTTCGCAGGCAAAATTGAATTAGCTGATGGTGCGGAACGTATCGACATAGCTGCTGAAATGGATTTTGAACTGGATGCTGGCGGCCTGCCGGACGGCATCGCCATGCGTGGCAATATTACCGAACTTGGTATTCCGGCGATGATAGATATTGCTGAACGTATGGCCGGTGGAGGAGCAAACATACTTCCGCCAAACGACATCCCATTGCCGGAATTTAGGGACGTTGTCTTTGCCTTTGCCACGCCCGGGGCGTCGGACCCGCAGCTTGGATTGATCGGGTCCGGGTTCATGCTTGCCGGCGAGTTGTATTTTATGGGCCACGAGCTAGGTAAGGCGGATATCAGTGCCGGACCTAAAGGAATTAAAATGGATGCCTCGGTCGATCCAATTGATCTGAAGGTATTGAAGTTGGAAAAAAATCAACTGAAATTTGATCTGGGTTTTACAAGTTTGCCTAAACTGGAAATTGACTCTCAAATCGAATTTCTTGGAATCGATCAGGATGTTCTTGTCAAATTTGACAAGGGCATGGTCGATATGGAAATCGATGAAAAAATCGGCGGTGGAATATGGGATTCAAAAATCAATCTAGGATTTGGCTTCGATCCCAAACACAAGGGTGCTCCTGATATATTCATTGAAGGTGAGGTCAAGTCAGATTTCTTTGGCTGGTTGCGCAAACAGGCACCGGCCAAGGTTCATCATTTTTTCGCGATGTTGAATAAAAAGTTTGATGCGGCAAAACAAAAAATTGACAGTGCTGAAACAGTCGTTCGTAGCTGGAGTGGCAAAATCCAGGCCCGTAAAGAGGTTGTTCAGAGAGAAAAAGCCAGTGCAGATGCGGCTATTCACCGAGCAGAATCCAGGGTCAGGTCAGTTAAACGTGATGTAGATAAAATGCATGGTGACGCCGAATATCATAAACACCGATGCCATTGGTATTCTGCATGGCATTGCGCTGAAGAAGCATACTATTGGGTTCGCTATGGGGTTGAATATGCAGCCTACAAGGTGGCCGAAGGCGTTTTACATGCAGCCCAGTCTGTTGTTGATCACCTGCCTGCAGAACTAATGGATCCGCAACTGGATTTCCTTGAAGCAAAGCAGGGAGTTGCCATGGCGGCATTGGAAATTGCCAAGCTGGCAATCAATGGCGTGGAGGCAATGGATAGCTGGTTAAGCAAAGGGCTTGAGGCACTTCTAAAAGCTGTCGGCAGTACCAATGCTCTTGTTATCAAGGAAATATTCTTCGAAGGAGATATGGAAGGGATGCTGCATGGAGCACCGTTGATCCTGACTATGGATTTGGAAATTTTCGGAGACGACCTTGGCACGCAAATGTTCGCCTTCAAACTTACTGATCCGTTATTTGACGCCGAACAACTTGTCTTTATCCCTCTTCATATGGTCTCGGAGCTTTTCAAGAAGATCATACCAAGTGGGTTAAAGAAGCTTCTTGGGCCCATATTTTCTGCAATAGACAGTGAATCCAGAGCAGCAGAAAACAAGGTCAAGGAAGAACTTAAAAAGGTTCCAGGTCTTACTTTCCCGCCTGATGTAGAAGCCATTTTGAAGGCCGCCAGCGTAGAAGAAAGGGTTCGTCTTATTCAGTTGGCAAGCCTTAGCTATCCTAATGTTGCGAATGATGCCTCTCAGCCATTGTTACATCTTGCCCAGGTTACAACGAAGACACTGAACCGTGCGCCAGTGAAATCGGCCAAGCAAATAAGAGCAGAAAAGAAGACGATGCACGTTAATGACAAGCTGAGGGCATATCGTGAAAAACGTCAAAATCTGATGGGCCATATTATTTACCGCAACAAGGCTTTTGGTGAAAACCTTGTCGAGTTTCAAAGTCAGCAAGCCGCCGAGCGGGCTAAAAACGAGAATGATATGTTTGTTGCCCATACAGATGTTCGAGTGCCGCCAGGCGAGCTGTTTACAGAAAGGCTTCTTGTTGTTCGCCATTCAAAACTGTGTCTGGGGCAAAACGGGCAGGGGAAGGTAACCTTCCATCCATGCAATGAAAACCCTGGTGGTTTGCTGTGGTCGACAAAACGCGTTCAGATAGATCTGTCAGGGCATGTCATTCCCTGGAACCAGAAACTGGCGACCACTTTCCCGAACCGTGTCTACGCACAGTTGGTTCATAACGGCGCCTGTCTGACAACGCCTTTCCATTTGCAGTCTTATGACAGTAAATCGAAAGATGAACATCAAAAATTGTTGCTTGATGTTGCCATGAAGCATCCCACTAATCCATCGGCGCATCTGAGCCTTGGGGCCTGCCGGGCAGATGGCAAGGGGCAACTGTGGAAAGTTGTTAAAACGACCCATCACGCTAACGATAATCACGGGTTCAAATTGCAAGAACGTGATTCGGCATATTGTTTGAGGCCAAATTCGGTGAAAGCTCATACCAAAAAGACTTCCAAAGAAGTAAATGGCGTCTTCTATCCGTGTTCGGGAATTGCACATGGAACCTTCGAACTAACAGTTCCCAACAGTTCAATGCCGATTTGGTATGATCACAATGGTGTTATTAAATCTGACAATGGATATTGTCTGGATGTACCTAATGACCCGATGGCAAATTCTGATCAGAGCGGATCCGTTGTATATTTGAAAAAATGCACCAACGATGAATATGACCGCTGGGACTACGTTGTGGAATATGACAAGACCGTCAAAATTGTTAATGATTTTACCGGTCACTGTTTGTATCCATATGATGAAAAAGAGGGCAAAATTGCCAACGCCCAAGGTGGTCAGCTGGTTCAAAGGCCCTGCGATGCTCGCTACGGCCAAGGGTGGCAGATGCGGGTAATTCCTAAACAGAAATGGTTCCAGCTGGAAGCCAAGAACAGCCAGAACAAGGGTTCAAATACCTGCATGATCCCGGATAAGCCTGATCCCAAGAATGACAAGGTGAATGTATACGTTAAAGCCTGTGATCCCAAAACCCGTGGTCGCTGGGCGTTTACTCATTGGAAGGGAACGTACGAGTGGACCGAGTGGACCCCGCAAAATGCCACCTCAGGCAGTATCAATGATCTGTCTGCGACTTACTGGGTATCCAAAGACAGCCTGAATGCCAACAACAAAAATGGTGTCTGTCGGGTAATATCCGGTAATCATGCCACGGGCGGTGCCTATGTTATTTATCCAGGAACATGGCGCGGTGAAACTGGTACTTGCAGCTACGTTGTAAATGGAAAGGTTGCCAACCTGGATCCAAGCCAGCCAACAGGCTCTAATCTTGTCGTTGAAATATTGTCAGGACTGGATATTGGTCAGCAGTCATCTACAGGTTCGTGGAAAACAAGCAACAGTGGTATACCTACAGATAGCGTTGGTCAGAACATGCATCCGCCTTCACCAACATATTCATCATTTATGGTTGGTGGAGATACTGCAAATCCGGCACTATATCTTTGCAGGGTTAAGAGCCTTGCTGACAAAACTTGGCGTTACGGCTATCAGGCGAACACATCTAAGTGTATGAGTGACGCTGGAACCAGAATTTCAGGTTCCCGTGAAGTATTGGTTTTCAAAACCGTCAAAAACGTCGATACTGGGAATTAATATAATGAGCAGTACTAGCAAACAGGAAACGGCCCTTTGAGACCAATATTATTATACCTTACGTTTTTCGTTTTGACGTCATGCTCTCAATTGTCATTTGACGATGTGGATAATTCTTTGGTCGAGGAAAATCCGTCTGTACGAGTGTTTACTTCTGACGAAATACAGGACGAAATTGAAATTTTCAGCGACAAAATGGCTAAAAAGAAGATGAAGCCCCTTAATGCCAAATTTATTCTTGGTGGTTTGAAGGCGTTATCGAAAAATGAATTTGTTCAGGCAAACGACAATTTTCAAAGGGCTTTAAAGTACGAACCACTGAATTCACATCTGCACATGCTGAACGGCTTAACCCATCAGATGAGAGGTGAATTTGGCGATCCACAACAATATAAAATGGCTGAAGTCGGTTATGATCTTGCTGCCAAACTTGATCCTGGTGACAGCAGGGTTCCTTATTTTGCCGGTGTTTTAAATTTCAAGCAGCAAAAATATCACCAGGCTCAAAATCATTTCGTCCGTGCTGTTGCTCTTGATTCCGAAAATTCAGATTATTTTCTTGGTCTTGCTGCAGCGTCGTATTATCTGGGTGAGTTGGATCGTGCTTACTTATCAATAGAGCGGGCGCTCGAGCTGTCTCCTTCGCGAACTGCAATTCAACAATCAGCAGGTGTTATTTTTGCTTCCATGGGGGATTTTGACAAGGCAAAGAATCTTTCACTAAGTCTTGCAGATAACCATTCCATGCGCGGTCAGTATCTTGATCAAAGAATATTGGAGTGGGAGAAATATTACTCAAGGAACAACATTAATTCGGACAAGGAATTTAAAGAACTGTTGGCCCAGAACCTTGATATATTTGGTGTTCCCAAAGGTGGAATGTTTGATTCAACCGGAAGTACAACCGTAGACCCGATGAATAAGAGGCTGGGTTCAGGCTCAGGGGCCAGTTCAGCGCCTGTTACCTCTGCGCCGTTGCAAGCGCCTTCAGCTACGACTGTGGCACCGTTAGCTGCAAAAGCAGTTGCACCTGCCAAGGTGACAGCAAAGCCAAAAATAGTTATTCCTAAAATGGCACTGATCGATGTCGCTATCATTAGAACAGAAGAAATCTATACAACATCCAAGGGCGTAAACCTTTTAAACGGATTGAATATATTTTTTACTGGTGATCAATTCTATCAACAAAGAACACCATTCGGAAAAGTCAGGACGGCTTTAGCTGGCAATGACACCATGACACTCAAGCTTGGCACAGCCGGGGCCGGACTTACATATTCATTGAATATTTTCAGTAACAATTATGACCGAAATGAAATAATTGCACGCCCTTCAATTCTTGTTGAAGACCGTAAAAAATCCAGTTTCTTTTCTGGTGGTACAATGCATGTTGTTATTGAAGGCGGCGTTGCCGGAAGTGGCGCCATGCAGCCGTTGAATACCGGTGTCAAGCTTGAAGTAACACCGCAATTCCTTGATTCCAATACCATAAATCTGAACGTATTTGCGCAGCGGGTTTTTCTTGAGACATCTTTGTCACAGGTTTCAGATAATATAACCGGAACAAGTTTTGCCACTTCATCAAAAACCACCATTTCTGCAAATCTGACCCTACGTTATGGCGAAACCATGATACTGTCAGGACTTTCAGATCAAGAAAAAGAAATTGTAGATGACAAGGTTCCTGTTCTGGGTGATGTGCCTATTGCACAATACCTGTTTCGCAACCAGCGTAAAACATCATCAAAGAAAACGGTTCTGGTTTTACTAACTCCGCGTGCAGCAAATTTATCTTACGAAAATGGTGATCCGAAAAATGAAAGGGGTGAAATCCATAACACTCCGATAAGCAAGCTGGAAAAACAAGCAAAGTGGATGCAGCCGGCGCCACATTTGACAGCGTTTGTTAAGCACCTGGGGAAATACGAGTTTTTTAATCACTATCGAACAGGTGACATGCAGCTTGAAAACTGGGCTGGTGAGGGTACGGTAACAGATGCAATAAAACGAACTCTGGAATATTTTTATATTTTCTATGGTTTTGATAAAAGCGATGAATCGGCACTTTGATTTTCAGCCTTTTTTTGAATTGTAGCTTACCTAAAACCTGAATTATCTATCTGTTCATGAGGCAAGCCGGGAACAGTTGTGAGCCCTAACATTCCAGTGCCAGTTGTTTCACCAGAAGCATAGCTGAAAGCAACTATGTAGACGCCCGCCTTATAAGGGCTGTTGCTGATCTGACCCTGGACAAAATACGTACGCTTACCGCTCGAAAGCGGATATTTGCTAATTATTCAAGACTGGCAAAATTCAGGTGCAAATAACGCTGGTTGTCAGCCCCCGCAACCAAAATAAACCCGTAACTTCAATAGGTTGCGGGTTTTTTGATTCTTGAGCCATGTGCCTAAATCGGCCACT
>ENA-OREN01004737-OREN01004737.1-marine-metagenome-genome-assembly--contig:-NODE-4737-length-11679-cov-5.089812_pt1 | contig 11679 bp, 14 predicted proteins | sample MGYA00248624_ERZ508555 | MGnify/ENA primary metagenome ERZ508555 (study PRJEB26222, sample SAMN06267773) | marine metagenome | isolation source: Saanich Inlet, British Columbia, Canada | place...
TCTGGTCTGTTCGCAGGCGGGGTTGCAGCACAGATAATTACTCGTTATTCCAATCTGACTGATGTGATCTGGAACAACTCTGATCCTATCATTCTGAATAACAGGATCAAACCCTAACAACTGGTTCTGATCTTTAACTATCCTTCTCACCCCTTCCGCCCTCTGAGAAAAAGAGGGCGGGCAGGGATTCTGATTCTCTAGGAATGAATTAACCTGAAAAGGATAAGACTATGACAAAGACAATGACAATGACGTATAAGCAGTTACTACATTTAAATATTACGGTAATGTTGATACTTATAGTAGGGCTCTATACCGGCATGGCCGATGCGCATGGAAATGTACCTTTGAACCAAGATAGCTGCGTTCGGGGTGAGCAGGGAAGTAAGTTGCATCTAAGTACTTATCAGCCTCAGAATGAGCCTACTGCGCATTATTGTAGTGAGATTCCGACAGAGGGAGAGGTTTTCTTTGTAGTGGATCTTATTGACCAGGCCTTACGTAACATGCCAGTCACTATGCGGATTGTCAGGGGTACCAGTGAAACAGAAGATGAAACTGTATCTATCCTACGTTCAGATTACTATCCAGATGGGGTAATCGGAGGAAGAACAAACCTTGAACAGGGAAATTATACGGTATTTATTACCGGTGAGAGTGTTCCTCCTGTGCATTATGAATATCCATTACGTGTACAAATGGTAAATTATTCAGCGGTATTTCAAAAAGCAGTAGGCCCCACAATGATTCTGCTAGTACTGATATTTGTTGGTTATAAATTAACAAAAACAAAAAAAGTACAAAATTGGCTATCTTCTCGTCATGCATAGAATACTTTAGGCTTATAGCAAAGGAGTATTAAGTAGGCTATCTTGTATGGGGGGACGTGCATTTTTGTAATGCCCACTCTCATTTTTACCTTTTTTCAATTTGGATAATAAAAAATAAATGAATATTGCTACTACCGATTTAGATTTAGTTAGGCAAAGCAAGCTAGGAAATCGTAACGCCTTTGATATATTAGTGGTCAAGCATCAGCATAAGCTTGCAAGTGTTATTTCTCGTTATCTTAAATTGCCCCAGCAAATTGAAGATGTAGTTCAGGATACTTTTATTAAGGCATACCTCGGAATCATGGCATTCCGAGAAGATAGCAAATTCTCCACTTGGTTACATCGAATTGGTGTAAATGCCGCCTTAGATTTTTTGAATGCTGAGCGCAGGCGTATTCCACTTTATCAGCCCCCGATTAACTCGGCTACTAACGAACTTATAGTTTCTGAGATTGCAGATGATGAAAATCCGGAGCGGTTTCTATCATCTAAGCAAACTATTTCTAGTGTGTTAAATAGGTTGCCAGCAGAGTTACGTACAGCAATTACTCTCAGAGAAATTGACGGGTTGAGCTATGAGAAAATTGCTAGAGTTATGGGTTGCCCTGTTGGCACGGTAAGATCAAGGCTATCTCGTGCCCGCACAGATATAGCTGCTCAACTACGTTCATTTGGACTTGCTATCTCTGGAAAATGTATTGGTAACACTGCTTAGCAGTTTAGAAATCCCAAGAATCAATTTAATATATTCGTGAATAACATAGTGGAGGTGCCACAATAGCAGGATCATGAGTCAACAAGGAAGGAGAAGCCGTTAGTAATGGAACAAACTACAAATAGCTATAAAAGTATGGCACCTCAAAACATTGCAGTTATCGGAAGTTCGGGAGCAATTGGTAGGGGATTAATACAACAATTAGCGGCAATACACCCTGATGCAATTATCTATACTTTCTCCCGGAGCGATCCTAGGGAGTATTCTCAGAATATTATTCATACTAAAATTAAATACGAGAGCGAAATCTCTATCGAATCAGCGGCAATGAAGGCTTCAGAACATTCGCCTTTAGATATGGTCATAGTGGCAACCGGTATTCTGCATGATGAGGTTCTTATGCCGGAGAAATCAATGAAAGATTTATCCGCTGAAAAATTTATTCATTTGTTTTTAGTTAACAGTGTTCTTCCGGCAATAATTGCAAAACATTTTGTTCCTAAGCTGAATAAAAAAAAGAGATCGGTTTTTGCAACCTTATCAGCCAGAGTCGGGAGTATTTCAGATAACCAAATTGGCGGATGGTATTCATATCGAGCATCAAAATCAGCTTTGAATATGATTATTAAAAATGTGGCTATCGAAACAGCAAGAAAGAATGAACAAGCGATTTTTGTCGGCCTTCATCCCGGTACTGTGGCCAGTTATTTATCGGAACCATTTCAATCAAATGTTCCTGAGGGAAAGCTTTTTACCCCAGAATTTTCAGCAAAAAAGTTGATTGAAGTATTAGAAAAACTTACGCCAAGAGATAGTGGAAAATTTTTTGCCTGGGACGGAAAGGAAATTCAACCATAGAATTAGTTCTCTATGGAATTACAGGAATTAATGCAAAAAGTACTATATCTTCATGCTAACTAACAGATAATTTGAGAATTATTCTTAGCTTATGGTTAACTTTCATCTGAATAAATTGAACTTATTTGATTTAAAGGTAATCTAAAAAATAAGGATTTTTTCACACCACTGCTGTAATTAAGGAGAAAAAAATGCGAACAGTTGCTTTTCTTTTATTGAGTTTTATATGCCTGCCAGTAATGGCTAGTGAAGAATCACTACTGGATCACGATGTTCGTCGCCTTGCATCATCTGAGGATATTAATCTCGGTCAGACATACTCAGATAAAGTAATTCTTGTTGTAAATACCGCATCAAAATGTGGGTTTACGCCGCAATATGAAGGCTTGGAAAAACTTTATGAGGAATATGCTGACAAAGGGCTAGTTGTCATTGGTTTCCCATCTAATGACTTTCTTGGACAAGAACCGGGAGCAGAGAAACAAATCCAGGATTTCTGTCGATTGACTTATGGAGTAAAATTTCCAATGTTTGAAAAAACTACGGTGACTAAAAAGAATGCCCATCCCTTTTATGTCGCGTTAGCTGCCAGAGCTGGGACCTATCCTACCTGGAATTTTCATAAGTATCTAATTGGGAGAGATGGCAAGCTAATTACTAATTTCAGTCCTAGTACTAGGCCGTATGCAGATAAAATGATTGCCGCTATAGAAAATGCGCTTTCAAAATAATAGGTATAACACCGCATGTCTTTTCTAAAATATTTTTGCAATAGATAGCAGCAGGCTGCAAAATAATAATAATTTAAAATACAGTTTAAGTTATATTTTTCTGATTTATAGCCTTTACTATCCATCATTATCAAAATTTATTGGCCCAAGTTAATTTTTGGGCCATCTTTTTCATGAACAATAAGCCTCAGGTAATAAAAGATTTCAACATTTTTGCCGGTGCATTTGTAGACAGAAGTGCTGAAAGAAGAAAAGATTCTGCGTGGCTAGAACAGTCTATCAAGGGCCAAAATAGTCGCTTCGTTGCGGTTTGTGGAGAAGACTGCCTGGTCAGCGTTGGCTCATCACATTTAGTATTGCTACAAAGACCGCAGATAGAAAGCTACATCAACGATGAACACCTGATTTTTCTTGGTTTATTTCGTGATCAACCAGTATTTGCTGTTGCAATTATCTCTAATTTGGCACCAGCATTTTCTAAATTTGGTGATTTCCAAGACCTACATTCTATTGGTGGAACCTTGCCGCATGACGAAGCAAATCTAGCAGCACATGCCCGTGCGTTGGTATTGTGGCATCAGTCACAGTTTTTTTGTGGTGTATGTGGATCGCAGACAAAGCAAGATGGTGGTGGAAATTCCAGAATATGCATTGGCTGTGGCAAGAAGTTATTTCCACGCGTTGACCCGGCGATTATAGTCCTGGTATCTGATGGTGAGCGCTGTCTACTTGGACGAAAAGAACACTGGCCAGCAGGGCGGTATTCAACTATTTCTGGATTTGTAGAGCCGGGTGAAAGCCTTGAAGATGGTGTGCGCCGAGAAGTATTTGAAGAGACTAATGTACAAGTCGGAAAAGTTAGCTATCATAGCTCGCAACCATGGCCATTTCCAGCAGCATTGATGCTTGGCTTTACTGCGGAGGCTGTGAATCAGAATATCAAATTAAATGATGGTGAGCTCGAAAATGCTCGCTGGTTTACTCGAGAACAGCTTAGTGCTGAGGGCATGAAGCTGCCTTTTCGTATTTCCATAGCACGGCAGCTAGTGGATCATTTTCTTCAGCAAGATAGCTAGGAGCTGGCTACTTGGCTTCGATGTTCGTGTCAGTGAAATCCTCGCTACTCATCATTCTTTGTAATACAGGCTATTTTATGTAAAGCCAAAAAGTACACACTGGTATTTCATTAATCAATAAGAGCATGGTGTATCACGTTCTATCCAAATCAAAATAAATCAGGGAGCGGAGTTTTCTATGAATAAATTTCTGATTCTAATTCTTTCTTTATTTCTCACCAGCTGCGCTCACTCTGACTGGCGAACTGCTGATCGTAGTAGCGCCAATATTGCGCCACTACCTGCTGAAACTAAAGAAGCTATCGTTCATATCTATGTGGCCCGGACTTTCAATTGGCATAAATATTTAGCTGTTCATTCATGGGTGGCCTTTAAAGAAAAGGATGCCAAGGGGTATATGGTCTATCATGTCATCGGCTGGCGTGCACGTAATGGAGGTGAATCCGTTATAGGTAAAAAGGATATCCCCGATAGAAAATGGTTTGGTAGTATTCCCGAATTGATAACAGATGTTCGTGGTAAGAAAGCTGAAGCTGCAATTTCCCAAATTAAAGCTGCCATTCAGTCTTATAAATACCAAAATTCTTATAGACTGTACCCAGGCCCAAATAGCAATTCGTTTATTTCACATATCATTCGAAATGTAGACGAGCTTCAGGTGGAACTGCCACCGAATGCAGTAGGTAAAGACTGGTTGAATGGCGGGAAATTATTTGCTATGTCTGAATCTGGAACCGGTTTTCAAGTCTCAATTTTTGGTCTTTTAGGGGTCACACTAGGCCTTGCTGAGGGGATAGAAATCAACGTATTAGGTCTTAGCTTTGGTTTGGATATCTTAAATCCAGCTATTAAGCTACCAGCTGTAGGTCGATTAGGCTTTAAGGATGCTCCAGTATTTAATGACTAAAGATCTAAAAATAAGGATAATTATGTATGATTACTATTTATGCCTCACCCAAGTCTAGCTCAGTAAGATATTTCTGGTGTTTAGAAAAAGTAGAAGAAACATATAATGCCAGTTCAATTAATTTTAAAGAAAAATAATACAGATCCACCTCTTATTTAAGAATAAACCCCTAGCGATTTGTGTATTTTTAAAGCTTGTTGTGACTTGTATCAAATATAATTTTAAGGCAATGGGATATTTACTAGAATGACTGTTGATAAAAATAGCCAGAAGTCTATTGGTCGTGAAATATTATTTAATGCCAAGTTAAATAAAGGTTCTGCTTTTTCTATTGAGGAGCGTAAAGAATATCACCTTCATGGTCTTGTGCCTGCTGCAACCTGTACACAGGAAATACAAATAACCAGAGCTCTAGAAAATTTGCGCCGTAAAACAAATGATATCGAACGTTACAATTTTCTTATGGCATTACTCGGGCGCAATGAACGTTTATTTTACAAAGTGTTAATTGAAAATATAGAAGAACTAATGCCTATTGTATATACACCGACAGTTGGGCAAGCTTGCCAGGAATATGGACATATTTTTCGTCGCACTCGTGGATTTTTTATCACGCCAGATGACCGTGGTCATATTGAGGAGTTGCTTAGTAACTGGCCTGAGAGGGATGTCCGTCTGATTGTTGTAACTGATGGTGAGCGCATTCTTGGCTTGGGTGATCTAGGCGTTAACGGTATAGGTATTCCGATAGGAAAATTGGCATTGTATTCTGCTTGTGCAGGTATTCCACCACATCAATGTATGCCGGTAATACTAGATGTAGGAACAAACAACAAAGAACTCCGTGATGATCCACTATATCTCGGGGTTAATCGGTTACGCCTAAAGGGAGAGGCATATAATTCTTTAGTTGATGAGTTTGTTAATGCCGTCCAAAAGATATTTCCCAAGGTGCTGATCCAGTTTGAGGATTTTCTGACACCTAATGCTTACAAATTATTACATCGTTATCAACACAGCGTAGCCTGCTTTAACGATGATATTCAAGGCACATCAGCCATGGCTCTTGCTGGTGTGCTGGCTTCTTGCAAAATTACGGGTATAAAATTTTCAGATATCCGGATTATGCTATTGGGAGCTGGTTCTGCAGCGACTGGTATTGCTGATCTCATTCAGGCTGCTTTATGCAATACAGGACTTTCCAAAGAAGAAGCAAGAGATCGACTCTGGCTTGTTGATCAGTACGGTCTGATTGTTGCTGATCGTGATGATTTGGCTTCACATAACTTACCTTATGCAAGGGCTACCCCACAAACCACTCTAAATAAGTCTATCGAGATGGCTAGACCCCACGTTTTGATTGGCGCGACGGGGGCTCCAGGCGCTTTTACCGAGGATGTCGTGAAGTTAATGGCTGAAATTAATAAGAGGCCTGTTATTTTTGCCCTATCTAATCCCACCTCGAAATCTGAATGTACGGCCGAGCAAGCTTATCAATGGAGTGACGGTCAAGCCGTTTTTGCTAGTGGGAGTCCATTTCTCCCAGTTATCTATGGAGGTAATATCCTGAGTCCAGGTCAAGGTAATAATGCTTATATATTTCCTGGGATTGGTCTGGGCATTATTGCTAGTGATGCAATGAGAGTTAGTGAAGAAATGTTCCTGGATGCAGCTAAAGTTCTATCAGAATTAGTAGATGAGGCTGACCTTAAGTCAGGAACTGTTTTTCCACCACTGTCTCAAATGCGATTTATTTCTATAAAAATTGCTACAGCGGTTGCAAAGCGTGCTTATGAACAAGGGCTTGCCAGAAAACCACAGCCACCATCACTCCAGGTAATGATTGAGGAGACAATGTACGATCCAAGCTATTGAATGTCTCTAGATGTAATAAATATTTTCCATAAATCAAGTGAAGCGGGATGAAAATTGACCAAAATAGGTTTAATCGTGCTATAGCCTTATTTGATGCGTTAAATAGAGAAGACCCTAATCGTGAATTCATAAACGGAGAAGAAGAACCAAAAGCACTCCTTTATGCGCAAAGAGTAACAACGATGCTCAAAAGCTATGTGTCTAATCCATCAGAAATATTGCAGTTAGCTGCTAGATGCCAGCATATACAGCGATGGAAAATTGAGCGTAAAAGTTTCCCTATGACGAGGTCAGGATATCATCAATGGCGCATTAGTCTTAGAGAATTGCATGCAAAGACAGCTGAAACGATTCTTAGAAAAGTAGGGTATGAAGAAAATATAATTGATCACGTTTGTGCATTAGTTAAAAAAGAAGGATTGAAAACAAATATTGAATCACAGGCTTTGGAGGATGTGGTTGTGCTGGTATTTATAGAAAATTATTTAAAAGAATTTATCAATAAGCATGGTTATTTTGATGAAACCAAAATTATGGATATTATAGATAAGTCATTATGTAAGATGTCAGCAAAGGGGAGGCAGAGAGCCTTAAGCATGATCAAACTAGCCGTATCATAATTGCTAATATTATGATAAATAAAGATTAATTGCTAAGGAAAAGTGTCTCCATTAAGCTGTAGTAGTATAAGATTCATTAAATGAGAAAATAATTTTTGCTCTCTAAATCCTTACTTACCTTCATTATTTAATTGGGAAAATTCTTATGGTGGCAACAAAGAAAGGAAGTCAGTCACAAAAAAAGGCCAAAGCATCTGCTAAAAAGAAAGCTTCTGCTTCTGCTAGAAAAAAGGTTGCAATGGCTAAAAAACCAGCAACAGAATATTTTGGATCACAGGCTAAATACCCATCTAATTTAGGATTAAATGATAAATCTAAAAATAGAGGTGCAGATCGTATGCGAAGTACCGGTTCAAATAGTAGAGGGAGGTAACTGTACCTCGGTAAATTTTAACTAACTTTAAAAAATGCTTCACTTGCAGATCTTTACTGATGGTAGCGTTAATATTAAATTAAAGTCCGGGCATGGTGCTTATTTAGTAGTATTTTGCTCAGATGAGCCACTTTTATTTCATATAAAATATATGGTTACATAGTTAACCTAATGCTTAAGTAAAGGTGGTTACTAAAGGAAATATAATGGCTAGATATTACAGAATTAAAACTATCTCCATGGTATTGGCAATCAGTAGTTTGCTGATTTTATTGTCGAGCTGTAACGAAAAAGGTACCGCAGAGAAAATTGGAGAGAAAATTGATAATACTGTAGAAAGCATAACGGAAGAGCTTGATGAATCGGCAAAGAATACTTCTAAAGAACTTGATAAAGCAGTAAAAGCCGTTTCTGAGAAACTTGATGAAGCAGCAAAGAAGACTAGTAAGAGGGTTGAAGAAGTTAGTGACAATGTTTTTACTGCAGTAGAGGCTGCAAAGGAAACTAGTGAGAAGATTGAAGAGGTGAGTAATAAAATTCGAAATGCAGTTAAGAAAGATGAATGAAATTTAACAAATTCAGTTAAATTTAGTAATTATATTAATGCAATGGCTGTAATTTTTCTGTTCTTAGAATGGAGGCGGGCAAGTAATTGCGTAGTATTTGTAACAAAAGAAGAGATACTTTAGTTGATTCATATAAATTTACCCATTAAAAAAGCCCAGCATAAAAATGCCGGGCTTTTTTAAGACAAAAAATGATCAAAGAGCTTGAATATTTGATGCTTGCTTACCTTTTTCACCTTGTGTTACGTCAAAAGAGATTTTCTGACCTTCTGTTAGAGTTTTAAAACCACCCATATTGATTGCTGAAAAATGAGCGAATAAATCTTCACCACCATCATCAGGAGTAACAAAACCAAAACCTTTAGAATCGTTAAACCATTTAACTGTACCTGTTGCCATGTAATTACTTCCTTTTTAAAAAATAACGGGAAAAACTCCCGAGAACTATCTGATTCGAAGTTTTTACAAGGACTCACACGGATTCACAAGGAATAACACGGAATAACAGTACTGCAAAAACTCTTAAACAAATACCTGCTTTAAATTTACTCTTATTTTTATCGAAAGTAAATATATTTATTAATTATAAATTTTAAGTAATATTTAATTATTAAACTAAGTTTAGAAAGAAAATTTATATAAACTCAGCTTGAACACAGGAAAAGTGTTAGATTGGAAGGTTATTTTTATTTCATTCATTCTCTATTCGTCGGCTTGAACGTGCAATTTTATGCATCTAGGGTGTGCGGGTAATATATATTTCTTAGGGTTCTATGTCTTTTATCTCTCTTGGTTTGTCCGATGATATTATTCGGGCCGTCACTGAACGAGGGTACACAATTCCTACTCCTATTCAGCTGGAATCAATTCCCGCAATACTTTCTGGTAGAGATTTGCTTGCTGGCGCGCAAACTGGAACTGGTAAGACTGCAGGGTTTACTTTGCCAATTCTGCATAAACTGTCGGATAAAAATATTAAGGGCCCTTCTAGCGGCCGGCCACCAATACGCGCGCTTATTCTTGTTCCCACCAGAGAACTTGCGGCACAAGTTGAAGAGAGTGTTTATGATTACAGCAAGTATCTGAAACTAAATTCGATGGTAATGATTGGTGGGATCAACATTAAGAAACAAATTTCCCGCCTAAGAAGTCGTGTTGATATTCTAGTCGCAACTCCAGGGCGGCTACTAGATCATGTTCAGCAAAAAAATTTAGACTTGTCTCATATTCAAGTTCTTGTGTTGGACGAAGCTGATCGCATGCTAGATATGGGCTTTATTCGTGATATCAGAAAGATACTTAAATTACTGCCTGAGCAACGTCAAAATCTTCTTTTTTCTGCCACTCTTTCTAATGAGATTCAATTGTTAGCTGAAGACCTACTCAATAAACCAGTTATGATTGAGGTAGCACAGCGGAATGCTACTGCTGATAAGGTGACGCATGTGGTTCATCCGGTTGATCGTGAGCGAAAACGTAATTTACTTGTTCATCTTATTAAGAAAAATCGTTGGAAACAGGTACTCGTATTCACTCGGACAAAACATGGCGCGAATAAATTGGCAGAATATTTAGTTACAAATAGCATACGATCACTTGCGATACATGGAAATAAGAGCCAGTCAGCACGTACCCGGGCACTAGCAGAATTTAAAACAGGAAGCTTACAAGTCCTGGTTGCAACAGATATTGCTGCACGTGGAATCGATATCAACGAGCTGCCACATGTAGTAAATTTTGACCTTCCTAGTGTTGCAGAAGACTATGTCCATCGTATTGGTCGTACCGGTCGAGCTGGAGCAGAAGGCGATGCTGTGTCACTAGTGTGTGTGGATGAACACAAATTACTGGCAGATATTGTGAGGGTTATTAAATGCGATTTGCCTAGCATGGTTATCAAGGGATTTGAGCCAGATCCAAAAATTAAAGCTGAACCAATAAAGAATGGACGTAGTAGGGCACCTCGTGGTGTAACATTTAAACCTAAGATGTCGAAGAAACGAAGGTTTGTAAAATCACCAACTAAGAATTCACCTGTTTCTAGAAATCGCCATTAATTATAAATAGTCCAGAGATAAGATTTAGTGGTGAGCTAATTAGAGGGTGATGCCATATCCAGTCAGCTGCCCAGATTAGGAGCAACTCACTGGACAGGTAGTCACCGTAACAGCACCAGGGTATCTTGCCTGGTGGCCTTCATTTTAATATTGGGAGGAATCAAAATGAAGGACTTATATCCCGTCCAACGGGGATATTACTTTGAAAGCTAAACTTCTATTTTGTTCCCTAAATATAATTATTTTTATAGTTTGCTAAATGGTTAATAGTAAAAAATAAAAAATACCTTATATTATCCATCGGTTAGCAATTAACAGATGAAATTTAAAGCTCCTAATAAATATAAGTCAGCGCTACTTTGCTAATATTCTTAAAACTCATAATTTCTATCAAATCAATTATGTGACAATTTTTATTGTTACTTAGTAACATACTGTTATATAAGTAAATATCTCTTGATGGAAGAATGAATAGCAGTTATAGAGCTGTCAACTGGCTGGAACCTATTTAGGTTGGAGCACACCTCTGGAGGATTTTTCTTTATTAGGAATTGTGATCAGTGATTAGACTTCGTTAAAAGCATAGTCACTTATTTCTGGGGTACACTGGCATAAAAAACATTTGATGGGTTATTAGAAGTGAATGTGATGATAAACATGGTAATTATTGTGGATACTGAAAAACATATTTGGAGGTCCAGGTGATTTGGGCTGTAACAATTATAATAATAGTATTGCTGTTTATTTATCCAAAGCAAACTGGACTCTTATTATTTGTTCTCTTAGTTGGTATTGGTATAGTTGCATTAATTGATTATTTAGTTTCATACCAAAAAGAGAAGGAGCAAAAGTTAGTTTCAATAGCTGTTTCATATGACTCTAGCTCTTGCAGTAAAGATTCTCCGCTATCTTTTAAAATTAAAAATAACAGTAAAAAAATAGTTAATAAAGTTAGTTGGAATATCATTGTTACAGCTAAGGGATCCAGTAGTAATATTGTTGACTATGAGTCCTTTCCAAGCTATCAGGGTGAATACTCTACAAGACATCATAGCGAGAGTTCTACAC
>ENA-OREN01004740-OREN01004740.1-marine-metagenome-genome-assembly--contig:-NODE-4740-length-11669-cov-4.116287_pt1 | contig 11669 bp, 12 predicted proteins | sample MGYA00248624_ERZ508555 | MGnify/ENA primary metagenome ERZ508555 (study PRJEB26222, sample SAMN06267773) | marine metagenome | isolation source: Saanich Inlet, British Columbia, Canada | place...
TCCAGCTGGATCCCGATGCGCGCTGGGCTGGCGATAGCGTCGAGTTACCCAACCTCGGCATGCAACTAAGCATTGATAAACGCAATATGATGCGCAGTTGTCAGATCATCGCAGTTGGCGTTGAACAAAATCAAGCTAATTGGTCAAAACTAAAACGCGAATTAGCTACTGAGTTAACCAATGTCGCAGTCACCACAAACCCATACGCTATTTCAATGATCGCCGTCGCTATGATCCTAGGAACTCTTATCGCTCAACAAATCATTGAAAACCACTCTTTAGTAAACTCTATTTTCAGTCGGCTCATAATACCAATCATAATTTGGAGAACCATCGATAAAAACATAAATCCTATTATCGTCAATGGCGCAGGTCACTTTAACGAATCTGCAGGGTACGCAAAGTTTCCATTACTTCTAAAAGAGATCCTATCTGTTTTGGAGGGTTCACAATGAGTATGATAGCACTCGACGGTTCTTTTGGTGAAGGTGGTGGCGCACTTCTTCGAACGGCCTTAGCATTCTCAATCTTCACTCAAAAACCATTTCGTATTGACAATATCAGAGCTAACAGAAAAGTCCCAGGCCTTAAAGCGCAACATCTTGAAGCAATCAAAGCCTTAAAACAAATTTGCCCAGGCGCAAAATCAAGCGAAGTAAAACTTGGTGAAACAAGTATGTGGTTTCAACCAGCAAAAATCAAGTCAGGTAATTTCGAATTCGATATAAAAACTGCTGGCAGCATCACGCTATTTTTCCAAGCAATTCTGCTTCCATCATTATTTGCACCTAGTAAAGTTACAATTACAGTTAAAGGAGGAACTTGCGGTAAATGGCAAGCCGGGGTTGACTCACTTCAAAGAGTACTTCTTCCATTAATTCAGCGTTTCACAAAAGACATCAAACTAACAATCAAAAAGCGTGGATATTATCCAAAAGGTGGCGGAGAAGTAATGCTTGAAATATCACCACTATTCAAATCAAAGGCGCATTCGTCATATCAGGAACTTATCAAAGAAATTGAATCAAAAACAAGATATTACAATTTCATAAATCAAGGTAAACTAGAACACATTAAGGGCTTTGTTAATATTTCAGCAGACCTTCAAGAAAGGCAAGTAGGTGAAAGGTTAATCAAAGCAGCAAGGCAAACTCTTCTAAGGGCAAAAGTCCCAATAAGTATTGATTTAGGCTACTTCCCAGCATTAAGTACTGGTGGAGAAATTTTAATTCACTCTGTCCATAGTCAAAATGGATTCACTGACCCATTTAATTCACCACGGCTTTTAGCAGATTCACTTTTGGAAAAAAACAAACGCGCGGAGATTATTGGTGAAGAAACTTCCAATCAGCTTCTAAGTCTAATTGAGTCCAAAGCTGCTATTGATCCTCTTCTTTGTGATCAACTAATCCCTTTTGCGGCTTTATTAACAAATTCTAAAATAAATACGAGTGATGTCACTAATCATACAACAACAAACCTTCATGTGATTGCGCAATTTCTAAATATAAAAACTAATATTGCCAATAACACAATTCATATTCTTGCCAACAAATAATTACTTTTTTCACAATTTACTTAAACCTTTAACAACTAATTATTCCTGATGGTTAAAAAAGAAAAGTTCTGGAAAACAGTTAAAGAAAAAATTATCCATAAAAGTTACGGTGGAAAATTCTTCCATAATAAAGTTCTTAACCCTCAAAAACAAAAATCAACCTATTCTTATTATTATATCAACCGGGGTGCTTCAGTAATCCCAGTTGACAAAAAAGGCAACATATATTTTCTAAAGGAATACCGCTATCCAACAAGGTCTTGGGAATGCGAACCAATTGGCGGAGGCATTTCAAAAGGTGAAACCCCAATAATGGCAGCTAGAAAAGAACTTCTTGAAGAAGCAGGAATTATTGCAAAAAAACTAACTCTTCTTGGAAAAACAAAAGTAATGCCTGGAAATTTGGACACTTTAACAACTGGATTTTTAGCAACAAATCTCCAATTCGCTACTCCAAATAGGGAGGTAGGGGAAGTTCAAAAATTAATTAAAATGCCAATTAAAAAAGCAATCGAGCAAGCACTCACTGGCAAAATAAAAAATGCAGAACTTGTAACTTATATCTTAAGGGCTGCTAAAAAGTTAAAAAAGATCTAAACTAAGAAATAATCTAAAACTCTAATTCACTATCTTGCACGTAAGTTAATCCTTTTTGTAGTGCAATATAAGCCTTATACAATTCTTTTCCAACATAGGCTGCATGATCAATTCTACTAATCAAGTTCGCTTTGTGCAATTCATAGTAAACATCTTGTGGTTTCTTCCCTTCAAAAATAGAATCAACAATCCCAAGTTTCTTGCAATGCGCAAGTTCTAATATTTTGCGTTCAGTGTCAACACGAATAAGAAAATAACCGTTTTTATCCATTGACCAATCTTCAATCTCGTGGTAATCTCCAGTAACTACTGGTACTGATTCTAAAACATCTTTATTCTTAACTCCAACTGGTTTAAACTCTTTAACAACTTCAGCCCTACTTCTTTTTTCAACCACTTTTGCTTTAATTTTAGAGCTTTTGAACAAGTCCTCGCCAAACGCTGGCAAACGCACAACTTCTAATTTTAAATCATGTGATTTAGCAAATTCTAATACTCGCTTTTCATCAATAGGTTGATCATAACCTAAACACACTATCTCGGGTTTAACTGAAAGTAAAACTTCCATCTCGTCCCCTGAATTTCCAATGATCGCTTCATCAACAATACTTAAGGCATCTAAAAACTGTTTACGAACATCTTCACTATATGTAGCTTCAAAACCAAAGCGTTCTTTAATTGTAGAATCTTTAGCAACAACTACAATCAATCGGTCACCAAGTTTTCTCGCAGCTTCAAACAAAGCCAAGTGTCCAGGATGAAGTACATCAAATTTTCCAGCAACAAGTACAGTTTTCATCTTCATAGTCTCACAATTATTTTATTTTCTTTTTAAAATTGATGTAAATTAAAATCAAACACGGTATGTTTGAGGGTTATCAAAAATATCCATATACAAGTCATGCATAAATTCTCCATTGACTTCTTTTATGTGGCCTTCGCCAGGCACAATTAATGTTCTTTCATGAAGACCAGCCCCTGGAAGAATTAATCTATCGCCTGTGCAAATCACAACTAATGTTTGATCCGCAATATTTTCTTGAACGGTACCATACATTTCGTTATTTCTAAATGCTCCTGCTTCAGTTTTCAAATCATCAAAATCATGAATCTGTTTAGTAGCTCGCAACATTTTTTGCCAAATATTTCCTTTTGTTAAATAAGCCCCATTATTTGGAGCAACTGCTAAAACTTGAGTGTCCCACTTAGAGATCAAATTAGCATAACTTTCATTTTTTGTAGATAAGTGAAGTAAAATATCAGCGCCTGTACTATGTCCTAAAATTCCAGCAACCTTAGCTTCAGCTCCATTAATTTTCTTAAGTTCAGACATAAGTCCATCCCCACTTTGTGTTAAAGTTTCATTTTCAAAATCGTATCCATGTACGTATACTGTTTTTCCAGCAGCTCGAAGTTTTCCTGCAAGGCCACGAAAGTTTCCTTCAGTTTGTCCAGCACCAGCAATTAAAACATAAACTTCTTGGCCTTCTTGTAAATCCCCTAGAAGATTTATTCGTTGTTTAACTTCTGATTTTTGGTGTATGGCTGTATCAATGACATTACCAATTAAAGCCATTCCAGTTTCCAACGCATCTCCCCAAGAAGAATAAGGTGCAATATCTAAACTTGAAGATAACTCATCCCAACATCTTTCACGTCTAGCAACTCTTGCTTCTAAATCATCAGAATCATCAAATAACTGACCTTTAGCTAAATTAACTAAATGCAGCGGTTTGCCTCCAAAATCAATCTGTGTAGAGCTATAATTTATCACAAAACTACTAATTAGTAGTTACTTTAAAAAACTAACCAATATTTTGTTGAATTTATCAAAATCTACTACTTCCTCACTATAGAATTTCAAGCTAGCCAAGGTAAGATTTATAAACAGGCCTAAGTCCAAAGGGTCCATGGAAATAACATTATCTCATGCAACAAAACAAGATGTGACTAATGATACTGGTGCAGTTCGTTTTCCTTGCCCAAGCTGTGGCAAAAACGAGATTATCCGTTCAACCTTCGAAAGAAAGAACGCAATCAAATATACTTGCGCTTGTGGCTTTGTCGGCCCTAATTAATATCATAAATCAATTTTTGTTAAATTAAATAATAAATATGCCAATACAAGGTGGAGAAATAAAATGGGTTCTAAAGCAGTAATTACATTCAAAATCATGCCAGAGTCACCAGATGTTGACTTTGACTCAATTAGTAAACAAGCAGAAGAGATTGCAAAAGCAGCAGGCTCACTTGGAGAAATGCGAACTGAACTTGAACCAATTGCTTTTGGTTTAAAGGCTGTAAAAATTCTAGCAATGTACGATGTTGATGGAGCAGACTTTGATGCAATCATAGAAAAATTCAAAGCAATCCCTCAAGTACAAAACGCAGAAGTTGCTAAAATGGATCTTGCTTTAGGGTAAACCAATTAATAATTTTCTTTTTTTAATCATTTTTCTCTTAAATATCAAAATTACTACTTTTTAGGGACATTGTTTTAAATACGCTTCATTTTAAACGATTCTATGCTAGAAGACTCTTTAACAGCATTGGGTGACCTAGTTTTAACCCCTCAAAGATTACTTGCATCACGTGAATTCTTTTGGGATGAAAATAGTACAGGAAGCCTAAGGCCACCATCAAAATGGGAAATAGAAGTAGGGTTAGATTATCGGAACTTTCCCGATTTTGATGAATCACCTCTAAAAGATAGTTATGCACAAAGAACTGCTCCACGAACTAAAATCAGAACCGATAAATTAGACAAATTGGTTGATGAGCTTCTATCAATACCAGCAAGACAATTCTTTGAAGAATATTTTACAAAAAATCACAGAGGTCTTTTTGAAGATCTCGCAGCAAAAGTCAATGCTGATATGCCAGATAATTATTTTTTAGAAGTCGGTTACGCAGGCACACTAATGCAAGGTCAACCTTTTGTTAATCAAGGGATAGTAATTCCTCTTCTCGCTTTAGCTAATGGACTTGCTCCAACAATTCAATCTCAAGACCTTCCAAACCAAAATCCCTATACTTCAGCTGAATGTGATCTTGCCTGGGATATGGTCTACATGCTTCACCGAGGGATAATCGACATAGATGGTAATCGCCTCAATGAAGAATCATTAGTCAGTCATTATTTGGATTGGCAAGACGCAGAAAAATTAGAGGAATGTGATGAACTAAAAAAATTATTCTCACAAGGATTTTCTTATCCTAGCGGAAGTAATCTACGTTTAGATATTAACCCTGATGCAGAGGAAGCATATTCTCTGTGGGACACATATCCACACGGCGGTGGCCCAGGAAGAGCATACGATTTTACATTTACAACTGCAAGAAAAACACAAATTGCTAATATTTGGATGGATTTTTTTGTAAGGCGAGGATACACCATTGATGAATTAAGATTAAATGCCCCAAACATAGATTTTGAAAAATTAGATCTTCACAAAGGTTTACGAAGATTTGGTGGAAAAGATTTCATTTATGATCTAGAACCAAATAGAATTCCAGAACCCAAAGCAGATATTCAAAGGAAACTGAAAGAAAGATTGCCAGAAGACAATATTGCAGTTAAAGTAGAAGTGAATAAAAGAGGGTACTTTACTGCAGAGGTTAGTCAAAGAAGGTCTACTGCAGTAGACGAGTTAGCGCACAAACTTGTAACAGAACTTGGAGTTCCAGAACACGCACTTGGTCCTCTTTTAGAACTAAGAGAAGAGTTAGGAGATATACTTGCAACAAGAAGAAATTCAACGCCAACTTCAACTCCTTATGTAATTGACCTAATAGACAAAGAAGGTAATCCTCTTGTTGCAAAATTAGGAGCTGGAGTAGAAATTCTAGGTAGAGAGGCTGATGTTCTTCGCGCCATGCAAAATGTTGACGGTCTTGAAGTAATCCCTCCTGAATTTTATGGTGCCACTAGTACAGACCAATTAGCAGCAGTGATCACAAGACATTTAGATGGTCCAATTATAAATCCAAAAAGGGCAGCGTCATATTCAAAATATTTTACACAAAAAAGAGTAGTACTAACACAGGTAGCAAGTGAATTCGAACAAAACGTAACTTTATTTGCTGCAATACCTGAAGTAGAAGACGCTTACCATCTTGCATTATTTCACCACCATATGGGACCATTATCTAAAGAACCACAATTTCAAAAAACTCCAGTTGCAGCAATGTACGGTTGGGGAAAAGTTGAGGTGATGATTGGAAATTCTCACCTATCAAAAGACATCAAAATTGGTGCAAGAAAATTAGAAGAAAAGTACTCCAGGGCAGAACTAATCTGGGATGCTAGTAAATCAGATTCCAAACGTATTGTTCATGGAGATTTCAAAGTAGAAAATATTCATCAAGGTATTAATGGCATCAGACATGTTTTAGATTATGGTCAAACAAGAGTAGGTGAGCCAAGAGAAGATATTATGCGTTATCTTGCAAGTACAATTGATCCAACTGGACCAAGAGAAACTGCAGCAAAAGCGAAGCGCTTTGTAGCAACTTACAAACTTGTTTCTGAAATCTTAGGGGATAACCAATCACCACAAAACATCCTCCAAGCAGCAGGGGCAGATGCATTACGTTTAGGTGCAGGAATTGCATCACATCAGTCAAGAACTGTAGAAGCATTAGATTATCTACGAGTAGCACATTTACTTCTTTAAATCAAGTAGCAAATAGTAAACACTTCCAGAACAAAGTTGTATCATTCTTGCAACATATTGGATTTTTGATAGTAGTGGCGACCCTTTTGTTTTAGAAGCAATTAGCGCATCTGCTTCCTCAAACACTAAAGTTTTTTTCAAAGAATTAATCTTTGAAATGGCGCCAACATCTTTTTTGTAAAGGGCATCAGAAAGTAAATCAAAATAATTACCTACTTTTTCAAGATATTTTTGCGCATCTACTCTAGTTGTACGAGGAACATGTTCATTTTTCATATAATCATGCAAGTAGTATTGCCCATGTCCAATTGCCATCAAATAAGTTAAAAGCTCCCAATAGATTTGTGGCATTTCTAATTGTACTAATTTTCTTGATAAAGAACGTTTAAGAAAATAACAAATTCTATCTAACTGCAAACGTAAATCATCTAAATCTTCTTCTAATTTATCACGAATTAGTTCTTGACTATTTCTCTCATGCATCTCTTTAAGAATAAAAAAAACTCGGCGTAGCATTATTTCAAATTTTTGCTCACTTGGCTCACTTAAATTTTCAAGAACTATTTTTTTACTACCTTTACTTGTTATTTCAAATCCCATCAAGAGTGGAAGAACTTTAGAATTAACTATACGTAAAATTTTAGAACTCCCTTTAACTATGATTTTCCCATAACCTAAACGATAGATGTGGGTAATTGAGGCAGACACTTGTGCCATCTCAGAATCTTTGAAGGACAATACAATCTCTTTTTCGTCTTTTACAAAAGAGCTAACAACTAAGTTATTGCCAATCTCTTCAATTTCAATCTCATCGCCAGCACCAAGGCCCCTAGAATCAACCCATTTCTTTGGCACATAAAAAGTAAAGCCACCAGCTCCTTGAGCAATAAGTTTTCGTTTCATCAAATTCTTCAAAACAATCCTCATTTAACTACTTTTGCCAAATTGATATCATTGATATCAATTAATTTCTAAAGCAAACAAGTCAAACTGATGATATTAGGTGGTTCTGATAGTGTTTTGAATAGATAACACAACAATACAATAGCGAGATGATATTATGACAGAAAAAACCCCATACCAATTTGCAGCAGCAGGCTTAGGCACAGTTGCAGTATCATATTTTGAATTAGATCAAAGAGCATCTAAATTAGGCGCAACACCACAAATTATGCAAGATTATGCTGTTTCATTAACAAGAGATTCTTTTGCAGCAGTTAGAGGATTAACTGGAACAAATACTAATGGATTTTTGAAAGGGATCACTAGGCGAAATGGCCCTCTCTCAAAAGCACTAAGTGATGGGAAAAATACAGCTGATGGTTTAGGGTCCAAACTACGTGAATACATTGGCTCACATGAAGTAGCATTGAGTACATACTTGATAGCAGTAAATGAAGCAGAATCAGATCCTGAGGTCCAAAAAAAACTAGATCCTCATATTGAACAATTAACACGTATCGCTACACGTAGAGAAGTCTATGTTGCTGCAGTTCTAACGCACCTTGGGAATCCAAGAGAAACTGATGAGTCGATGTTAAACAATTTAGGATTAGAACATTTACTGAGGTAAAAAATGAAATATAAACAAAATATCGCAGCAGTAGCTTTGTTACTAGTGGCGCCATTTGTAACGCCTGGTTGCAGCATGTACCAAAATGAAAATCCACTCGATAAAGAAGTTGCAAGATTATCAAATAATATTGCGGATTTTGTGCAAGAAAATCACCCTCGAGATAGTCGTACAACAAACATTGACTATTCTGCGTTTGTTGGTGTAATTGATGGGTCTTGCGTCACAATTGGGGTTGAAGAACATGGTCAAGGAAATTACATTGCACCACGCGGAGCACCAATTAGGGTGTTAGATATCTACAACTCAAATACTATTTTTGAATCATATTCTGCAACTCACATTCATGCATCTGCTGCAAACAGTAATTGTCCAAATGAAGGTCCTCTTTCTGGAATGGTTTATATGACAGACGCAGGAGCAGATGGATTCAATGGTGCAACAAATGAAAATGAATATGGAATAACTGATTTAGAATATATCTATGCACAAGACCCAGATACTGGTTATCTTACAGGGGCTGGCGGAAGAACAGTAACAGAAGCGCAGCAAGCTAACGATTTGGCACTTCCACACCTAAAAGTAATTTGGGATGAATTACAAAAATGACCCAACATCCTCACGTAGAATATCTACAAACACTTGCAGAACAAATCAGATCTGAATCACTAAACTCAGATGGTTCAGTTAACTTAGGTGGACCTCTATCTTGGGCGCACCTTCCTTTTCTTGAAGCGCGCAAAGCAACTGATCCAAATATTGCAACCGATGCAATTGCAAAACCTCTTGATTGGCAAGTAGAAGACCCAATGCATCCTTTATTGTATGGTGAAGAATACAATAGAAGGGGGACAGGATATGACTCTGGTTGTTATGCTAGTGTCAATTTTTTTTTTACCACAATTTGCAAGATATGCTCTTCTTGGACAAGAAGCCGATTTTTTACTTGAAAGATATTCTCAAGGGCTAATCAAGGTACAAAATGATGATGATCTAAAGCATGGTTACCCTAAATTAATCAGTCATAATAGAGTAAGAGAAGTAAGTTTAAGGAGTGGTCGCTTTGGGTATGACTTTCGATCATTTGTACACCATAATGATGATCTAGATAAATTACCTCCATCCGTTGCTGCAGTGACAGCAGCATTTTTTTATGAGCCATATTATCCTGGTGGTCCCTTCGAGTTTTTAGTAAAAGGATCCGAAGATGCAGCGAAAGCTCTACAAGAAGCAGATTTTCTAAAACCACAAGACAAAGAAAATTTAGCTAAAAGTAAGAAGTGGGTAATAGCTTCTAGAGGCTCTTATCCAGTTATCACAACTCTTGGAGCACTCGCATACATGGTTATTAGAGATACGCCCAGAGGAAAAGCATTCATGCAATTACATGGATTGAATTAGTTGATGCTAAATTAACATGAACAAAACAACAAAAGATTGGTTAAGTAGAGCAAGTGTAATAACGTTCTTTTCTATGGGACTTTGCGTAGGATCTGGAATTACTCCCAAGGAATTAGCGCACGGGTTATATCATCTTGCTGAGCAAAAAGTAAATGATCTTACTACAGTAGATTCAAAGTATACTGCATCTGATTTAGAGAAAATAGTGAGTATAAATTTTCCTAAAAAAGACATTATTCATATAGCTCCAAATTCAAATTTAGGTGGGATGGTACAAACAGATACTGTATATTTCACATCATCTTATGGTGACTTCACAGCATACCATTCTATTGAACAGTTAACAGAAGTTTTTGAAGATGGAAAAAATAAAACAGATTTAACTATACACACAAGTATCCCATATTTAGAAGTCACGACAAACGGTTCCTCGGGTGAACTGCCTATACATATTCAAAATACGTGGAACTATAACCATGTTGTTAATCAAAGCGCAGGTTGCATTGGTGTAAATATGAAAGAATTAGAGGCTTCAAAAATAAAAGATATTATTATCGATTGCTCAAAAGTGGACAGTTCAATTGTTGACTCTATCAAAGAAGTGGATGATGAAATTAACTCATGGTTTTATACTGAAATTTCTGCGTTTTCAACATGTTCTATCCCACCTCAACAAACTGAAGAATCTAGATTTTATCTTCCTCTGTTTTCAGATAATATAGATGTAACTCCAACTAATTTAGAATATGAGCCTTGGTTAAATTCTTTAAAACAATTTCAAAGAATCTCACGTTCTGGTATATCTGATGAATTGAGATTATTCTTTGATCAATATGATAATCAAATTCAGAGTGGATTCACAAATAGCATAGTTGCAATGAATCCCATATTTAAAGAAACAAAAGATGGTACACCTTATGTCCGCTATGATTTGGAATCAACAAGTTCGGGCTTAGCTGGCCACATGGAAATTAGTGAAGACGTTTTCATTATTGGCCTTAGTATGGGTGCAATAGAAGTGATTTCAAATTACCCTTATGCTAGCAATATAAATATATTTGATATCGTTTTAAAAAGAGATGTTCATGGTGTGACAAACGAACAACTAAAGTCAATGTTAGAAGAAAGCAGCACAAAAATAAACGAGCACTATGAAAACGTAGCAATATTTCAAGAGGTAGATGATGCCTGTGAATTAACTACCCCACTATATGGAGGGACAACATATGGTTTAGAAAACGGGTCTGAAGTTATCTTCTGGCGTCCACATTATACTCATGAATTCAGTACAGTTCCAGGATATACTCAAAGAATCAGTATTGGGTCTCAAGGTGTCGACTAATTACTCTTTTCCCATCAGTAATACTTCTTCGAACTCTTCTTTACTTACTGGCATTACAGATAATCTGCAACCTTTCTGCACAAGTTTCATCTCAGCTAACTTCGCATTCTCTTTCATTTCTTGCAAGCTTACCAATCGATCAAACTTAGAAACAAATTCTATGTCAACCACAGTCCATCTAGGTTTTTCAAAACTGGCTTTCGGATCAAAATATTTAGATTCAGGATTAAACTGTTCTGGGTCAGGCCACGCTTCTTTTACAATTTTGCATTCTCCAACAGCCCCAGGAGGTTTTGCATTGCTGTGATAAAATAACACTCTATCGCCAACAGTGCAAGCGCGCATAAAGTTTCGTGCTTGATAATTACGGATACCTTCCCAATAAATAGCATTGTCACGTTTCATATCATCAATAGAATAAACACTAGGTTCTGATTTGAATAACCAATAATTTACCACTAGAAATTAAGCATTCAATAATTCTTAAGTATTTCTAAAATATCGCAGCTACTAAGCTTACTA
>ENA-OREN01004741-OREN01004741.1-marine-metagenome-genome-assembly--contig:-NODE-4741-length-11667-cov-4.100000_pt1 | contig 11667 bp, 11 predicted proteins | sample MGYA00248624_ERZ508555 | MGnify/ENA primary metagenome ERZ508555 (study PRJEB26222, sample SAMN06267773) | marine metagenome | isolation source: Saanich Inlet, British Columbia, Canada | place...
TTCACTAATCTTCCAGATTCAATGCAATCAATCAAATTTTTATCTATCTGATCTTTTATCTTTCTATACTGACCCATCAAGTCAACCATTTGTATATTTCTTCTTTCCATTTAGTTTTTTTACGGCTTCGCCGTTGTCAGCTACATTAGTAACTAGCCAAAAATTATACTATTTATTATACTATTAAGCTAAATTTAACTTAATAGTATAGCCAAGATTTTCTAAGAAAACCCATGCATTATTTTTTGAAATTCTATCAACAAATCCAGATTCATTGTCAAATTCAGGAATATCAATAATATCTCCAGGTTTAACTTTAAATGTTTCTTGATTAATAAGTTTATTTCCTTTTAAATAATTTTTTAAAATATCTATTTCTTTTTCTCTAACAATCGCTCTTTTTCCAAGCCAAAACATATACCTAACAACTCCATTTACATTAAACACATCATTAATATTTTTTTCATCTAGTTTGACCAAAACCATAGAAGGCAAAACAGGAACATCAACTTTTTTCTTTCTATCACTCCATAATCGAATTTCCTTTCTAACTGGACAATACGCCTCAATACCAAGGGACAATAGTCTTTCTTCTACCTTTTTTTCAAATCTGGGTTTAGTATGTAAAACAAACCAATTCATTGTTTTTCACTTTTATATAATATGATACCATCTTTTGGCACCTTCTTAGCGATAATAAAATCAACATCTCTAGATATTTTATCTTTAATTTTACTCTTTATGTTTTCTAGATAGTCATTATTAACATCATCACCAATTACTACTATTTCAATAATTCCGCTATCAATTCCCTTAGCATAATCTCCAGTAAGAGCAATTATACCTACATCACCCATTCTAGATATTACCGTTTCAACAATTTCTTCTAGACCAAGATCTTGTCTAACAATTTTTTGTAATACCTTAAAAAGTGGATGTTTTATATCAGCATTATAAATTACCCTGTTATTTTGCTTTGATTTAAGCAGATAACCAGCATCTGAAAGATTATTTAACTCCTTTCTAATTGAATTAGTGGATTCATTAAATTCATTGGCAAGACCATTTAAGTAGCCTTTATTAGCTGCGCTAACAAAGAACTTAATAAGCATCCTTAGCCTGGTCTTAGATGTTATTAAAGAATTTAACATTACTTTAATTTAAGTAACAAAAGTACTTAAAATAATTAAGTAATAAAAGTACTTAGTAAAAAAAATTATGATGGGAGATTCTAGTATCTGTAATAATCAGGTTTAAAAGGGCCCTTTTTATTAACACCTATATATTTAGCTTGATCATCTGTAAGCTCTGTAAGTTCAACTCCTATTTTATCTAAATGCAATTTTGCAACCTTCTCATCTAAATGCTTTGGAAGCATATAAACCTTATTTTCATACTTATCAATGTTGTTCCATAATTCAATTTGAGCAAGTGTCTGATTTGTGAATGAATTGCTCATAACAAAACTTGGATGGCCAGTGGCACAGCCTAGATTAACTAGTCTACCTTCAGCAAGTACAATTATTTCATTTCCATTTACATTATAAAGATCAACTTGAGGTTTTATTTCCTCTTTTGAATCAGCATAATTAGTATTAAGCCAATTCATATCTATTTCATTGTCAAAATGTCCAATATTACAAACAACTGTTTTATCCTTCATTTTTTGAAAATGGGTTTCATTTATAATGTTTTTGTTCCCTGTTGCAGTTATAACTATATCTGCATTATTGACAACAGTGTCTAATTTTTTTACTTCAAATCCATCCATTGCTGCTTGAAGTGCGCATATCGGATCAATCTCAGTTATTGTAACTATACTGCCCGCTCCTCTAAATGAAGCTGCGCTTCCCTTTCCTACATCCCCATATCCACATACAACTACCCTTTTTCCAGCTAGCATTAGATCTGTAGCTCTTCTTATTGCATCTACAGCACTTTCTCTACAGCCATACTTATTGTCAAATTTACTTTTAGTTACAGAATCATTAACATTTATAGCTGGTATTGGAAGTGTACCATCCTTCATTCTATCATATAATCTATGTACTCCAGTAGTAGTTTCTTCGCTAAGCCCATTAATACCAGAGACAAGTTCTGGGTAATTATCTAAAACCATATTCGTTAGATCCCCGCCATCGTCTAAAATCATGTTTAATGGCTTTCTGTCTTTTCCAAAAAATAAAGTTTGTTCTATGCACCAATTGAATTCATCTTCTTTCATTCCCTTCCATGCATAAACTGGAATACCTGCAGCTGCAATAGCCGCTGCTGCATGATCTTGAGTAGAGAAAATATTACATGAGCTCCAAGTTACGTCAGCTCCTAATGCTATTAATGTCTCGATTAAAACTGCTGTTTGTATAGTCATATGAAGACATCCAGCAATCCTAGCGCCTTTTAAAGGTTTTGAGTTGCCAAATTCTTCTCTTAATTTCATAAGACCAGGCATTTCAGCTTCCGCTAATTTAATTTCTTTTCTACCCCAATCAGCTAAAGACATATCCTTAACTAAATAGGGATGATATTTAATTTTTTTATCAATCATAAAATTTACAATTTAAATTCACTTTTTATTTTATCTACAAAATCAAGTTTTTCCCATGTAAATAATTCTACATCCAAAATTAAAGAATTTCCATCTGGCGACTTAAATTCTTTCTTAATAATTTCATTTTTTCTTCCCATATGTCCATAAGATGCAGTCTCTAAATACATTGGAGACCTCAGCTTTAATCTCTTTTCAATATAGTATGGCCTCATATCGAATATATCCTCAATTTTCTTTGCTATTTCTGAATCAGAAAGATCTATTTTAGTAGTGCCATATGTATTAACAAAAATACCCATTGGCTTAGCTACTCCAATTGCATAGCTAACTTGAACAAGAATTTCATCACATACGCCCGCAGCAACTATATTTTTTGCAATATGTCTAGTAGCATACGCAGCACTTCTATCAACCTTGCTAGGGTCTTTTCCAGAGAATGCTCCACCACCATGAGCTCCTTTACCACCATAAGTGTCAACAATAATTTTTCTACCAGTTAACCCTGTATCTCCATGTGGACCACCGATAACAAACTTGCCTGTTGGGTTTATATGATATTCTATTTTATTGTCAAATAAATATGAGTAATTAGGATTTTTTTTGATAACCCTAGGGATTAAGATATTAATCATATCATCACTTATTTTTTTTAACATCTCTTTTTCATCTGCAAAATCATCGTGTTGAGTTGAAATAACAATTGAAGTTATTCTTTGGGGTCTATTATCTTCAGAATACTCAATAGTAACTTGAGATTTTGAGTCAGGTCTTAGGTATTTTATTTCAATATTTTCTCTTCTTAATTCTGCTAATTCTAGTAATATTTTATGCGATAGATCTAGTGATACTGGCATATAATCATCAGATTCATTTGTTGCATATCCAAACATCATACCCTGATCTCCTGCCCCCTGATCTTCAGGATTATTTCTCTCAACACCTTGGGTTATATCTTCTGATTGTTCATGAATTGCAGATAAAACACCACACGAATTTGAATCAAACATGTACTCACTTTTAGTGTATCCTATTTTATTAATTACATCTCTAGCTATCTTTTGGACATCTAAATATGCTTTTGACTTAACTTCTCCAGCCAAAATAACCTGACCAGTAGTAACTAAAGTTTCACATGCAACCTTAGCATTTGGATCAAAGGCTAGGAAATTATCAATTAATGCATCACTAATTTGATCAGCAACCTTATCTGGGTGGCCTTCACTAACGGATTCTGAAGTAAATAAATAACTCATATATTTTGCAAATTTAAAATTATTTTTTTAAAAAATAGCTCTAGCAATTTTTTTAATATTATCTGATTTTCCCATAGAATAATAATGTAGAAAAGGAACATTAAATTCTTTTAATTCTTTACTTTGTTCTATACACCATTCAACACCTACTTGTCGTATAGAGTCTCTAGTTTTACATTTTATAATCTCTTTGATTAATGGTTCTGGTAAATCAACATGAAATCTATGAGGAAGAGTGTTAAGGTGCTTTAGAATTGAGATAGGTTTTAATCCAGGAATAATTGGCACTTTAATACCCTCCTCTCTGCACTTTTTTTCAAAACTAAAAAACTTTTTATTGTCAAAAAACATCTGAGTGATAACATAGTTTGCTCCAGCTTTAATCTTTTTCTTTAAAAAATGAATATCACTTTCCATACTTGGAGCCTCCATATGTTTCTCAGGATAACCAGCAACACCAATACAAAAATTAGTTGGGTTAGGGTTTAACATTTCTTCATCTAAATATACCCCCTTATTCAGATTAGTGATTTGGCTAACTAGTTCATTTGCATATGAATGTCCATCAACAGTTGGTTTAAAATAATTTTCAGATTTAACTGCATCTCCCCTTAAAGCAACAATATTATTGATTTCTAAAAAATCTAAATCTATTAATAAATTTTCAGTCTCTTCCTTTGTAAATCCACCACATAAGATATGTGGAACTGCATCAACCTTGTATTTACTTTGAATAGCAGCGCAGATACCAACAGTTCCAGGTCTTTTTTTAACAATTCTTTTTTCTAATAACCCGTTACCATGATCCTTATATATATACTCCTCTCTATGATACGTTACATCAATGAATGGAGGATTAAATTCCATAAGAGGATCAATACTCTCAAAAATAGATTTAATACTCTGTCCCTTTAAAGGAGGTAAAATTTCGAAAGTAAATCTTGTTTTACCATTAGATTCTGCTATATGATCAGTTACCTTCATAAATTAAATTTTTGCAAATATACAATCAAATTTTACTAATTCCATTATTATTAATTATACTAAGTTTGGATTTAGCCACTTTCTAGCTTTATCGTTAGAAATCTTTCTTCTTTTAGAATAATCTTTTAATTGATCTTCCTTAATTTTTCCTAAACCAAAATATTTTGAGTTTGGATTAGAAAAATAATATCCTGAAACAGATGCAGCAGGCCACATAGCTAAATTCTCAGTCAACTTTACACCTATAGATTTTTTAACAGATAATAATTTCCAAATTGTTTCTTTTTCTAAATGATCTGGACATGCTGGATATCCTGGAGCAGGTCTAATACCTGTATACTTTTCTTTTATTAATCCTTCATTATTAATTTCCTCATCTGGAGAATAGCCCCAATAATTAATTCTAATTTGACGATGCAAATATTCTGCAAAAGCTTCTGCTAATCTGTCTGCTAAAGCTTTAATCATTATTGAACTATAATCATCATTTTCTTTTATGAATTTATTTGCTTTTTCATCACAACCAAAACCAGTAGTTACGCAAAAGGAGCCAACATAATCTTTAACTTTTGTATTCCTAGGTGCTATAAAATCTGACAAGGCTATATTTGGAATACCCTCTCTTTTTTTTAACTGTTGTCTTAGTGTTATAAATTTATATCTACTACTATTTCTTTTTTCATCAGCATATATCTCTATATCATCATCAACTGAATTTGCGCAAAAAATTCCAAAACATGCTTTAGCTACTAACCATTTTTTATTTATAATTTTTTCTAACATCTCATTAGCATCATTAAATAAATCTTTGGCTTGATTACCAACAAGCTCATCTTCTAGTATATTTGGAAATCTTCCATGGAGCTCCCAAGATCTAAAAAAAGGAGTCCAATCTATATATTCTTTTAAAAGATTTAAATCTAAATCTTCAATAATTTTTTTACCTAAAAAATTTGGTTTAACTATTTTTTCTTGATCCCAATTAATATTAAACTTATTATCTCTTGCAGAATCTATATCAATATATTGCTTTGAACTCTTTCTATTCAAAAAATTTTCTCTTAACTGGTCATATTCACTATTTATGTTATTAATATACATTTCACTTTCTCTTCCAATAATTTTGTTAACTACTAGTACCGCAGAAGAAGCATCTTTAACATGAACCAATGGATTATTTAGTTCTGGATGAATTTTAACAGCTGTGTGAGCTTTTGAAGTTGTAGCGCCTCCAATTAATAGAGGAATACTAATGTTTTGTCTTTTTAATTCTTGAGCCAAGAATATCATTTCATCTAGAGATGGCGTGATTAACCCTGATAAACCAATTATATCAACTTTATTTTTTAATGCTTCAGATATAATTTTCTCAGGTGGTACCATCACTCCTAAGTCTATTATCTCAAAATTATTACAAGCCAAAACAACGCTCACAATATTCTTTCCAATATCATGGACATCTCCTTTTACTGTTGCCATTAAAATTTTTGCTTTTGATTTATTTTTAGATTTTTTTTCTTTCTCAATGAATGGCTCTAGATATGAAACAGCCTTTTTCATTACTCTAGCAGATTTAACTACTTGTGGTAAAAACATTTTTCCAGATCCAAAAAGCTCTCCAACAATATTCATTCCGTGCATTAGATTTATTTCTATAACATCTATTGGTAGATCAGAAGATATTCTGGCTATTTCTACATCTTCAACTATATAAGCATCTATTCCCTTAACTAAAGAATAGTCAATTCTTTCTTGCAAATCTTTTTCTCTCCATTCTTGAGTTTCTTTTATTATTTTCTTTTTTGAATCCTTTACCTTTTCTGCATATTCTAATAGCTTTTCTGTTGCATCTTCACTTCTGTTAAGCAGAACATTCTCAACAATATCTAATAATGTTTTATTAATACTTGTATAAGGCTCGAGCATATTTGGATTAACAATGCCTAAATTCATTCCATTACTAATTGCATGAAATAAAAAAGCTGAATGCATGGCTTCCCTAATAATATTATTTCCTCTAAAAGAAAATGATACATTGCTAACTCCTCCGCTAACATTAGCATATGGCAAATTATCTCTTATCCATTTTGTGGCCATAAAAAAATCTAAAGCATTGTTTTTATGCTCATCCATCCCTGTTGCAACAGGAAAGATGTTAGGATCAAAAATTATATCTTGAGGTTTAAATTTTACATCCTTAACCAGTATATCATACGATCTTTTACAAATTTCTATTCTTCTTTCATAACTGTCAGCCTGGCCATCTTCATCAAAAGCCATTACTACAACCGCTGCGCCATATAGCTTAATTTTTTCTGCATATTCTATAAATATATCTTCACCTTCCTTTAAACTAATTGAATTTACTATCCCTTTTCCTTGAATTATCTTAAGTCCAGCTTCAATTATATCCCATTTGGAACTATCTATCATAATAGGAACTCTAGAAATATCAGGTTCTGCAGCAATTAAATTTAAAAACTTAGTCATAGCCTCAATTCCATCAATCATTCCTTCATCCATGTTTATATCAATAATTTGGGCACCACCAATAACTTGCTCTCTAGCTATATCTATTGCTTCTTCGTAATTATTATTTTCAATTAATCGTAGAAATTTTCTTGATCCAGTAACATTTGTTCTTTCGCCAATATTAATGAAGTTAGATTCAGGAGTAACCCTTAAAACTTCAAGACCAGATAATGTTAAATATTTAGTATCTCTCAAAATCAATTTGTTTTTCTGATTGAATAATCATTTGCAATTTCTGCAATTAATCTAATATGATCTGGAGTTGTCCCACAACATCCACCTATTATATTCACTAAACTATTTTTTAGATAATCTCTAATTAAATTTTGCATTTGCTCTGGATTTTGATCATATTCCCCAAACTCGTTTGGCAACCCAGCATTTGGATGAACAGAAATGTTTAAATCCGTAATCATAGATAGTTTTTTTATATATGGATAAAGCTGTTCTGCTCCCAAAGCACAATTAAGTCCAATACTTAAAAGGTTGATGTGAGAAATTGAAGTTACAAATGCTTCTAAAGTTTGCCCAGATAATGTTCTACCACTTGCATCTGTTATAGTTCCGCTTACCATAACAGGTATATCTATAGAATTTTTCTTTTTATAATTTTCTATTGCGTAAAGTGCAGCTTTTGCATTTAACGTGTCAAACACAGTTTCAACAAGTAGAATATCAACACCTCCATCGATTAATGCTGCTATTTGCTCTGTATACGAGGTTGACAAGTCATCAAAATTTACTTCTCTATAGCCAGGATTATTAACATCTGGCGACATACTTGCAGTTTTATTTGTTGGGCCTATTGAACCAGCAACAAATCTTGGTTTTGTAGAGTTATTCTTATATTTTTTTGTTGCTTTTTTGGCAAGCCTTGCAGATTCATAATTTAATTCATAAACTAAGGATTCCATGTTATAATCTGCCATAGCAATAGATGTTGATGAAAAAGTATTTGTCTCTATTATATCGGCGCCTGCTTGTAAATACTTCTTATGTATATTAAATATTGCTTCAGGTTGTGTTAGGGATAAAAGATCATTATTTCCTTTAAGAGAAGAATTATAATTTTTAAATCTATCACCTCTGTAGTCAAATTCATCAAATTTTAACTTTTGAATCATAGTCCCCATAGCTCCGTCAAGAACTAGAATTCTGTCTTTTAAAAGACCCGCAATGTTATATGGAATTTTTTTCATTCTGTTTTAGCTTTTTTAGAGGTAGCAATCAGTCAAATTTATCCCCGTATTGGACGCAAATATATAAAAAATCTATGAAAGATGATTTTCTATATCAGAATGTAGTGATTCATCAACCATCTTTTTCCAACTAGAGTTACCATTTTTAATAAAATCTCTTATTTTACTAGCAGAAATAAACATTGCCCCACTGTTACTTGGCGGTTCATATTCATTTATCTCATATCCAACCCCCCTTCCATAGTTTACCGATTCTATATCAGAAATAATTATAACTTTAACGTCATCTCCCTTACTTTTGTGATACTTTCTTATCATTCTTGCAGTCTCTTTCGCAGTAAAAGGATTTCTCTCATCAGGATCTATATCCCTAATCATAATAAGGGCTGGTATACCGAGATCTAATTTTTGTTTAATCAATTCTATATGTCCATAATGATAGGGTTGATATCTGCCTACAAAAATTGCATATTTTTTATCTTTATTTGATGTAGGATCTCCTCCATGATTTTTCTTATTCCACATTGTAAAATAGTTTATTTAATATAGTCTTCTAAATTTCTTTTTGGATTCCAATTTAATAATTCATTTGCTTTTAAATCTACACATAATGTATCTCTAACTTCACCTTTTTTCTGGGGTATATATTTTTTTTCTCCACCAAATATGTTAGCTACTTCATTTATTGAATAATTTACCCCTCTACCTAGCTCAAATGTTTCACCATTAGCTTTTGAATTATCATCTGTTATTAAATCAATTCCGCATTTAATAAGCCCATCAACAATATCATCAACATGGGTAAAATCTCTTCTTTGCTGACCATCTCCAGTAATTGTTAATGCTTCATTATTAGTTTTTTGTCTTTCAAATATTCCTATAACGGTACAATATTCTCCTTCAGTTAATTGATGCAGGCCATATACGTTATAAAATCTGCAAATAGCAATTTGTAAAGAATAAACCTTTGAATATAATTTACATAATTCTTCTCCCTGCCATTTTGTAAATGTATAAGGGTTTTTATAGACTCCTCCATGAGTTGAACTTGAGCCAGCATATACTAATGGTATATTTTTTTTCTTACACCAATCCAATAAATTTATAGTGCCCTCTACATTAGTTTTAAATGTAATTGAGGGATTTTTAAAAGAAGGTTGTATTCTAGGAAGTGCTGCTAGATGAAAAACTACATCTGGGGCTTCTATAAAATCATCAAAACTCTTATAATCGCAAATATCTACTTTGAAATATTTACATCCCTTTTGCTCATTTTCCTTTTTACCAGTAGAATAATTATCTATACTAACTACTTCATGCCCTTCTTTTAATAATGCTTTAATAAGATTAGTCCCAATAAATCCAACTCCACCTGTAACTAAAAATTTCATATAAATAAAACTACTTAATAATACATTTTTCTCTTAAACATTCCATTAGAACTGCTACAGAATCTTCAATAGATAAATTATCTAAACTTATTTCAGAACTTAATGGCTCTTCATACGGAGCATCAATTCCAGTAAAACCTTTTATTTCACCAGCTATTGCCTTTTTATATAGCCCTTTTGGATCTCTTTTTATACACTCCTCAATAGGTGTATTAACAAAAACCTCAACATAGTCTGAACCAATAAGATCTCTAGCTGACTTTCTATCTTCCCTATATGGAGAAATAAAAGCTGTCATAACAATTGTTCCAGAATCAGCAAAAAGCTTAGCCACCTCACTTATTCTTCTTATATTTTCCTTTCTAGATTCTGGAGAAAACCCTAAATCCTTATTTAGGCCCACCCTGACATTATCACCATCTAAAATGTATGTTTTTAATCCTCTTTTATTTAATTCTACATCAAGCTTATTGGCAATAGTAGATTTTCCTGATCCAGAAAGACCAGTAAACCAAATAACTATTCCCGGATGTCCATTGTTTCTTTCTCTTTGCTCCCTAGATACTAAAAAATTATGCTTAGTAAGATTTGTAGACATTTAATGTTTTTTAAAGAACGCAAATCTACTAAATTAATTATGCTATTTTAAAAGAAGTTTTATTTATTAATTTTGGAAGATTAATTTCTTCTAGGATAAATGGTGGCCCAGGGAGGATTCGAACCCCCAACCCTCAGAGCCGAAATCTGATATTCTATCCAGTTGAACTACTGAGCCAATATTTTAATTTAAATTATTTCTGACAATAATAGATATAGTCTTACCATCAGCTTTACCCATTAACCTCTTTGTAACTATTCCCATAACCTTTCCCATATCTTTCATTCCTTCAGCACCAGTTTCATCTATTACTTTTTTTACTTCATTCTCAACCTCTTCTTCAGACATAGCCTCAGGAAGAAACTCCTCAATTACTTTTATTTCATCCAATTCTGGTTGAGCTAAGTCCATCCTATCCTGATTTTTATAGATATCAGCACTATCTTTTCTTTGTTTAACTAATTTTTGAAGGATTTTAAGCTCATCTTCGTTTGAAATTTCATCACTTGATCCTTTTTGTGTTTTGTGAAGAATTATTGCTGACTTTATAGCCCTTAATGATCTTAGTGAAGTTTGATCTTTTGACTTCATAGACTCCTTCATTGCTGTCATAATTTTATTTTCAAGACTCATAAATATTTATTTTAGTTTAATCTACATTGTCATGTAGAAACGAGTTGTTCTTTCTAAGTTGAATGTCTTCATTTTCATCTATGTCAAGAGTGAATCTTGAGCGTTCCTCTTCAGAAGAATGCTTAGTTTCTTCTAAATCAACCCCATGCCTTTTATATGCTGGTTCCTTTTCAATTTCATCAATTTTTGAATTATTAAACTTATAGTTAAATTCTTTCATTCGCAATCTTCTCTCTTTAGATCTTTGTTTTTGTAAATCTGCTAGTGAAGTATTTAAAGGATCTATTTCTTCTTCTGAATCTGAAATTTCTGAAACTATGTCTTCCTTAACTTCTGTTTCTATTTCTACTTCTGTTTCAACAATATCACTGTTTTCTGTAAAAGTATTTTTCTCTGATACTTCATTTAATGGCTCAAATATTAAGTGATCCTCAATTTCATGTATTACCTCTCCAATTTCATTTTTTTCTTCAGTTGGTATCAACTCAATATAATCTATAACTTCAATTTCATTAACATCTATAGC
>ENA-OREN01004742-OREN01004742.1-marine-metagenome-genome-assembly--contig:-NODE-4742-length-11665-cov-3.215568_pt1 | contig 11665 bp, 13 predicted proteins | sample MGYA00248624_ERZ508555 | MGnify/ENA primary metagenome ERZ508555 (study PRJEB26222, sample SAMN06267773) | marine metagenome | isolation source: Saanich Inlet, British Columbia, Canada | place...
TAAGTGACGTCTTCGCCCATGTTACCGCCCCGGTTGACGCCGGAAAGGACGAGATCAGGCTTCTTGTCTTTGATGATGTGACGGACAGCTAGCATCACGCAGTCGGTTGGAGTGCCCCGAGCGGCAAATTTCTTCGGCGAGATTTCGCGAATGCGCATGGGCTCGGTCAAGGTCAACGAGTGGGACGCGCCACTCTGCTCGTTTTCCGGCGCGACGACCCACACGTCGTCGGTGAACTGGTGGGCCACGTGTTCCATAATTTTGAGGCCCGGCGCATTAATTCCATCGTCGTTCGAAATCAAGATGCGCATGTCGGGCCGGCGTAGCGGCGACGTGTTGGACTCCGTAATCAGGATAGTACCTCTAGGCCGCCCATGTACGGCTGCAGGGCCTGTGGGATCGCGATCGACCCATCGGCGCGTTGATAATTCTCAAGTATGGCGACCAATGTCCGCCCGACCGCGAGGCCGGAGCCATTGATCGTGTGGACGAACCGGGTGCCTTTGCCCTCACTGGGGCGGAAGCGCGCACTCATGCGCCGCGCCTGAAAGTCGCCAAAGTCGGAACAACTTGAAATCTCTCGATAAGTGCCCTGCCCCGGCAACCAAACTTCAAGGTCATATGTCTTATGAGCAGCAAAACCCATATCACCAGTGCAAAGAATGACAGCGCGGTAGGGAAGCTTGAGCCTTTTTAGCACTTCTTCAGCAATACCCGTCATGCGGTCCAGTTCATCATTCGATTGTTCCGGTACCGTAACACTTACCATTTCCACTTTTTGAAATTGGTGAAGACGGATCATGCCACGTGTATCGCGGCCCGCTGATCCTGCTTCCGAGCGGTAACAACTACTAAGACAAGTAAAGCGAAGCGGAAGCTTTTCTTCCTCAATAATGCTTTCACGCACCAAATTAGTGAGCGGCACTTCACCGGTCGGGATTAGATAATGACCAGAAGTGGTTTTAAAGAGATCTTCTTCAAATTTTGGCAGTTGACTAGTACCGTAAAGCGCCTGATCACGGACCAAAAGCGGTACGGATACTTCTTCGTAGCCATATTCTGACGTATGCATATCGAGCATAAATGCGGCAAGAGCACGTTCGAGTTTGGCTAGATGGGAGCGTAAAATAACAAAGCGCGCGCCTGACATTTTAGCCGCGCCTTCAAAGTCCATCTGACCCAAGTCTTCGCCGATATCAAAATGCTGTTTAGGTTCAAAATCAAAGCTGGGAATATCGCCCCATTTTCTGATCTCAACATTATCTTCCTCACTTTTTCCGTCAGGAACTTCCGGGTCTGGAATATTGTCGATTTTGGAAAGTGTTGCGGTGAGATTTTCTGATAAAGTGCGCACTTCTTCTTCGAGAAATGCCATTTTATCTTTAAGCTCACCTACTTCACGAATAGCGTCTGATGCATCCTCACCTTTGGATTTAGCCATTCCGATTGCTTTAGAAGCATCATTGCGTTTTGACTGGCATTCCTGCAGTTCGGTTTGTTTAGCGCGAAGTTCAGTATCTACACCAAGAAGAGCTGCTGATTGTGGTTCCATCCCACGGCGGGCCCAGCCTTTATCATAATGCTGTGCATTTTCACGTATGGCTTTTATATCAAACATCTTCTTCAGGCTGCTTTATTGTTAATTTGATAACGATAATGGAAATTTCATAAAGAATTAAAATAGGTATCGCGAGCCCTACCTGGCTTATAGGATCTGGCGGCGTCATAAAGGCAGCAAAACAAAAGGCCGCAATGACAGTATATTTTCTTTTTTCAGCGAGTCCTTTGGCCGTTACAAAACCAACCCGGGCAAGCAACAAAAGCAGGATCGGCAGTTGGAAGCTAAGTCCGAAGGCAAACATAAGCAGAATAGTCAGTGACAAATATTCTTTAACGGCGGGAAGTGACTGAATTTGCAGCGATGATGCATTATTAAGCTCACCGGCAACAAGTTCACCAACACCGCCCACTTCGTAGGACATAAAGAAAGCCCATGCATTTGGAATAACCAGATAATAAGCGATTGAGGCACCAAGAACGAAAAGAATTGGTGTTCCGGCTAAGAAAGGCAAGAAAGCATTTCTTTCATTTTTATAAAGACCTGGCGCGACAAATTTCCATATTTGTATTGAAACCATTGGGAAAGTCACTGCAAGCGCCACATAAAAACTAAGCCTGATATTAACAAAAAACTTGTCCTGAAGTCCGGTAAAAATCATCTTCGGTTCTTTGCCAAATGATTTGGCAACATCGACAAAGGGTTGTGCGAGAAAATTATAAATATAATCTGCAAAAACAAGACAGACACAAAACGCAACCAGAATATAAGCCACACTCCAGATAAGTCGTGTTCTAAGTTCAATCAGATGATCCAACAGCGGCGCGGAACTTTCTTCAATTTTTTCTTCAGCGGCCTCTTCACTCATCTGACTTACTCTTTACTTCAGTTTCAGAAGCTTCTGCAGTAGCGACAGGTTCAACCTTAGTTGGTTTAGCCTTAGTTGACTTAGCTTTGGCCGGCTTAGCCTTAGTTGGCTTAGCCTTAGTTGGTTCAGCTTTAGGCGGCTCAGCTTTGGCTACTACTTCTTCAGCTTTCGGCTCTTCATTATCAGAAGTTTCTGGTTTTTTTTCTTCTTTTATATCCGGTTTGGACGGCGAATGTGTTCCGCCACCTTCATAGTCATACTGATCATAATCAAATTCTTCATAATCTGAAAATTCAGCAGTCGGATCGACAGCAGGCTTTTTCTTCTTCTTACCCACATCATCAAGAGAAATATTACCGGCCTCATTTAGCTTACGGGTAACATCATCAAGTTCCACTTCGTCGGCCATTTTTTTGACCCCGGCCTGGAACTCACTTCCCATTTCACGAACTTTACGCACCATCTTCATTCCTGAGCGAATGACTTTTGGCAAGTCTTTCGGGCCGACCACTATAATGGCCAGCACCGCGACGATAAATAATTCTGGAAATCCAATATCAAGCATCAAACATACCTAGCAAAATTTAAAACTAGCTTGCGCTATCTGATTTTTCAGTTTTTTCTTCAGAAACAACAGTGTCTGATTTTTTTTCAAGGTTTTTAGGTGCTTCATCTTCGGGTTCGTCATCGTCTTCCGCGATACCCTTCTTAAAGCTCTTAATTCCCTGAGCGACATCCCCCATCAGTCCGGAAATTTTTCCCCGTCCAAATAAAAGAACTAGTAATACAACTATAATTAAAATCTGTGGCCAACCTATACCCATGGTATATCTCCTAAAAATTCAATTTCCCTCATGCTTACACAGAGGCATTTTTTCACGCAAAAGATCGACGATCTTGGATAGGAAATCAATAGAAATATATTTTTTTAAGAGATTACCTGCTCCTCAGAACTGCTTTCATCATCATCCATCGGCAGGTCGGGTTGCTCTTCTTTTGGTTCTTCATCGCTTAAAAGGTTTAATCTTGCCGTATTCACGTTATCAAGAAAACCTGCTGCTTTAAGCTCCGCAAGACCAGGTAAGTCTTTTACACTATTTAATCCAAACTGTACAAGAAAATCTTCAGTCGTGCCGTAAGTCATTGGTCTACCTGGCGTTCTTCGTCTTCCAACGGGCCTTACCCATACTGCTTCCATCAAAACATCGAGCGTTCCCTTGCTAACGCCAACGCCGCGAATATCTTCTATTTCGGCGCGCGTTACTGGTTGGTGATAAGCGATAATCGCCAATGTCTCGACAGCCGCTCGCGATAATTTTCTTTCTTTTTCCTGCTCTTTTCGTAGCAAAAATGCCAGATCAGAAGCCGTTTGAAACATCCATTTACCAGCAACTTCAACCAGATTTACACCACTATCCTGATATTTTTTTTGTAGTTCTAAAAGAATCGCCTCGACGTCACTTCCTTCGGGTAACTGTTCGGCAAGAGCAATTGAAGATAATGGCCGGTCGGATGCAAATAATAGAGCCTCACAAATCCTTAATTGTTCCTGATTATCCATTTTAATTATCGTCCTCTGTTTTTTTATTATCTTGTGCTCTCGCACGAATAAACATCGGGCCAAAAGCCTGTTTTTGTACAAGATCAGCTTTACCGACCTTTGCTAGTTCAAGAGTGGCGGAAAACATACTGGCTTTAGCAGACTTTATAAGCTGCGGATCAATTAGATCATCCGGTAAAAATTGCTCTAAGCTCGTCCAGTCAAGAGCAAGACCCAGCATTCCCGATAGTCTTTCGATCGCTTGATCAAGCGTAAAAACCGCCTTTTTACGAATGCGAATATCAGCAACGGCCTCACGGGTTTTATGTTGGGCATATGCTTTGAGTAGTTCATACATACTAAGATCATAAGTATGATGCTGTTTTATAATGACCGCTTCGGGAGCACCGCGGGCAAACATATCGCGGCCCATTTGATTTCGCGACATTAAAATCGCTGCCCTCTCACGAATAGCACCAAGTCGCTCTAGTTGATAAGTAAGGCGCGCGGCCATTTCTTCTGCGGATAGCTCATCATCATTTTCTTCTTCGGGCAGAAGTAGTTTTGATTTTAGATAAGCCAACCATGCCGCCATCACCAAATAATCCGCTGCAAGCTCAAGGCGCAGGGCACGGGCTTCCGTTACAAATTCAAGATACTGTTTGACCAGTTCTAAAATAGATATTTGCTTAAGGTCCACTTTTTGTGTTCGTGACAGCGCGAGAAGCACATCGAGCGGCCCTTCGAAACCTTCGATATCAACGATCAGCCGTTCTTCGTCATCAATGTCCTCGCCCCTGCTTAGTCGGGGGTCGGGCATTTCAAAGCTGTCTATGTCACTATCTACTTTGTCATTCATATTAAATCAAATTCGCCAAGTTATTTGCAATTCCCAATATAACCTCAACTGGAGGAAAAATAATATACTGAAATACATTCAAATTTAAACCTAAATAGCTTCCGCCGGCAGGAATAATGAAAATCATCATAATAATAATCAGCATTCCATAACGTTCAAGGCGGCTAAGGGGGCGGGCTAAAAAGTTAGGCAACAGTCCAACGGCCACCCTTCCGCCATCAAGTGGCGGAATTGGCAACATGTTAAAAACAGCAAGTATTGCATTAATCAAAATCATGTTAACCAGATTATCCCGAAGCCATATTTGGGCAAATTCAGGAATAAGTCCAAGAAAATTTAACAAAAAAGCCGACATTAAAAGCAGCAAAATATTGGCCCCCGGTCCCGCAAGGGCCACCCAAACCATATCCATACGGGGATTGTTGAGCCTAGCGAAATTTACCGGCACTGGTTTAGCATAACCAAACATAAAACCTGATCCTGATATAAGCAGCATCAAAGGAAGCAGCACTGTTCCAAATGGATCGACATGAACTAAAGGATTAAAACTTACCCGGCCCATTGATTTTGCCGTATTATCGCCAAGCTTCCATGCGACCCAGGCGTGAGCGGCTTCATGTAAAGTTATTGCAAACAGGAGCGGCAAGGCCCAAACTGATATATTTACCATTATGTCTGACATTTATGACGAGTACCCTTTAATAACTTCTAATAGCCAATCATATAACATTTCCTGATTGATATCTCTAGGGGCACGTTTCTTTTTCAGGATATTAATGATCCGGTTATCTTCACCAAGCAACTGATCTTTCGTTGCCGCAAGCACAGCCCGTCGTTCTTCAAACGTGCCATTACAGTGAAGGGCCAGATCGCACCCTGCCTCAAGCGCCTCAAGCGCATTTTCAGCAGGTGTCCCCCTAAGGGCTTTCATAGATATATCATCGGAAACAAGCACACCTTCAAAGCCCATTTCACCGCGAATGATATCGTTAATTACCTTAGGTGAAATGGTGGCGCACTTATCCGCATCAATAGCACTATAAATAACATGAGCCGTCATGGCGCACGGCATATCGTTAAGATTAGTGAAGGGGATAAAATCTGTTTCTCTTAAAATATCGAGCGGCGTTTCAACGACAGGCAATTTCAAATGACTATCCACATCCGCGCGGCCATGACCGGGAATATGTTTGATAATCGGTATAACACCGTTTGAAATCATGCCTTCTGATGCGGCACGGGCCAAAAAAGACACTTTGTTGGGCCGGTCGCCATAAGAACGATCACCGATCACTTTATCGGCCCCTTCAAAAAGCAGATCAGCGACCGGATAACAGTCAATATTTATACCGACATTGGTAAGTTCCGCAGCCATCAAACTGGCATGGACCTGTACTGCCGTTATAGCAAGATCAGGACTTGTTTCATAAATATGTGAATAAATTTCTGCACTGGGATATTTTCTCCAGTGCGGCGGGCCAAGCCTTGCTACCCTTCCGCCTTCCTGATCGATAAGAATGGGAACATCAGCATTTCCAGTAATGTCGCGCATCTGATCCGTCAGTGCCTTTAATTGTTCGGGAGTGTCGCAATTTCTTTTGAATAATATAAATCCGAAAGGACGAAATTCATTAAAGAGTGCCTTCTCTTCGGCATTTATCTCAAAACCCTCTACATCTATGATGACGGGATGATACATTTATTTGATTACCACCAAGCAGTTCTGATTATTGCTTTTAAGTTTTGCGCAGACATCATCTGCTGCTTTTCTTGTCTCCAACATGCCACCGCGAACCCGGTAAAGCACACCCTTGTCACCCAAATCAACCGCCATATAAGTCGGGGCAAGTTTACTTAAGGCAGAACTGTTCTTTTTCTTTACATCTGCCCAGATCGCCTCGGCTTTACTTTTATCACCGATCGCCGCAATCTGAATCATAAAATCACCCTTAGTAACCACGGCCTGTTTTACTGGTGCTGCAGCAGGGATAATTTCTTCCGCTTTTTCTGCGGCGACCTGTACTTGTTCTTCAGTTACTTCGGGCACTGGTCGCTTTAGGGGGATTTCTGAACTCGGCGCAATAACGTCTTCTTTTTCAGTGGCCATATTATCGACCCGGTCAAATATTTCTTTATCCTGAAAAAGTATTTCTTTTCCGCCGGGATCATCGGGTTTTTCTTTGACCACACTATTATCAGCGCGAACCACAGGTATCGGGCCCATAGGGGTATTCTCAGACGTATAGCTCATCCAGACAAGAGCACTAAATCCTGCAAGCACGGTAAATGTAATTGATGATAAAATAAGCCGTCTTTTGGATGTAATACCTTTATTATTTGCAAATTCTTCAGGCAGAGGCCGCAACCAAGACGCGTTATCAACATTTTTTTTGGTCAAATTATTCCACCTCTTATTTGCACGTTACATTTCATCTAATGGCTCAACACCCAGTATATTAAGGCCGGACGCGATAATTTTTGAAAATGCTTTAATCATCGCCAAGCGGCTAAGGGTTACCTGCTTATTATTATCAATAATAAAACGTAGATCAACCCTGTCGTTACCTTTATTCCAAAGTGCGTGAAACTCAGATGCCAAATCATATAGATAATATGAAATTCTGTGTGGCTCATAGGCAAGGGCTGCGCTCTCAACAATGCGCGGCCAATTGACCATGGTTTTGATTAGTTTAAGTTCACTTTCATCATTAAGTAAGCTTAAGTCAGCTTTTGCAAGCGATACCTCTGAAATATCCAGATCCGCAAATGCCGCCGCCGCTTTTTTCATGACAGAAGAAACCCGCGCATAACCATACTGAACATAAAATACCGGGTTATCCTTGGATTGCTCGGTAACTTTAGTAAAATCAAATTCCAGTGAGGCATCATTTTTACGTGTTAACATAATAAAACGCACCACGTCCTTGCCAACTTCATCAACAATATCGCGCAGCGTGATAAAATTACCGGAACGTTTAGACATTTTTACCGGCTCACCGTCACGAAGCAGTTTCACCATTTGGCAAAGCCGCACATCCAGCTCCGCTTTTCCGTCAGAAAGTGCCGTGATAACTGATTGAACACGTTTTACATAACCACCATGATCAGCGCCCCACACATCGATCATCGTGTTAAAGCCGCGGCTTACCTTATCGCTATGGTACGCCACATCAGCGGCAAAATAAGTCCATGCCCCATCAGATTTCTTAAGGGCACGGTCAACATCATCACCAAAATCCGTAGATTTAAACAGCGTTTGCGGGCGTTCTTCCCAGTCGTCAGGCAGTTTTCCTTTTGGTGGCTCAAGCACACCTGTGTAAATAAGGCCTTTTTCCTCGAGCTGTTCCAGTCCTTTTTGGATGCCGCCATTTTCATGCAGGCTCAGTTCCGAGAAAAATACATCATGCTGAATATCCAGTGTATTAAGATCCTCACGAATTAAATTCATCATCGCATCAGTGGCAAAAGATCGAACCGGAAGCAACCATTCGCTCTCGTCGCGGTCTTTCCATTTATCACCGTCGCGCGCAGCGAGCGCCTCACCTACCGGGATAAGATAAGCGCCGGGATAAAGTCCTTCGGGAATTTCACCGACCACTTCACCGAGCGCTTCAAGATATCTTAAATATGCTGAGCGCGCGAGCACATCAATCTGCCCGCCGGCATCATTGATATAATATTCACGCGTAACATCATACCCCACATGATCAAGCAGGGTCGCAAGCGCATCACCAAATACCGCACCGCGGCAATGGCCTACATGAAGCGGGCCTGTTGGATTAACCGAAACATATTCAACATTGACCTTTTCATTTGCACCAAGGTCACTTCTGCCATAATCAAGGCCTTGATCCAGAATTTCGGAAATTTGATTTTGAATAAAATCGGCATTTAGGCGAATATTGATAAAGCCCGGGCCGGCAATTTCTACACTTTCGACCGTGTCAATTTTGATCAGTTCACCTTCAATCAACTGCGCAATATCACGCGGCTTCATTTTGGCCTGTTTAACCAAAACCATAGCGGCGTTTGTGGCAATGTCGCCGTGACTTGCATCACGGGGCGCTTCGGTGGTGATATTTTTCAGCTCCAGATCAGCGGGCAGTTTACCCGCATCACTTAAAGCAGTAATGATATCTTTAATATTATTTTGAAAGTTTTTAAATATATTCATAATTCAAACGTTGATGTATCAAATAATCTTTTATGTTCCAGCAGTGCAAAGCGATCCGTCATTCCGGCAATAAAATCTGCCACTAATCTGGCTTTTTCCATTTCCGTATTATTTTCAAGTGCTTGCTGCCACTCCGTCGGCAAACATTCTGTCTCAGATATGTAAAGATTAAATAGTTCTCGAACCACTCTTCTCGCCTTACTGGACATCCTGTTTACTTTATAGTGACGATACATATTCTTCATTAAGAATTTTTTCAATGCTTTATCTTGATTTCTCATATTTTTAGAAAAACCAATGGTCATTTTACCAGCCGCGCGGATATCCCCTACGGACTGTGGCTTTAACTCATTTAACGATATTCTGCTTGCATCGATCACATCATTTATCATCTGGCCGATCAGGCGTCTTATAATCTCATGCAGCTCGCGGCTCTTATCTAGTTTGCCGTATTTATCACGGACCAGTTTTATATTATCCGCGACCAGCGGCACGACCTCTAGCTGCTCTAACGTAATAAGTCCAGCCTTAAGCCCGTCCGCCACATCATGACTGTTATAAGCAATATCGTCAGCAATGGCAGCCACTTGAGCCTCCGCACTGGCATAAGTATGAAGCTCAAGATCATGCTGATCGTTATATTCTTTAAAATTCACATGAAGATTTGAATAATCATCTTTTTCGCATAAAGGCCCGTTATGTTTGGCAAGTCCTTCTAGCGTATCCCAGGTCAGATTAAGACCTGAAAAACCGGCATATCTATTTTCGAGCTTTGTAACAACCCGAAGCGACTGTGCATTATGATCAAAACCGTCATATGGTTTCATAACTTCATCAAGCGCCTCTTCACCAGCATGACCAAAAGGTGTGTGGCCAAAATCATGGGCTAATGCCAACGCTTCGGTTACATCTTCGTTTAGACCCAACGTTCTGGCAATGCTGCGACCTATCTGCGCTACTTCAATGGAATGAGTAAGTCGGATTCTGTAATAATCCCCGACGTGATGAACAAAAACTTGCGTTTTATGTTTCAAACGCCGAAAGGCTTTAGAGTGAATTACACGGTCACGATCCCGCTGGAATGGTGAGCGATATTTACTTTCTTCTTCAGAATATAATCTACCTCGGGAAGCTTCTGGATTTGAAGCAATTACACTTTGCATGATTTAGTTAACCTTTACATATTGCCGCGAGCGTAAAGCAGGTTTATGTTATGTCTATATATTAATTATGAAAGCCGGAAAAGATGGATCTTTCTTTACCCCCAACAGTAACTGATAGAGCATATGATCGTTTAGCAGAAATAAATGAACATGTTGAAGTCTCTCAAGCATTAAGGATTGCGGTTGAGGGTGGTGGGTGTTCTGGATTTCAATATGAAATAAAATTAGAAAATGGGCCTAATAATGACGATTTAATTTTAGAGAAGAATGGCCAACTGGTATTAATAGATAAAGTATCACTCCCCTTTTTAGAAAATGCAGTAATTGATTATACGCAAGAGTTAATTGGGGCACGTTTTGTAATTGAAAATCCAAATGCTACTTCAAGCTGTGGGTGTGGAATTAGTTTTTCAATTTAGTTAAAATCTCAATTTACATTTAAAAATAACGATAAAATTTATTTAGATTACCAAACACTCCAACTTCAAGGATAACATTAAATGAAGATTGCAACTTTTAATATAAATGGCATTAAAGCTCGACTGCCAGCTTTGTTAGACTGGTTAAGTGAAACTATGCCAGATATTGCAATGTTGCAGGAAATAAAATCAGTTGATGAACTTTTCCCCAGAGAAGAAATTGAAGCGCTAGGATATCAAATACATACTCATGGGATGAAAGGATTTAATGGAGTTGCTATATTATCTAAATACCCTCTTGAAGATATAATGCGCGGACTACCCGGTGATAGTGATGATATTCAAACTCGATATATTGAAGCAACAGTTATAACGAACAAAGGTCCGCTTAGATTATGCAATCTCTATCTACCCAACGGCAATCCAACTCCTGGTCCAAAATTTGATTATAAACTAAAGTGGATGGAGCGTTTATATGAACGAACATGCGCACTAATAAAATTAGAGGAACCATTTTTATTAGCAGGTGATTTTAATATTATTCCACAAGCTGAAGATTGTTGGGATACAAAAGTTTGGGAAAGTGATGCAGCATACCTTCCCGAAAGTCGTGCTGCATATAGAAAAATCTTAAATCTAGGCTTAACAGATGCTTTCCGAGTAAAAAATAAATCTGCAATGAACTATACTTTTTGGGATTATCAAGCAGGTGCTTGGAATAAAAATAATGGCATAAGAATAGATCATTTTTTATTATCATCATCGTGTGCTGATATATTAATTGATTGCCAATCTGATCGTGAATGTAGAGCAAGAGATAAACCATCTGATCATGTGCCAGTTTGGGTAGAGCTCGATATTTAAGCTTTGTAATTATAAATCCAATTATAACGGTTTTTTAAAAATGAAGGATGTAATTTTGTTATAAAAAGCATAGTAATATGGAAAAATTTCCTAAGTATTAAATTATTAATGTGAAAAAACTTTCCATTTTTAATAGATGTTTTCTGCACAGCAGTTACTCGTTTTTTTCTAATATTTTCATATTTTTTTAATGCAGTATCGATATTATTAATTTTATTTA
>ENA-OREN01004746-OREN01004746.1-marine-metagenome-genome-assembly--contig:-NODE-4746-length-11656-cov-3.239313_pt1 | contig 11656 bp, 10 predicted proteins | sample MGYA00248624_ERZ508555 | MGnify/ENA primary metagenome ERZ508555 (study PRJEB26222, sample SAMN06267773) | marine metagenome | isolation source: Saanich Inlet, British Columbia, Canada | place...
GCAAAAAATTCCACTGAAGAAGAGGTGATAATGCGTGAAGCAGAGCCTAGCACTTTGTCTAAACTATGGGATAAATGGAATTCGTTACGCCCAATGGATCAAGAAGCCGACATCATGATGGATCATGATTATGTAGCACGCCGCCATATCCGGACCGAGATCGGGGTGGATATCAAAGCGAAGCTGATAACAACCGATAAGTCTGGTGATTGCACGATAGATAATATCTCTTCGGGCGGTGCGCGGGTCATAACAAAGATGCCTTTGGTTATAGGTCAGGAAGTAACCCTGAAAATGACGAACATCGGTGTTGTCAGCGGTGTGATTGCCTGGGTTTCACGAAACACTTTTGGTTTGAAGTTTTCTGAGGATGTTGATTCTATTGCAGATTTACTATTGTCAGTTGCTATTTACTGATAGTACAAATCTTGACCAGACTTGATTATTCGTGCAACCCTGTATGCAGGGGGGGTGAATAATTGGATTTCAGTTTTTCGGGAGAAGACGATGTCAGAAGATAACAGAACCTTTGAACGCTTTCCCATTGCCCGTCTTGCTTTTGCCGAGAGCATAGAATCTGGTGAAACTTGCTGTGGTGTTCTAAAAAATATCTCTGCTGGCGGGGCCATGATTGATTTGACCATGCCGTTCAAACGTCTCGATCATGTATTTACGCAGGATATGCCTGTAGACGTGACTATTGATGAATTTGACGCTCTTAAAGGCAAGGTTGTTCGGGCCACGCAAAACAGTATTGGTGTGTTGTTCAATATTGACGAGAGCCAGCAAGACGAATTGATGGACAAAATTCTCTCCACCATGGAAAAAGAAGGTGCCACGGCTGAATAACAAGGCTGAATAAAGCCCCTATTCCAGTTTCTCGTTAGCCTTGCGTGCAGACTCAATAGCCTTTTCCATTTCTTTTGCTTCTTTTTCCAATACGGCCTCAAGCTTTTTGATCTTACGATTCAGGGTCTCGATATGGGTTAAGCGTTTATAGCGCTTTTTCGCCTGATGACCGCGCCAAAACTTGCGGATGGGCCATTCAACGGCAACGGCCAGCAAGACCAGCCCGGCGAAGCCGCAAACGAGGCCTGCCGCCAGATAGCCAACCTGATGTATGGAAACCGCCGTTCCCCAAAATCCAATGGTGATCATGGAAGCCGCTGCTGTGAACAGCAATCGGTTTGTAATGGGATCATCGCGAACCATTTGATTTTGCGCCTCAGCAATATTGGTGGCGATTTCACTCAGCGCCATGGCCTGCCATTTTTTGAAAGACATGCCTTCGTCAAGCGAACGACCATCACGAATGAATTGTTCAAGACGCAGAATTACATACGTGGCCCGGTCTTCCGGCGACGGGTTGTCGGGTAGGTCTGGAACAATAAAGCCATCCGGTGATCGGTACATGATGATGCAGAACTCCACACGTAAACATCCACCCCTACTACACCACACAGATGGTTAAGGGAGCGTTTCGATTGACGGAATATGAGTTCGACGATTAGACCTGTCTGTGGAGGGCACCAAGTGAATCTTTGCCCATTTTTTCTGGGCCTGCATCCAGATCACCAATGTGGCCGTAACTTGACCAGACGCCAAAACCGAGTCGATCGAGCAAATCAGGAGGACATTTCGCCATGACCTCGGGTCGCAGACCTCGGCTGTAATTCTCGATTGGACGACATTGTGGGCCACAGCATGCTGTCGTTATGCCAAACCGCGACTCCGCGCTGGAATTTGACCATGCTGAATGCCACAGGCGACCATCAAATACGATTGCCGTTCCGGCGGGTCCCTCCGCTGGTACAGAAGGAATTTTATGGGGAACGCTCACATCTGGTGCCTTGCCACTGAGGTGACTGCCGGGGACGACGCGGGTTGCGCCGGTTTCTTCGGAAAAATCTGTAATCATCCACATGACATTTGCGACCATGGGCGGAGAAATGGGCCCCGCTGCCATACTGGGGTCACACGAATCACCCTGATCGCGCCGCATGGATGAGGCGCGGGCATATGGTGTGTCCGGGTTATGCAGCGGTGCAAGCCACCATTGATCCGTGTGCATTGCCATGATACCCGCACCGGGATGCTGGATTTGCGAATCCACACACGAAATCTGATAATCCGGCCCCAGCATGTGCTCGATCATGGACATAGCGAGTGGATGTTGAACAAGATCAAAAAAGATATCACCCTTGTTCAGCAGCATATTGACCCATTGGGCGTGGGCAATCGGGTTGGCGGGATTACGGTGTTTGTAAACACTCTGCTCGCACTCGGCTTGCTCAAACAACCTGTCTTGAACGGATTTAAGCGTGATTTCGTCCAGTGCTTTTTCAATGATACCGTACCCGAAGGTATCGACGTCATTACGAATTTGTACAGGATCAGTGGATGGTTTTGGCAGACTGGCAATATCCCAAGTGGGCGCCGCCCTAGGCGCGATGGCTTGGTCTGGTCTGGGATCGGTTCTACTCATTCTTCCTCGCTAATAATTCAAATAATCCGGCGGGACTATAGCTGACGGTATCAGAATTCGACCACAAAGTCCTTGAATTTACCTGTTCGTGATAACGGCATGTTATCGAAGTAGGTGAAGTTCACCACAAACGGATACCCCAGTTTTTTCTGAACCCATTTTGTGATGTTGCCTTCTTCCTCGTTTGTGAGTGTGCGTTTGACGACCAGACGGATTTCCATGCGATCCGGGCCCACGTGGGCGAATTGGTACTGTGCAATGGGGGCCATTTCCATGAAGTCTCGCACATCCGGGCTACCCAGCAACGTCCAGCGTTCTTCGCTTGTGGGCAGAACCAAAATGTCCTGTTCCCGGCCCATAATACGGTTGAGAACCGGCATTCCGCGACCACAATCGCAAAGCTCACCCACCTCGGCATAATCACCGACCTGATAACGGATGAGTGGCATGGCGTAGTTCTGCAATGTAGTAACTACCACGCGTCCAGTATCGCCCGGTTTACAAGGTTGGTCATCATTACCCAGAATTTCCAGATAAACGCCTTCGCTTTGAACATGGTAATGATCATGGACTGGGCATTGCAAGGCCATGTAACCGACCTCTCGACTGGTGTACATGTCGTGGACCGGTGTGTTCCAGGCTTCCATGGCTTGCTGGCGCATAAATTCACCAACCATCTCACCGTGAGCTGAAATTCCCTTCAGGAAAGGGAAATCAAACCCGTGTTCAATACAATATGGAGCCAAACGCTTGATGATATTGGGTAAACTAAGCAGGTAGTCGGGCTTGGTCCGCTCAATCCATTCGGCCATGTCTGCAATCGAGGTATTTACGTTTAGGCTGGTGCTGAGGCCAGTTTTAAATACGCCATTTTTAGACCCCCAGGCAACGTGATGTGCGCCATCGGGGTACAAGGCAACGCCCTTTTCCGATGACCGAATAGCCGCCAGTGTGCCTTTTATATTCCGGTTGTGCCAAATGTGGTCACGGGTCGTGAAAGCGCTCCAGTAGGCCAGCGCGAAACTGGTCCTGACCACCCGCACCGGCTTGCCGGTGGTGCCGGATGTGTAGATGGGGCCCAGGCTGCCGTGTGATTTAGGGATGTCGCGGCTGAGCAGTTCCTCGCCTAATCGATTGACCGTATCGCGTTTCAGTACCGGTATATCCAGCCAGCGTCCGGCCTTTAGCGAATTGATGTCATAGGGATTCATATCGCCCATGATAGCGGCGTAATGCGGAATGCTGCTTTGGGCATGGGCCAGAAGGCGGGCGATTTGTTTGTATTGTTTGGCGGCGATATCATCCGGGTCCCACCACTGAGACACGTCAAATTGCTTCAACAGCTTTTGAATACGGGCCGCTTTTTCCGATCGCGGTTTCTGGCGCAATCGCTTCTTCCAGATAGGATCGGTTTCACCCTGTCGCATGCCTATATTCGTCCATCGTAAGCCCTGGCCCCAATGACGGCACAAAGAAGGGTGAATGTATCACGCCCCTGTGCGGCTTTAACTTCGCGGGACAGACTTTCGCGGTCGCGGCACCAGGCACCTTCGCCGCCCATGGCTTTGGCCAATTGGGGGAAATCCGTTTCGCCGAAATCCACGGCCAGATTGGGTAGCTGCATACCGCGCTGTTTCAATTCGATCAACGCCAGCGAGCCATCCACGAAAACCACGATGGGAACTGATATTTTCAGATCCCGAATGGTGGCCAACTCACCCAGAAACATTTCCAATCCCGCGTCGCCTACGAACGCAACCACCGGCCGTGTTGGCTCTGCCAGTTTTCGTCCCATGGCCAGCGGCACGGCACAGCCCATGGTACAAAGCGCCGATGACTGCAACAGGCCGCGCGGCTCATAGCAATCCCAGGCCTGGCTGATCAGAATTCGGTGCGCGCCGGAATCGGCCGTGGCAATGGTATCGCTCGGAAACCCCTTGCGGCATTCATCCACAACTGCACTGGGTCCCCATTCTTCATCCAAGCCGTGACCCGCTCGCAAGGCTTCGCGTGTTTGTGCAGGTTCACCATCCGACCATGTGCTGCCAGTTGTTACGCCCTCGCGGATCAAATCGAGCGTCGCCGCCACATCGCCCGTGAAATTGATGGATGCCTGATGCATATAATGAGTGTTGGATACGGCGGATATATCAATAACACGCGTGTCCGATTGCCACGGGTTTTGCCACCCGGTTCGCATCTCGATCGGATCATAACCCGCCAGAATAATCAGGTCGCTTGCCTGAACAAGCGGCAGCAAATGCTTGTCTGCTTTGGGTGATAATCCTGCACCGCCCAGGCTCAAGGGTTGGTCTTCGGGAATGATGCCCTTGGCTTTGTAGCTGGTGATCAGCGGGATAGAGAGCGCTTTGCAGAAGGCGGCAACAGTAGCTTGGCCCTGTTGGTTGAGGACATCGATCCCGGCGATGACCAGCGGCCGTTTTGCACCCGTCAACCAGTTGCGGGCTGCGGTGAGATCGACGCCGTCGGCTGGGACCATGGCTGACAACGGTGCGCGGTTCGTCGTGGTGGCGATTGGCTGATCGGCTGTCTGCACATCAATGGGTACATCCAGTAATACCGGGCCCGGGCGGCCTTCGGTGGCGATGGCCACGGCCTTGTCGGCGATGACGGATACGGCCCCCTGCTCGACCCGAAATGCAGCTTTGGTAATTGGTTCTGCCAGTTTCACATGATCGAACACCTGATGAGTATAGGTATGCGCTTGGGTGGCGGGCACACACCCGGTCAGCGCAATCATGGGCACGCGGTCTTGCAACGCGTTAGCAATCACATTGGCGGCGTTGGCAATACCGGGGCCGATGGTGGCGACTAGAATTGCTGGTGCTCCATCGTGATGGTGAACGCCTTCGGCCATAAACCCGGCGCAGTTTTCGTGTTTGGTCAGGACCACACTAATGCCCACGTCATCGAGCGCCTCCATAATCGCCAGCACTTCGCCGCCTGGAATACCAAAAGCATACCGGCACCCGGCATCGTACAGGCGCTGGGCGATGATCTGGACTGCTGTGCTCATTGATTGCTCTCTTTACCAGCCAGTCGACTGTAGCCATCGCGGGTCTGGGGTGTCTTGATGCCCAGCACCTTTCCGGCGATGAGGTTCTTGAGCATCTGTGCCGTGCCACCACCAATAGTGAACATGCGCGCATCACGGGCCATACGTTCCAGCGGCAGGCGCCGTGAATAACCCATTGCACCATGAATTTGCAGTGCGTCGTTGGTGACGCGGATGGCGGTTTCCGATGCAATGACTTTGGCTTCGGCTGCCATCAACGGATCGGGAAATCCGGCTTCGGTGTGTTCGGCACTGCTGGCCGCTCGCCAGACCATCAGACGCGCCGCATTCAGCGCCACGGACATATCGGCGAACATCCATTGCAGGCCCTGAAACTCGGCAATAGGGCGGCCAAACTGTTCACGTTCTTTGGCATACTTCTGTGCGGCCTCAAAAGCGCCCTGTGCGATCCCGAGTGCCACGGTTGCGGCCCCTACCCGCTGGGCGTTATAGGCGTTCATCAATCCGGCAAAGCCACGTTTGATTCCATCGGGTGGAATGATGATGCGGTCTGCATCCAGTTTTAAATCTTCAAAATGAACCTGCGTTTCCGGGATACCTTTAAGGCCCATGGCCGGTTCCCTGTCGCCAATCACCAGGCCTTTGTCTTCATCTCGAAAAGCCAGAAATCCGGCGATGCCCTGATCCACGCCATCCTCGATCAGGCGGGCAAAAATCATGTGCATGCGCGACACACCACCGCCGGTGATCCAGTGCTTGGTACCGTTAAGAACATATCCGTTACCATCACGCACCGCGGTGGTGGTCATCTCGGTTGCGGCCGACCCGGCTTCGGGTTCGGTGATACAAATCGCTGGCTTGTCACCTGCCAATACCAGTTTTGCGGCAATAGATTTTTGTTCTGCCGTGCCGTAAGCCATGACGGTACCAATCGCCCCCATGTTGCCTTCCACCACAATCCGCGCGGTCACGCCACAAGCCTTGGCCATTTCTTCAACGACCAGAACTGTATCCATATAAGACAGCCCGACCCCGCCATGGTCGGTCGGAATAGTCATGCCCATGAAACCGTGCTTGGTCAGTTGCTCGACCGTGTCCCATGGGTACTCTTCGGTTTGGTCAACGTCGGCTGCGCGCGCAGCCACATGGCCTTGTGCCAGTTCCCTGGCGCGGGCTTGTAAATCCCGTTGAGCATCTGTCAGATCAAACATGCTGTTTCCCGTTTATGGCCGTATAATGGCTAGCGTAATGGCGTGACCAAAATCTACCATATGTTAGGCTCTGGCCACCAGTGTGCAGGGTGAAATAGAGGACGCGAAGCGTGGTATTGGTAGCGAAAACAATCAGACAACTGACCAGCGCCGATACCAAGGCGTATCGTGATCTTCGGCTGGAAGGGCTACGCTTATCGGCTGACGCTTTCTGTTCAACGTGGGATGAAGAATCTGCCAGGCCTGTGAGCTTCTTTACCGACTGGATCGCGCAGAGAACGATGCTTGGCGGGTTTGTTGAGCAACAGCTTTGCGGTATCGCTTGCCTCCGGATACTTGGCCCGGAAACAATTCCCCGTGAGGGCATGATTAATGCAGTCTATGTGAGCGAAGCGTTCCGGGGTATTGGAATGGCAAGAGACCTCATGGATGCGGCCGTGACCCACGCCCGGCACCAGGTTGATGTGGTCACGCTGAATGTGCTTGCCTCAAATACGGATGCCTTGCGGTTTTACGAACAGTACGGGTTTGAAAACTGTGGCATAGCGCCATCCGAGGCCAAAACATGTGGTCAGTTCGGCGATGAAATTCTCATGTCCATGCCTATGCCTAGTAACGTGTCGTAAGCCAGCAATCAGTCAGTCTTTTTATCCGTGTCCGGGAATACTATCACCGCCACTGGATGATGGAATGATATGAACGTCCTGCTGCGGGAACGGGATGGAATAGCCAGCCGCTTCGATGGCCAGCTTGGACTGTTTGGTCAACTCGAAACCGATCCCCCAGGAATCATCAGAGACGGCCCAACAACGCATGGTCAGATCAACCGAGCTGGCACCCATAGCCCCCACCAGGACGATGGGCTCTGGATCGGCTAGGACGCCTTCGTTTGCATTCATAACGTCGAGCAGGACCTGTGACGCACCTTCGATATCATCGTCATAGGATATACTTACGATGGTGGAAACCCGACGTGTGGGGTTACGCGAATAGTTGACAATGGCCTCGTTGGCGATGGTGCTGTTCGGGACGGCCAGATATACGCCATCGGGTTTTCTTAATTCGGTTGAAAACAGACCGATCTGGACCACGGTGCCGGAAGCACTGCCAGCTTCCACATACTCGCCGATCTTGAACGGGCGCAACATCAGCAACATGACCCCGGATGCGATGTTGGATAGCGTGCCTTGTAGGGCCAGACCGACAGCCAGACCGGCGGCACCCAGCAGGGCGATGATACTGGTGGTTTCCACACCGAACTGGTTGAGCACGGCGACCACAACGATGGTCAGAATAGCGACCCGGAAGATGGTTGCCAGGAACGGCACCAATGTGGCGTCCATATTGGGGATACGGCTCAACCACCGCACGGTTGCATTACGCGCCCATCCGGCGATGATCCAACCCACGATCAGCGTGACCACGGCACCCAGAATATCCAGGCCGTATTCGGTGACAATGGGCAGTGCCTTTTCGATGACTTCCGTATTGAATTCCATGGCTTAGGCTCTCCGATTTATTACATGGCGGCTTGAATGCGGCCCAGAGCCTCGGCCACTTTCTCGCGTGTGGCATTGGCTTCGTTCAGGCGTTCGCGTTCGGTTTCAACAACTTCTGGCGGTGCCTTGGCGACAAACTTTTCGTTGCCGAGCTTTTTTGTGAACTTGTCGATGTCGGAATCCAGTTTGGCGATTTCTTTCTCCAGACGGGCTTGTTCCGCAGACAGATCAATCACTTCTGCGATGGGTAGCACAAACGTGGCTTCGTCCACCACCATCTGAACGGCACCTTCGGTAATCTCGGTGACAGCCTCAATAGACTCGATCCGTGCCAGACGCATGATCAGGTCTGAATGCTTACCCATGTTGGCAACCGTAACGTCTGATGCGCCGTGGTAGTGCAGTGGCAGCTTGGCACCCGCAGGCACATTCATTTCGGCACGTGCGGTGCGAATGGCCGTGATCAGACGGACCAACCAGTCCATCTGGGCATTGGCATCCGTATCAACCAACTCATCACCCAGTTCCGGCCAGTTACCAAGGATGAGGCTGTAATCGCGATCCGAATCCAACTGCTGCCAAAGTTCTTCCGTCATATAGGGCATGACCGGGTGCAACAGGTGCAAAAGCTGATCCAGCACCCACGCGGTTGTGGCGCGGGTTTCAATTTTTGCTTCACTGTCATCACCATCCTCGTCGTTTTGCAGGATGGGTTTGGTCAGTTCCAGGTACCAGTCGCAGAACGTACCCCACGTGAAATGATAGAGCACGTCAGCCACATCGTTGTAGCGGTACGATTCAATGGCCTGCGCCGTGCCATCGGTGGCCTCTTTCAGTTTACCGATGATCCAGCGATTCACAGCCAGCTTGGGTAACGCAGGATCGAAACCCGCCACAGGATGGCAGCCGTTCATTTCACAGAACCGCGCTGCATTCCAGATTTTGGTACAGAAATTCCGATTACCTTCAACGCGGCTTTCCGACAGCTTCACGTCGCGGCCTTGGGCTGCTTGTGAGGTCAGCGTAAATCGTAACGCGTCGGCACCGTATTGGTCGATAAGTGCCAGCGGATCAATGATGTTACCTTTGGACTTGGACATCTTCTGGCCGTGTTCGTCACGGACCAGTGCGTGGATGTAAACCGTATGGAACGGGACTTCGCCCATGAATTCCAGCCCCATCATCATCATGCGGGCGACCCAGAAGAACAGAATATCAAACCCGGTGATCAACACATCTGTAGGATAGTAGCGTTCCAGTTCCGGCGTTTGTTCAGGCCAGCCCAGTGTTGAGAACGGCCACAGCGCCGATGAGAACCACGTATCCAAAACATCCGGGTCACGTTCCAATGTGAAGTCGTCATGTCCGAAGAATTCGCGTGCCGCCGCATAGGCTTCTTCTTCGGTCATTTCCACGAAGATTTCGCCGTCCGGGCCAAACCATGCGGGGATCTGATGACCCCACCAGATTTGCCGGGAGATACACCACGGCTGGATATTTCGCATCCATTCGTAATAGGTGTTTTCCCATTGCTTGGGCACGATCTTGGTGCGCCCCTGCTCCACCGCTGTGATGGCGGGGCCGGCCAGTGTCTTGGCGTCCACAAACCACTGGTCCATGAGCCACGGCTCAATCACGACTCCTGAGCGATCACCGTAGGGAATGGTCATGGGGTTGTCTTCAATCTTGTCGAACAGGCCGAGGCTCTCCATTTCTGCTACAACCTTGGTGCGTGCAGCGAACCGATCCATGCCACGATAGGCTTCGGGTACGTTCTCATTCAGGCACGCATTGTGATCAAGAATGTTGATCAGCTTCAGGTTATGACGGCGGCCCACTTCAAAATCATTGAAGTCATGGGCGGGTGTCATCTTAACCGCACCAGAGCCTTTTTCAGGATCGGCGTAATCGTCGGCCACAATGGGGATTACGCGATTAACGATAGGCAGGATACAGTTCTTGCCCACCAGCTTGGCGTAACGTTCATCATCGGGATGAACCGCGATGCCGGTATCGGCCAACATGGTTTCCGGGCGGGTGGTGGCGATGGTGACAAATTTACCGTCCTCACCTTCAATGGGATACTTGAAATACCACAGCTTGCCCACATCTTCGCGTTGTTCCACTTCCAAATCGGAAATGGCGGTGTGCAGTTTTGGGTCCCAGTTGACCAATCGCTTGTCACGGTAGATCAGGCGTTTTTTGAACAGATCCACAAACACCTTGCGCACAGCCTCGGACAGGCCTTCGTCCATGGTAAAGCGCTCGCGTTCCCAATCACACGACGCCCCCAGGCGGCGTAATTGCTTGGTAATGGTGCCACCGGATTCGGCTTTCCAGTTCCAGACGCGCTCAATGAACTTTTCGCGGCCCAGATCGTGGCGGGTCAAACCTTCCTCGGCCATTTGGCGTTCCACGACCATCTGCGTGGCAATACCCGCATGGTCTGTGCCCGGCTGCCACAAGGCATCACGTCCACGCATGCGCTGGTAACGGATCAATATGTCCTGCAACGTGTTGTTGAGGGCGTGGCCCATGTGCAGGCTACCGGTAACGTTGGGGGGCGGGATCACAATGGTATAAGGATCCGCATTATCGCGTTTACCGCTGGCAAAAGCGCCTGACTTTTCCCATTCGTCGTAATGTTTTTGTTCAACCGCGTCCGGTTGATAGCTTTTTTCCAGCACGCCAGAGGTCCTTCGCGACAACGTTATTCAAACGAGCCCTGTATCAATAGAACAAGGGGAACCACGTTTTAACGGTGAGATGGCCGAAGGTCTAGGAATTCCGGGCGAAATCACCCAAAAACTACACAGCTTCCAGCTTAGAATCTGTCGCCGATATCCTGGGCCCGGTTGACCATGAGGTCGATTTCTTTTTTGACCAGGCGTTCGATCAGATACGGCAGGTTGCGATCCAGCCATTCGCGTAACAGCGGGCTGAGCATTTCGCGCACCAGATGTTCCAGCGTGATGTTGGCATCGACGCCAGAATCAGCGACTTTGAAATCACGCCGATCCATAATGGCGCGGGCCAGATCACCCAACAGGTCCGAAGATTGCTGCATGGTGGTGCCGGACATGGTGTCTGCCGGTGCGATCATTGCCTGGGTTAGTTCCAGAATGCTTTGCGGTTCCGGCTCAGGTTCTGGCTCCGGCATTGGTTCCGGTTCGGGTTCTGGTGCAGCTGCCACTTCGGGCTCTGGCTCTGGCTCTGGCTCTGGCTCTGGCTCTGGTTCAGGGCCAGCATCCATGTCGGCCATCAAGGCCGCCATGTCCGGTTCTTCTTCCACCGGCTCCTCAACGGGGGCAGGCGCAGCCTCTTCAGCTGGTGCTTCTGCCTCTTCGCCCTCTTCATCCTCTTGCAGAATACGGCGTATAGACGCCAGGATATCCTCCATCGAGGGTTCTGCGCCGTCTTCGCC
>ENA-OREN01004747-OREN01004747.1-marine-metagenome-genome-assembly--contig:-NODE-4747-length-11654-cov-7.466356_pt1 | contig 11654 bp, 9 predicted proteins | sample MGYA00248624_ERZ508555 | MGnify/ENA primary metagenome ERZ508555 (study PRJEB26222, sample SAMN06267773) | marine metagenome | isolation source: Saanich Inlet, British Columbia, Canada | place...
ACAGGATATCGTCTGGCCTCTCCCAATGAGTTTAAGTCTATATATCGCGAGGGAAAAGATCAATTTATAGTGTTTGTATCTACCATATTCGGCGTACTTGCTACGGATCTTTTAAAGGGATTAGCAATCGGAATTGGAGTCAGAATAGTCATCCATTTCATACGTGGAGGCTCAATTTTCAGATTAAATGCCAAGATTATTCCTGAAAGGGATCGGTCCGTAACAATATTTTTGCGAGGTTCCATTATTTTCAGTTCATGGATTCCTCTACGAAAGCAACTTCAGCGTTTCTTGGACAATGGGAAACGGGTAACTTTGGATATTACGGAAACACAACTTGTGGACCGTAGAATCATGTCTAAGATTGATGAATGGAAAATAAAATTCAAGGAAAAGGGGCTTGAATTAACAGTGCGAGCCCTAATGACATCCGTCGATGAGTGATTTCAATTTGCAATAAGTCAGCTTTTATTTTGTGATTTTTCTTCCTGCAACCGATCCAAAAGTTGATTGAAACTTTCGGCCAGTGTTCCCAATTCATTTCGGGAGCCGACAGGTAGGCGTTTTCTTTTGGAGCTTCCATGCGCGAGTTCATCTGCGAGCCTACAAACATCCAGAATAGGCTCGCTAATCGAGCGAGTGATGTTTGCTCCCAACACTCCACTGAGTAAAGCCGCGGAAATAAACAATGCCACCAAAAGAACTATTAAGAAATGAGTTTTAGTGGAAATTTCTTCCACATCATTTTCCAGTAATTGTTCCTGAACTGTAGTCATTTCATTCAAGAGTTCTTTAATTCGAAATGCTGCTGGAGCGGCTTCAACTTGCACCAAATGATTAGCTTGGTTCCATTCGTCTCCAGATCGAATTTTAATAATTTTTTCCAGTAAAGGACCGAATTGATTAAGTCCATTTTGCAGGGATTCAAAAATCTTTAATTGTTCTTTGCTTAAGTTATTTTTATTTTTGCTCAATACTTCCATATACTCAGCATTTTTTTTCCAGATTTCCAGGGATTCTTTTTTGAACTCCTCCTTACCAGATAATAAAAATTCATCGGCTCTTTCCAAAGCCAAGCTGGTTGTGGTTTCTATATTTGCAAGAATTTCTACCTGTCTTTTATTTTTGTTTGTTGCTTTGTCTTTGATACCCAACTCGATCATTTTGGAGAGGGTAGACACAATAGATTTTTCTAAAGGTTCGGTTTGATTGAATAAAATCTTTTGTGCAGGCGAGTTTTCAGGAGTTTGTGCTATGTCTTCGATTTTCTGTTGAGCTGTTTTAAAGTTACTGATTTCTTCTTCAATAGATTTTAAGCGGGTTTGATTTTCTGGGTTTGTCCATTTAGGAGCAAGCCCATGCATCAGCTTAAGAGATGGATTAATTTGCTCTTTCCAGGCAATGGATCGTTCCGACTTAAATTTTTTATCACCTAGAAGAATCCATCCACGCAGAGAAGCCAGCGAGTGGTTGATACCATTCAACATCATAAGGCTGGCGTGAGCCGTGGGAGTTCGAAGCTCGACGACCCTTTTAGTGACTATTTCCATGGTTCTCACTTGTTGAATGGTGAGTAAAACCACACCCATCAAAATCAGGGTGATGACACCATAGCCGAGCCCCACTTTTTTGCCTATTGTCATATCTTTAAAATTAAACATCAAAACCCTCTAAAATTAACGCCACAAACTCCTCGCAGAAGCGAAATGATAAATATTAAGTAATATTATGATTTATTTTATAACATATAGCAAAACTTAAGGCTTGTACTGAAGAGATAGTTTTAGTTTTTTCCGATCCTTTTGCAATGCATTGAAAAAATGGATGCTTTTTGTTTTATAATAATCCGGTATATTAATTTTAGTCCCATCCAATTTCTCTAAATTATGAGTCTCTTTTTTTCTGCATTTGCAAGTTTTATGTGGGGACCCTGGCTTCTTGTACTTTTATTAGGTACTGGGTTTTGGTTGACCATTCGGCTTCGTGGTATCCAGTTTCGTTCGCTTTTTTATGCTCTACGTCTGACTTTTTCCAAGGAGAGGGAGGGCGAGGGCGATATCTCTCACTTTGGTTCTTTGATGACAGCCTTGGCAGCAACAGTTGGAATTGGGAATATTGCCGGAGTCAGCACAGCGGTTGCACTGGGCGGTCCCGGTGCTATTTTTTGGATGTGGATAACCGGTTTAGTTGGAATGGCGACAAAATACAGCGAAGGTTTACTGGCAGTGAAGTTTCGTCGAATTAATGAAAAAGGCGAAATTTCGGGTGGCCCGATGTATTACCTTGAGGAAGGTCTGAATAAAAAATGGTTGGGAATGTGCTTCGCCGCGTTCGGAGCTTGTGCGGCTTTTGGCATCGGCAATATGGTGCAAGCGAATACCACTGCTATAGCAGTGAACGAGTCTACAGGTTTTAATAATGTGACAATAGGAATGCTTCTTGCGATTTTGACCGGGTTGGTGGTGATTGGAGGAATCAAACGCATTGCAGACGTGGCTTCTTATCTGGTTCCATTCATGGTCGCGATTTATTTTGCCGGCGCCTTGATCGTTATATTCCGTCACATAGATCAACTGTTCGCGGGATTGACTATGGTGTTCGACCATGCTTTTACGGGGACGGCTGCCACCGGCGGTTTTGTCGGTGCTACGTTAGCAAACGGCATTCGTTATGGCGTGGCCCGCGGACTTTTTTCCAACGAGTCGGGCATGGGAAGTGCGCCTATTGTTGCTGCTGCCGCAAGAACCAATCACCCTTGCAAACAGGCTCTGGTTTCCATGACCGGAACTTTTATTGACACGTTGATTGTTTGTTCCATCACAGCCATGGCGATCAGTTCAACCGGAGTATGGACTTCAGGCGAAACCGGTGTGGCGTTGACCATTCAAGCTTTTTCTGCCGGGCTTCCTGGACCATGGGGGCACTTGCTGGTCACTATGGGAATCATTATTTTTGCTTTTTCGACTATTCTTGCCTGGGAGTATTATGGCGAAAAATGTTTTGAATATCTTTTTGGCGAGAAATATATTTCGCTTTACCGCTACGTTTGGGTCTTTTTTGTTTTTATTGGTGCGCAAATTAAACTGGATATGGTCTGGAATATATCGGATGCGATGAATGCATTGATGGCGATTCCCAACCTGATTGGACTTATTTGTTTAAGTGGTCTTCTTGTTCGGGAAACCCGGTTGTATGAGGAGGGCGTTCAACAAGGTTCTATAAATAAATTTGACTGAAGATAAATTCAAAAAAATAACAATAGATGAAGATGGGAAGTTGTAATCCGAGGAGGGTCCCCAAGATATAGTGGTGAAAGCTTAATCTTGCCAAAGCTAAAGCATAGTTCAAAGCGGGAACGGTTTGAAAAACCATTCGTAAAAATAAAATGGAAATGACGGGATGCTTATCTAATTTTGAAAAAATTTTATTTGCCAGTTTCCCGTTTAAGCTGCGAAGCGAATCTCCCCCAATTCGTTAGTGATAGCAAAACTGATAAACGATGACACCATCGCGCCGATATAAGTTGCCAATCCGCCCCACTCTTTTCCTACCGCAAAAACATCTCCTTCGAGTAAAATCCAGCCGCGAATGTATAATAGATTGCCTATGCTGAAGGAGATTTAGAAAATCAGAATTCTCCAGGTTTGGTAAGTTAAAAAAGGTCTTTAATGTTTTTTGGAGATAGGCTCGATCGAATTCCAAAAAATTCAACCAATACAAAGATGAATAATAAAAGCGAACCTATGATTAAAAGTTTTTTCTGAAGTTTTATGAACTTTGAAAAATTGTTTGCTTTAAAGCCAGAGTTCATTGCTGCGCTGAATATTTTTCAGTTTATAATAAAATGGATTTGATTTTACGAATTAAGGTGGGAAGTTATGTATGAATAACAATTGGCAATTGCCGGAAAATGACCCATGGTCTACTCCTTTTGCAGAATCTTTATTACATCATCTTGAAATCCGCAAGGGAGATCAAGTTTTAGATATTGCATCTGGAGGCGGGATCCCGGCATTTTATCTGGCGGATCAGGTGGGACCCGAAGGTATGGTACTTGCCGTAGACATTCATCAAAGTCAGGTGTTGAGATCGCGAACCGTTCAAGGGGTTGAGTTGCCTTGGTTGCGCTTCGAGGTGGGAGACATGCGATTTTTACCTGCCGATCTACCTAAGTTCGATCGCATTACAGGCAATTTGTCTTTCATGTTTTTTCGCCCGAATCGATTTGAGGCTTTGCAAAATCTCATCCGTTTTTTGAAGCCAGGGGGTCAGATCGTTTTAACATTTCCTTCCCTCGGAACTTTTGATTCCTTATGGGATCAGGTGGATAAGGAAATGGTTGCGCTAGGCTTAAAGGATGAAAGGAAAGCTCTGAACGAGTATATTAATGAGAGACCCTCTGCTTCGCAGGCAGAAAAATGGTTGCAGGAGTTGGGCCTGGAAAAAGTGGCAGTGATTGAGCAGCCTCTTGAGATCCCCACGGGTTCTGGAAGGAGTTTTCTAGAGCACCCGCTTTTGCGAGGAGGATTTTTGGATGATATTTATGAATGCTTTCAGGATCAGGATCAGGCAAATGAATTCATGAACAATCTCTCGCAAAAAACTTCAACTTTTACTCCGCTTTTTGCCCTCCGATGCGCAATATCTGGGTGGATGTCTGAATCCAGTTAAGATGCTTAAGAATAAGGGCGGGATGACGTTATGAATGAAGAGGAAAGAGCGGAGCTGAAACAAAAAATTATTGAAGAAATATCAACACAGAAGCATTTGATTCAAAGTTTCACCGAGACCTCTAAACCGGTTGCGCCTGATAATGCAATCGGTCGGCTGACCCGAATGGAAGCCATTAGCAGTCAGGGAATCAGCGAAGCTTCATTGAATTCCTCAAAAGTGAAACTGGAACAACTGAAAAAAGCATTGGAGAAAATTGACCTGCCCGAATTCGGTATTTGTATTCGGTGTGCTAATTCTATTCCACAGGGACGCATCATGTTAATGCCGGAAAGCGCTGTGTGCGTGGCCTGCGCAGAAAAATAACAAGCGGATTTTAAGTTGACGAGTTTAACTCAGGAAAGATTGCCAGAAAATCAAGAATTCCCTATCGCAAAAGCAAGGGAACTCGTTAAAGATTTATACCGGCCGAACCCCTGGATATACTGGGGTGATTTTCTAACCAGTGTGACACTGGGTTGGGGGGCATTTGTAGCAACTCTGATGATGCCTGCATTTTCTTTGCAGCAAGGGTTGTGTTTTTTTATTGCCGTCCTAGCTCTTTATCGAGCGGTTTTGTTTATCCACGAAATTGCCCATTTTAAAAAAGGGGCTTTTTTGATGTTTCAGAAAGTGTGGAACCTTTTATGTGGTTTCCCGTTGATGGTTCCAACTTTTTTGTATCAGAGTGTCCACTTTGATCATCATAAACAAAATTTTTATGGCACTGACAAAGATGGGGAATATGTCCCTTTTGCATCAAAAGGGAGAGGACTCATTCTCTTGTACATTGGATTTTCATTTTTGATTCCGCTGATTTTTCTTTTTCGGTTTGCCGTGCTAACTCCTATTTCTTATTTCAGCTCTGGATTGAGAAAATTTGTGGACCAAAAAATGTCTTCATTAAATATTGATTTGAATTACCAGCGTCCGCAGCCTTCTTTGGGTCGCAACGAAGGGTGGAAATTACAAGAAGTTTGGGCAGGTATCTATGGAATAGGCTTTATTGCCCTAGTAATTTTTAAAATTATGCCTGCAAAGGCCCTATTCATGTGGTACTGTTTAGGGGCTTCATTGTTTTTGGTCAATTCGGTTCGTACCTTGGCGGCCCATCATTATCGAAACGCCGAGGAAGGTGAACTGAGTTTTACCGATCAAATGCTGGATTCCATCAATAATCCTGGAAACCGATGGATCACACCACTATGGGCTCCCGTAGGTCTCCGGTTTCATGCAACGCATCACCTGTTTCCCGATCTTCCTTATCATGTACTAGGAAAGGCGCATAACCGTTTGTTGGAAGATCATGGAATAAACTCTTTGTATGGAAAAACTGTTCAATCTGGATTGTGGCCCTCTCTGTGTCAGTTGTGGAAACAGGCGGGTTTTAATAATCTAAATAAAGGTGCAGAAATATGACCAAAGCTTTTTCGCTGCTCAATGAATTAGAAAATCAGGATGCAGGTCCAGCTCATTTAAAAAGGAACAAGATTATTTCCTTATTAAAAGAGAAATTTGACTTCGAAAATACGCACCTGAAATCTCCGAGTAGTAAAGAAAAAGGCATCCTTGCAAAATGTTTTGGATACTTGGCACCAGAACAAGCTAAAGAACTGGGCATCTATCCCTATTTCAGGGAAATTGAAGAGATCGATGGTTGCAAGGTGGTCATTGATGGAAAAGAAGTGATATCGGTTTCTACGAATAATTACTTGGGGCTTGCACAAGAACCACGAGTTGTTGAGGCTGCAAGGGCGGCTGTGGAGAAATTTGGAATTGGTTGTACAGGAAGTCGCTTCTTGAACGGGACTTTCAATCTGCACAAAAACCTGGAACGAGAGATATCTTCTTTTTTAAACCGCGAAGACACGATTGTCATGTCTACGGGGTTCCAAGCTAACCAGGGAACCATTGCGTGTTTGCTTGGAAGGAGAGATGTTGCATTTTCTGACCGCGAAAACCATGCCAGTATTTATGAAGGTTGTGCGGTGGCTCCTGGGAAAACCATCCGCTACCAGCATAACGATATGGATCATCTGGAATATTGTTTGAAAAATCATTCGGATGTCGAAGGTAAATTGATTTTGACCGATACGGTTTTCAGCATGAGTGGAGACATTGCAAACCTGCCCGTAATTGTTAAGCTCGCTAAAGATTATGGCGCCACGGTGATGATTGATGAGGCGCACGGACTCGGCGTGATGGGGGAGCAGGGAAAAGGAGTCGCCAATTACTTTAACCTGGAAAATGAAATCGATTTATATATGGGAACTTTTTCAAAAAGTTTGGGTTCCATCGGTGGATTTATTTCTTCCAAGTCCAAAATTACCCAATACATCCGACACAAGGCTTCAGCATTTATTTTTACTGCGGCTTTGCCTCCTGCTTCGGTCGCAGGCGTTACGGCAGGTTTGGATATTATGATTAGTGAGCCGGAAAGAATCAATCGTTTGCGCGACAATACCGCATTTATTAAAAGAGGCTTTTTTGATATGGGATTTCAGGTGAACAACAATTCCATTCCAATTGTTCCTATTAAAATTGGTGAAGAAGCTTTGACCCTTTATTTGAACCGACTCCTTTTTGACGAAGGTGTTTTTGCCGGGGTTGCAGTTTCGCCGGTAGTCCCCCCCCTCAATGCCATGATACGGACCAGCTACACCTCTACGCATACGCAAGAAGACCTTGAAAAAGTTCTCGGGTCTTTCAAAAAGGTGGGGATAAAACTGGGGATCATCTCCAAGGAATAATGAGCTTCAAAGTTGCCGAGGTAAAAAACTCATCAGAGCTGGACCGATTTATCCGCTTGCCATGGGAAATATATAAAGACTATCCCAATTGGGTCCCCCCTCTAGTTTCTGAGCGGAAAAAATTTCTCAATCCAAAAATCAATCCTTTCTTCGACCGTGCTGAGGTCAAACTTTTGCTTGTAGAGGATGAAAAAGGCGCTCCCTTGGGTCGGATAGCTCTAGTCCACGACCATATTTATCAGGAAAGCTATTCCAAAAATACGGGTATTTTGGGAATGTTTGAGACCGTTGATGATGAAAATGTATCGCGGTTGTTATTTGATAAGGCAAAATCCTGGTGTGAAGAGAAGGGGTTTAGCGAACTCATTGGACCAATGAATTTATCGATTAATCACGAATGTGGTCTCATGATAGAAGGGTTTGATTTACCTCCTATGCTGGGCATTCCATATAACCCAGGGTATTACGAAAAGCATTTTCAGGGATGGGGGTTTAATAAGTCAAAAGATTTAGTTTCTTTTAGGTTGGATCTTATAAAAATTCCAGAATACCTTCAAAATGCAGCCCATAAATTGGAGAAAAGAGGACGATTTAAATTGCGTAATTTGAATCTTTCAAGGTTTGAGGAAGAGTTGAAAATTATCTGGGATATTTATAACTCTGCTTGGGATTTGAATTGGGGTTCTGTTCCCATGACCTATAAAGAATTTGCATATGCGGCAAGAGAAATGAGGTCTTTTGTTAACCCGGAATTTTGTCTGATCGCGGAAGTAAAAGGGAAACCCGTAGGTTTTTCCCTGGCCCTTCCAGATGTCAATCAGGTATTGATTAAGCTGGATGGTAAGCTTTTCCCATTTGGTTGGGCAAAGTTTTTATGGAATAAAAATAAAATTGATTCCTATCGCGTCCTAACACTTGGGGTGAAGAAAAAATTCCGTGGATTGGGTATAGATGCTTATATGTATTATGAAACATATAAAAAATTTATAGAAAATGGTATTAAGTGGTGTGAGATGTCATGGATACTGGAAGATAACGCAGATATTATGGAGCCTATGTTTAAAATAGGAGGAACCCTTTATAAAAGACACCGCATCTATGAACGATCTTTCTCACCTTAAAGGCACAACGGTACTAGTTACTGGGGCGAATGGTTTTATTGGAAGCCATTTGGTTGATAGCTTGTTGTCTTTGGATTGTAATGTCCACTGTCTGGTTCGTAACTCATCAAATTTAAGATGGCTTTCGTCACCCAAGATACAATTTCATTATGTTGATCTGGCGGACCCCGATTTTAAAATCCCTAACCTTCCGAGTATAGGCTTTGTCTTTCATTGCGCGGGTCTCACCAAGGCAAGGAACCGGGATGAGTATTTTGATATCAATTCCAGAGTTTGCACGACTTTATATGAACAGTGTTTTGCTTATAAAGAGAGTATTAAGGGAATCGTGCATTTGAGTAGCCTTGCCGCAGCGGGACCAGGTAAAGATGGGGTGTTGGTGGATGAAGCTACAGCTCTGAATCCTATAACTTTCTATGGGCAATCCAAAAAGGCAGGAGAGGAAGTCGCTCTGAAGTATTCCGCATCTTTGCCGGTCAAGGTCATTCGTCCGCCGGTGGTCTACGGTCCTCGTGAGGAAAATTTATACACGTTTTTCAAGTTGGTGAAAAAGGGCTGGGGATTGCAAATTGGCAGATCCTCAAAAAAACTTTCATTGATTTATGTTGCTGATCTGGTTCGGGCAATGATGGAGGTTTGTGACCCTCGCTTCTCGCAAAAGAAAACATATTTTGTGACAGATGGAGAAACCTACTCATGGCAAGAAGTTGCAAAAACTGCTGCGGATAAAATGAATGTTTCGATAAAAGCCCTGAAGATACCGGAAAGTATTTTGGTCCCCATCGCAATCTTTTTTGAGGCTCTGGCGATGTTCAGTGCAAAGCCGGCTTTATTTGATCGACAGCGGATGATTGATATCCGGCAAAGTTGTTGGACGGCTTCCTCTGAAAATTTTTTTCGCGATTTTGATTTTACTCCTCAGTTTAAACTGACTACGGGTCTGGCGTGTACACTAGATTGGTATGTGCGGCAGAAATGGTTGTAAGTAATGACAGATGAAAACGACCACGCATTAAAAGATCTCGCTGAACCCGTTAATATATATATCCATGACCCAATTGCGAAGAGACTTGTAAGGGTCTTAAAAAATACATGTTTCACTCCCAATCAGGTGACTTATCTATCCGTTCTGGTGGGGTTTGTATCGGGCTATTCCTTCAGTCAGGGGACCTGGGTCTCCAGCATCGCTGGTGGAATACTTCTTGAGCTAACTCTAATTCTTGATTGTGTTGATGGGCAATTAGCTAGAGCTAAAAATATGGCCAGTGATTGGGGGCGACTGATTGATGGCATTGCCGGATATTTTGCTTACTTGGCAGTGGTTTATGGAATTATTGCTGGTTACCCGGATTTCCAATCAGCGTTAATCGCCATAGCTGTCTTTACCATTCTGCGCGCGATATCCTACGATTACTGCAAACAAACATTTGGCATGATGGTGCTGAAGGGGTTTGACGGAATGGACAGAGAAATTCAAAGCACTGTTGGGAAAATCGTTCAAAAATCATCAGCAGTATTGGTTGTTTATTTTTATTATATGCAAGTACAGCAATTAATTTTTAGAGGTAAGTGGGCAACACTTTCTGAACTAAGAAATAAAGAGCATGTTGCTAACGCAATTCTCGATCTCGATCAACGACAACAATATTTTAAGAAAATCAGTGTTCTTCTTAAGGTTTGGCGGTGGAATGGGATAGATTTTCCATTATTTCTTATTGCTGTATTAGGGATCATATCTATGCCGGGCCAAAGCCTAAATTTTCTTGCGTATGGAATTACCCTTCAATTTTTATTCACATACTTTTTGCATATTTATTGGATCCGCAATCTTTAAAGCTATTCGTAGTTTTTGATTGCTAAAGATAATTAAGCATTCGAGAAAAAGTCTTTTGAGTCAGGGAGTAAAGGATAAACGTAGTTTTATGAGTGCTTTAAAATTACAAGGGAATTGTAAATAGTGTTCAAAAAATGGAGGGTTTATTTAGACAAATCACAAGATGTGCAAGGGGGAATTGTATTCTGATGATGAGGTTTGATTTTTTATTCACCGCAACACATCCGGGACAATTTTAGTTAAATTTGCTTGCCCCCCTCCCCTTGGATTCCAAGCAGATACTTGGGGTCAATTTTTTATTGTTTTTAAGGTTTAAGGTTAGTAGTATGGAAAATAAGAATATAGATCTATGGTAAGGCATATGTTGCTCGTGTTTGGAGCTTCTTTTTTGTGTGTTATTTAGGTTTTAAATAAGTTAAATAAATAGATTTTCACTGGCATACGGCAAGATGCTCAAATTGGAGTTTGGGTTATGAATCATTATTACTGTGGTAAAAAAAATAGCCTTAAAGTATTTGGAATCGTTCTATTTTTGGCGCTTTTTTCTCCTTGCGTAGTTAATGCCTCGGATGAGATGGTCAAGGAAGAAAAAAAGGAAATGGCGATCAAGTTGGTCGGTGATGCCGCTGAAGTGGAAGGTGGTAGCGAAGATATTGAAGCTACAGCAGCAGCGGAGCATAAAAGTCTTTTTATTGAAAGTAGATATCCTTCAGCCACTACTTGTGCAACTTGCCATCCAAAACACTTTGAGGAATGGTCTAAGTCGCAGCATGCTTATGCGCAGTTAAGTCCTGTATATCTCTCATTTAGCAGCTTCACTAATGAAATTACTAGTGGTACCAATGGTGACTTTTGCTTTCGCTGTCATAGCCCCGTTGGAGCAAATATGGGAGAAAGTCCTTTTATATCAAATTTAGATCGTCACCCCTCTTCCCGTGAGGGAATTACTTGTATCACTTGCCATAGATTGACTCAGAACTACAATAAGCGTAGTGGGCGCCTGTCAATTCGCCAGGGAGATTTGCTGGAGCCTGTTTACGGTCCTACTGGCTCGGGAGAATTGAACCGTGTGCTTGAAGATGATGATTTTAGAGTTGTTACTGAAAAAGGGAAGCCAGGGCGGAAGATTCATACCAAAGCTATTAAGTTCGCAACAATATCGGGCTCTACTTTCTGTGGTCAGTGTCACGATGTAACCCTGCTAAATGGTTTCAGATTAGAAGAGGCGTTTAGTGAATA
>ENA-OREN01004748-OREN01004748.1-marine-metagenome-genome-assembly--contig:-NODE-4748-length-11653-cov-6.617744_pt1 | contig 11653 bp, 11 predicted proteins | sample MGYA00248624_ERZ508555 | MGnify/ENA primary metagenome ERZ508555 (study PRJEB26222, sample SAMN06267773) | marine metagenome | isolation source: Saanich Inlet, British Columbia, Canada | place...
GATGCAACGAAATGAGGTAGATGGCTGACAAGTGCCAGGATCTCATCATGTTTAGAAGGAGTCATAATGCTTATACTGGTTCCCAATGCTTTCCACATATTCGACAGCTTTGTTATACTCTTTTTTGTATTAAGGTTTGTTGGTGTAAGCACACACACACTTCCTTCGAACAGGTCAGGTTTGGCAGAGTCTATACCTCTCTGTTCTGAGCCGGCAAGAGGATGTGCACCTATAAAATTTGATTTCCCACTACCACATGTACTCCTTATCTCATCGTTTACCTGAGAAACAATATGACCCTTAGTGCTTCCTACATCAGTAAGAATTGCCGTTTTCTTCATCAGAGGGATTATTTTCTTTGCATATTCAGGTATGAGGTTTACAGAAGTTGCTAATATTATAATATCAGCTTGTTTTGCTGCTTTTTCAATACTGGTTGAACCTTCATCTATGGCCTTGATCTTAAGTGCCTTATTTATTGAGACTTTACGGTGTCCAACACCTATAATTGTAGTAGCCAGACCTCTTTCTTTGAGGCCAAGTCCTATTGATCCGCCTATCAAACCCGTCCCAACTATGGCAACAACTCCGAAGTTCATTCGCTATGTTTTTCCCAAAAAAAGCTTAAATTAGTTTTGCAAATCCAGGGTAAATTTTAGATGGCGATGTTAACCTTGTATTAGAATTTTGTCAATTTTAATTAGTCCATATTCCCTTGATTTGCCCAAAATAAATGTTAGAATTGGAGGAAGTTTGTAGCAACTGCTAATTACTTGTAACTTTATAGCTTTTAACGTGGAATTTGTTATGACCAAAGGCATAAAAAGGAAAAGTGAAAAACCTAAAGATACAAAATCTATAGAAGACACTATCCTTGATTTAGAACAACGTATCCAGGTACTAAAAGATGATACGAATCAAGAAGACGCACCTGCTCAAATAGAAAAACTGGAAAAAGAGAGAACAGCTCTTCAGAAAAAGATGTATTCCAACCTTACCCCCTACGAAATAGTAAAAATTGCACGTCACCATCTTAGACCCCCATTCTCTGACCATCTAAAATTGATAGTTGACGATTTTATTGAACTGCACGGAGATCGTAATTTCGGAGATGACAACGCCATAGTTACAGGTTTCGGTACTATTGGTGGGAAAAAGGCACTGATCATTGGTCAACATAAAGGTAAAACAACAAAAGAGAGAATCGAAAGCAACTTTGGAATGCCCAACCCGGAAGGATACAGAAAAGCATTACAGAAAATGAAACTGGCAGAAAAATTTAAATTACCGATAGTTACGCTGATCGACACACCTGGAGCAAATCCGGATATAGGAGCAGAGGAACGTGGCCAGGCACATGCAATAGCTATAAACATTGCAGAAATGAGCAAGTTAAGGACTCCCATAATCTGTATCGTCATTGGAGAAGGTGGAAGCGGCGGAGCACTGGGAATCGGCGTGGGTGATAAATTCTCAATCCTTGAATTTGCTTATTGCTCTGTTATCTCACCTGAAGGCTGTGCGGCCATCTTGTGGAAAAGCAAAGATCATACAGAAGATGCTGCAAACGCCCTGCATTTGACGGCAAAGGAGTTACTCAAGCTGGAAATAGTTGATGAAATCATTCCTGAACCGGTAGGAGCAGCACACAACAATCCAAAGGAGATGAGCAGAATTTTAAAGGAGACCATCGTTCGATATATAGATGAACTCCAGGCAATACCTATAGATGAATTGATAGAGAAAAGATATCAAAAGTATAGGAAAATTGGCAGTTTTACGGGTGGAGAAGAGTCGCAAGTCCAGTCTGAAATACCTAGTAGCGTGAAGTGAGCTAAAGTCGGATACTATTTTTCTTGAGAAAACTTACTACAATAATATTAATTCTCCTGATTACCAATCCTGTATTTGGTTTTGGGAAGGAAGCACCGGATCAAGTACTGACAAAGTACTTAAAATCGCTCTATTCAAATAACCTGAAAAAAACGTATAGTTATCTTTCAAAGGCAGACAAGAGTACTATAAGCAGAATTGAATTTATAAAACAAAACAGCCTTGATGATCCTTTTGCCCGGGAAATAGCAAAGACAGTTTCTTCACTGCGCAAATACAAGGTAAATGAAACAATAATAAATAAAGACAGTGCATCCGTCAATATTACCGTAACATCCCCGGACATGTCCAAAGTCATGGGAGAAATATTCGGGCCTTTTCATGGCTCAAAAAGCATGGAAAGCCCACAGGAAACGGCCAGATATATGCTGAAGCAGTACCTGAAAAAGGGTAACGTACCAATGGTTGAAGAGAGAGGAACCTTTACACTGGTAAATGAAGAGGGCAGATGGAAAGTGCTCTTAAACCTGACGCAGTAATTAAGGTTTGAATTGATTAAATAAGAAAAGGATAAGATTATGAGAGAAATGCTATTAGATATGGTAAAAAGAGCTGGCTTCAATCTTGAGCAGCTGCAGAAAGGCTTCGAAGAGTGGTTTAAGGGTAAGTTCGAAAAACTGACTGCAATCAAAGAATCATACGAGGAAACCAGTTCATGTACATACGAACACCAATACACGCAGTTTGGTAAAGAACGGGAGTATTTGATTGATTTACATAAAGCAATTCTTGAGAAAGAACTTGATGAAACAGAGGATCCCAGAATTCTCATGCAAAATATTTTTAATGATTACGATGAACTACTCCGTAAATATCGTGGAATAATACCTCTGGACTATTCAATAGATATCATACCTGATAAAGCACATGCAGATGAAGGAAGTGAGGTCGAAACAGAAATCCTCCATTTCTTCCCGTCAAATTGTAAGAGAGAGCAGATTATAGAACATACAGCAGAAATCATCAAACACGTTCAGGAAGAATCCCTTTCCGATACACCAATTTGGGTCAAGGTCATCCAACATAAGGGGATAAAATAGATTTGGGATTTACGGTTAAAATTTCAAGATTGAAAATAAAAACCGAGATTTGTCCTCCATTTAACGTTAGTTCAATTTTGAACTTCTGCTCACTTTCCGCCCGGACGGGTAGTCACTTTTAACCGAACACAAAATATGCCTGCATCCAAAACTCTTAATCTGGCAATACTCATTTCCGGTAGCGGAACAACACTCCAGAACATTATTGACAAAATAAACGATAACTCCCTTAATGCCAGAATTCAGGTTGTCGTATGCAACTCTCCTGATGCCTATGGCATTAAGAGAGCAGAACAGAACAATATTCCCACAGCCATAGTACAACACAAAGGTCATAACCAGACAGAAACATTCAGCAACACAATAATAAAAGAGATTGAAAAATATCCTGTTGACCTGATAATACTTGCCGGCTTTCTACACCTTTTCAAGATCCCGGATTCATATGCTGGCAAAGTGATGAACATTCACCCCGGACTAATCCCTTCCTTCTGTGGCAAAGGATATTATGGGCACCATGTCCATAAGGCCGCAATTGAAAGTGGTGTCAAAATATCAGGTTGTACTGTCCATTTTGTTGATAACGAATATGATCGTGGGCCTATAATTATTCAGAGAACTGTTCACGTAGACACCGATGACACTCCGGACACACTTGCGCAAAAGGTTTTTAAAGAAGAGTGCATAGCTTACCCGGAAGCAATACGCCTGTTTGCTGAAGGAAAATTAAAAATTGAGGAAAGAAAAGTCAGGATCTTAAACCACAAATTATGAGAATCAAACTTCTATCAAATACAAAACGATTTCCGCTATTACAAGTCAGAAAACTATTAATCATCTCAATAATATGCCTGTTTATTGTTCAGAATAGCGCTCCTTCCCATGCTATCTCCATTTTGAGAGTTGAACCCTCAGTATTCGAACTTCAGAACCAGGCATTTTATAACCTAAGAAGAGGAAAATTCATTGAGGTGTTTAAGAATTGTGAAGAACTTCTGGCAATTAACCAAAAAAGCGTCCTCGCTTACGAACTACTGCAAGTTGCATACGCTGCAATCGGAAACTTCGACAGGGCGCAGGAATTGATTGACTCTTTAAAAGAGGCTTCCACCAATCTAACGCTTACCCATCTATCAAAAGGAATAATCCTGCTCTCCAAAGAGAAGTTTGATGAGGCTGTTGAAGAGTGCCAGGCGTCTATAGCCCTGGACAAAGACAACCCCCTCGCACTCTATTACCTGGGGAGGATACACACAGACAAGAAGGAGTTTGAAAAAGCTGACGCATATTTCAGAAAGGCGGCTGAGAGTGAACAGGAACTTGCGTTGGCATATACCGGCCTTGGCATAAACTACCTATTACAGGGAAATGCTGAGAAGTCTTTCAAAAACTATAAAAAAGCCCTTGAAATTGACCAGGACGAACACATGGCACGAATGGGCCTTGCGTCAATACTTGTTGGATTGAAGGGCTATGATAAAGCGATAGAGCAATATAAGCTTGTAATAAAAAAAGTACCCACTTTTATCAGAGCCCGTCAGAGCCTGGCAGCACTTTATCTCCAATTGGGAAGGTTTAAAGATGCAATTGAGCAATCTATCGAAATCCTGAAAATTGATCCGGACACTGCATCTGCATATCTTATACTCGCAAGATCTTATTCATACACAGATAACTTCGCTGATGCTATTAAAAGCATCAGCAAGTTTATAGAGATACAGGAATCATCCTTTGAAGGAAATTACCTTTTAGCTACTTTCCAGATGGCAAGTGGAGATATTAAATCTACTAAAGCCGCATTAGAAAAAGCCGAAAGTATTGATGCTGGAAGAGGCAACATGATGATAGCCAACGCCATGTTAAACCACATTGAAGGCAACCACAACACAGCAGAAGTATATCTGAAAAAAGCGATGGAAGTCACCCCGAAAATCCATCACCCAATGATCAACATTTTGTTGACAAATCTATACCTCTCACAGGAAAAGCACAAATTTGCAAATGAGAGCTTAAAACTATCTGATAATTTTATTAACGGCTTCAGGTCAAAAAATCTTGATCTGAGATCTGACGAGGTAATTGAAAAATCTTTTGCGTACACAAACCTTGCTATATTTTTCTATCTCAATAAATGGTATGACAAAGCAATTAAGATGTCCGATGCGGCACTAGTGATCCACCCGGACAATCCGCTCACATTGTATGTAAAGGGCAAAGCACTGATAGATAAAAAAGATTTCAGCCGGGCCTTTGTAGAACTGAAAAAAACAGTTGAGATACAACCTGGCTTTATATCTCCTCACTACGACTTAGCAAAGCTCTATCTGCTAATGGGTGAAACTGACAATTCAATTGGAGAGTATAAAAAACTGGCGGGTCTAAATCCGGAGAATGCATCAGTCCACCTCTCTATAGGACATATATATTCACGACAGGGAAAGATGGACGAGGCGCTGATCGAATATAAACATGTAGTTACTTTGGCTCCTGATTCTCCTATAGGATACAATGAGCTGGCTTATCAATATGCTGAGAGTGGAACCAATCTTGATGAAGGCCTGGAATATGCACTAAAAGCAGCAGAGTTAGCCCCAAAGGATGCTGCAATCCTTGACACCCTGGGTTGGGTATACTTTAAAAAGGAGAATTTCAACAAAGCCGTAGAAAGCCTGGAAACTGCAATTGCATCACGACAAAACTCACCTACAATACGATTCCACCTTGGAATGGCACATTACAAAAACCGTAATATTAATAGTGCTCTAAACGAATTTAAAAACTCCCTGAAAATCTCAACAAGATTCAAAGAAGCAACCAAAGCAAAAGATATGATTGAAATGATTGAAAGCCAATTGAATCAAAAACAGAAGTAAAAGGTTACAATACCTGGAGGCTTTTTGAAAGATACAATATCCGAATAGATTGCACTTCAGTAACTCTTTGGAAAATTCTTATCTGTTTTCAACAAGCTACTCCGTGGCCCATTCATACGTTAATCCTTCTTTTTCATTATAATGTCAACTAGTATGCATTCACTTAGATGTTCATAGTCAATAGGTTTAGTTATGTATTCATCGGCACCTTTTTCCAAAGCTTCTTTACCAATTCCTTCATCCATTACGGCTGTTACCACTATAATGCCTATGCTATTGTTAAACTGTCTAATACGTCTTAAGACTTCCATACCGTTTATTCCATCCATTATCAAATCAAGCAACATGATATCAGGTTTCATTTGTTTTACTTTTTCCACTGCATCCATTCCGCAGTGTGACACGATAACATCGTAACCAAGCTCATCCAGAAAGCTCTTAAGGAGGAAGCATGCGTTCTCATTATCATCTACAATCAATATCTTACTCATAATTTTATTCCTTCCGTTTGGATATACCGGAAGCAGCAAAAAAACTGGAATTCTTCACAGGTTTGTAATAATCGCAAACCGTATACCAGAAACTGGTTATGCCAAGGTAGACAACTCCGCTTACGGACGCAACAATCAGCAACACTGGACTGGTGCGATATCTATCATCTTCACGTACAAAACCAGTCATAACAATAGATATATTTTTTGAAATCAGTTAGAAACTATCTAATAATAATTACGATTTAACTTGCCAAGTGTGACATGGCACACTATTGCCCGCTACACTGTTGTGCCATGTCACAATTTTCATGTAAAGAGACTCTCTCGCAGAATCCGAAAATACAATCATACAAAAAGGCCCATACTCGCATAAGCTACTATCAATTACAATGTTAAGAGATATCAGTTCTTACTAACAAATTAATAAAACATACATGCCAGTTTGGCATAAAACTTGTTCCTGTATTCAAAATAATAATTTATTAAATAGGAGATTTTGCCATGAATAGGATTCCGGAATCAAGAAAATATGTAAGAATAGAGAAACCATACATTACAAGATTCCAAGTTCAATCAAATGAAGAAATGATTAGTAGCGACTGGGATATGGTCGCAGTAATTAACTTGAGTGCTGGTGGCATTTTCTTTTATGCCAGAAAGAATATTGAGGTTGGTACTATTCTGGATTTAAGAGTAGGTTTCTCTTTATCACATCCTTCGGTAAAATGCGTCGGAAGAGTTATTCGTGCAAAAAGACACTTGGATACATCTATAATAGGTTTCGCAATTGAATTTACAGAAATCGATGAACAGATCAAAAAAGAGATAAGTAATATAGTGAACTAAACCGTAACACACAACCCACATCTCGAAGCCCGCATCCCGCAAAAAAACCGGATCAAACCTAATCAAGAAATACCGTCAATTTGCGTTGTCATGATAGTTGCACTGCTACAACTTAATCGCTTTGATTATATCCCGCCAGCTTATTATCCCAACCGGTTTGTTCTTGTCATCGACAACAGGTATACAGGAGATATCGTGATTGTTGAAGATTTCAATTGCGTCAGAGATCTCCGCGTCCGGAGTTAAAGTGACAGGTTCACTTGTCATTATCTGATGTACTCTTTTATTAAGGCTTATAGTATCCCTGTTTGTTTCAGAGAGTGTTCCAATGTTCGGGCTAATAGCTCTAAGCATGTCTCTATCAGAGATCACCCCAAACAGCCTGTCGGCTTCGACCACAAGAAGATGATGGATGTTCGCATTATCGAAAATTACTTTAACTGCTTTCAGTTTATCATCCATTTTGACAGTAATAAGACTTTTGGACATTATTTCTTCTACGTTCATAACCCCTCCAGATATCCCGGGAACCAATCTTTTATCTTGATAGATACCATTTAAAATATTTATTTATAATTAGATCTGCTATTTTTATAAACCCTTCTTTCTCAGGATTCTATACAACCCTACATCTACTTGTCAACCACTAAGAACCACACCCTCAGCTCTTTTCAGACCTCTTCCGTCTCTCTTCCTTCCTTTCTTTACTTAATCCTTTATGTGTCTTCACAATGTAGTGGTTACCAATAACTCCAAATCTTTAGAATTATTTAATAATTTAGAAAAAGATTCAACAGAAGTAATAGATTTAGATGGTAATGGAGAAGAAGATACAGGTGAGCTAACAGAAAAAGCAACAAATATAAGAGGATAAAAACCAAAACGAAAAAGAAGTCAAGCGGAAACATCCTGAACTTTATGAAGAGTTCATGCTTTACTATCAACAGGATCCTGCCAAATTCAAACTCTCCAGAAAACGTGTACCCTGACTTAGGAAAGGGGTCAAGCCTGCTATTGACTTAACCGTCAAAACAGAACTGTGATCACACCTTGATTAGTGATTAAAAAGGCAAATAATTTCACGATCATAATTTTTTAATTCTTATTTCATCATTAATATTTTTCCTATCAGCATCTTAAACGGTTTAGGCAATCTAACCCGAAACTTGAAAGGAAAGGGTCAGATCTTTAATCTTGATCAAGCGTTCTTATTATAAGCATCATAAACCTTCACTTTATTAAATCCTCTACACAGGCAAAAATATGTCTCGTCTTTGAGCGATAACACCCAGTTTTGTGCAATAACACCCAGTTTATCCGCAAACACAATCTCACATAAAGTACACCACTATCATATTAAAACAGTTCTTCCGGGATAGCATTATCCATTATCATTTATAATGTTAAGACAACTTGACCTTACTCGTATAATCAACAGGAATTTATACTCCCATTTGGCATAAAACTTGATATATAGATTCAGAATTCATTCTATATTTAATAAGAAGTTTTGCCATGTACAAGTTTCCGGAAGCAAGAAAATATAAAAGAACTGAAAAACGATACATTACAAGATTCCAGGTTAAACCAAATGAGGACAAGGTTTATAAAGAGTGGGATATGGTCGCTATAGCAAATTTGAGTGCCGACGGTATCTTCTTTTATTCCATAGAGAATCTGGAGGTTGGTACAACTATGGATTTAAAGATAGGTTTATCTCATTCCCATCCTTCAATAACATGTGTAGGAAGAGTTATTCGTGCGAAGAGGCAACTAGACACTTCTTTAGTTGGCTTCGCAATTCAATTCACAGAGATTGACGAACATATAGTAGAAGTAATAAATAACATAGTCGAAGAAAAGTAAAATAAACAATCCTGATTTCATCATTAATATCTTTCTTACCAACGCGCAACTTGTAATCTCATCAGTCATTAGTCATTAGTAAATATTAATTCCTAAACACTTAAAACAATTCTCTCTTTTTCCCCTAAGTGCATATTATTTCCTTTCAATTTTGTGCTTTTGGATATACGATGAATTTAGTGGATGAGATCGGTATTTATAGTTTTAAAATCTATAATTTTTCAGTCCTGATTTCACCATGGATGTATTTCTTGTCATCACTTGAAGTCTTCACTTTTTTTAATCCTTTGGGAGTTTTAACAACGTAATGAGCATAAATTATCTTCCAGCACAGCCTATGTTATATGATAAATATGTAACGACCAGGCTATATTATAAAGACACCTCAAATCGTTTTTTTCTTTACAAAGATACTGGCACTACATTATCTCAAATGAGATTAGATATGAGTAAGATTCCAGACCTGTATATAAGCGAACATGACAAACTTGAATCAGTAATGGAGATGCAATCTGTACTTAATAAACAAATGAAAGAAGATATAAATTCAGGCAATATATCTACTGTCAAAAATACGCTTGTTAGTCTTATCACGGAAACACTCTCGGAACCTAGAAGCGGAAGCCTACATGGGGTGAGTAAAACAATTGATATACTGATCGACGGCTATTCAAAACAGCCTAATTTTTTTTCAACATTAGCTACAATATCAACTAAAAATTACACAACAGCAATTCACTCGATTAATGTGTGCGCAATGACACTGGGCATTTGTTTTAAGATCGGATACAATGATAATGAAATTAAAGAAATAGGTCTCGCTGCAATGCTGCATGATACAGGCAAGATCTATGTTCCTAACAAAATCCTTGATGCCCCAAGGCGCCTTACTAGCGATGAATTCAAAAAAATAAGGCAACATACTTTCCAAGGATATAAAATTCTAAAAAAGGAAGGGTTTGATGAGGAAACTTGTCAGGTTGCATATCAGCATCATGAAAAACTCAATGGAACAGGGTATCCAAAAGGCCTGAAATCAAATAACATAAATAAAACAAGCCAGTTGATAGGGCTCATAGATTTCTATGAAGCAATAACAAATCACGACAGGGCATATCGTAGGGCAGATATCCCTATTGATGCATTTGGTATAATTAAATTATGTGTTGAAAAAGGAGAGCTTGATGAGTTCTTTTTTGAAACAATGGTGCAATACTTATTTGCTAGCACATAGTATAATTTTTTCATTAGTACTGGTAAAAATTACAATCTTTCTATTTTTATTTCATCATTAATGTTCTTTTTATCAGCATCTTAAACGGTTAAACTGTCTAACCCGTAACGCGTAATTAGTTATCAGTCAATTATCATTCGTAATAAATTGTTTCTCTAATTTTCCCCTGAATCCTTTTCCCGCAAATCCTTATTATTCCCCTTGCAATTTGTGCATTTGGATATATAATCGCATCTTTAAAATCACCGTAATTACCGCATAATTGCAGTAGAATCGCGATTTTAAACGAGTTGAAGTATTGAAGGAAGAGAGACCTGCAGAATCGCTTAACTACTAAGATTAAAACAACTTAAGTGTGATCATCATATGAGGCGGCATGGCCAAGTGGACTAAGGCAGCGGATTGCAAATCCGTTATCCAGGGTTCGAATCCCTGTGCCGCCTCCATTTTTTGTATATTGGATGGGCGGGTGGTGGAATGGCAGACACGAGGGACTTAAAATCCCTTCCCCGCAAGGGGGTGAGGGTTCGACTCCCTCTCCGCCCACCAATTTAACACTATCTCAAATTCAGTGAATAGCACGGACAAACAAGTTTGTCCATGCCACCCCTTATACAGCATAGAAATCTACAGTTTAGAGACTAACTATAAATAGCTTTTTCACGTGCGATACGTTTGAGTTCTTGAGTATAAGAATCGTCTGGAGCTGACCCGCTAACCTTTTTCAGGTTCTTATTCAATATTATCATTTTCCCTGCAATACGTTCCGCCTCTTCCAGTCCTTCACTAACTCTTCCAATAGCCTTTTCTATCTTCTGCTCTAAACTGCCTACTCCTTTTCCTGTTCCCTTTGACTTTGCCTTTGTTTTCTTCTTGGCCTGAGCAGGGTTTGGTTTTATTTTAATCTTTTTCTTAGATTCCTTTTTTTCAGTCTCGCCTATGTACTTACTAACTTCCTGCTCCAGCTGAGAGGAGAACGCCTTTACATCCGCGTCAGCAAACTTTCCAGTCTCACGGATATTTTTTTCCACCTCTTCATTCAGCTCATTAAGCTCTACGCGAAGGCCCTCTATCTTGGTAACATAGCGCTTTATTGAATCCGCATATTTAGTCTGCCCCTGAAAACTCTTCAAATCAGCAAGTTTGTTTCTCCATTTAGAAACGGTTCGCACATATCCTTCAATCTCATTTCTTAATGTATTCTTTTCAAGAATATCATCGTGTAGTTTTTTCTCAATCGTTGTTTCTACCATATTTCTCTCTCCATTCTCTAAAACTAATATTAATTTCTAACTTCTCTTCTCCATTATATGAAAGTCGGATTAAACGCTTAAACCAACTCAATATCATCCACACCCATGTGACGTTCACAGTAGTGACATCTTATCCTTATAGGATTCTTATTTA
>ENA-OREN01004751-OREN01004751.1-marine-metagenome-genome-assembly--contig:-NODE-4751-length-11645-cov-3.499222_pt1 | contig 11645 bp, 10 predicted proteins | sample MGYA00248624_ERZ508555 | MGnify/ENA primary metagenome ERZ508555 (study PRJEB26222, sample SAMN06267773) | marine metagenome | isolation source: Saanich Inlet, British Columbia, Canada | place...
TAAACATTACATCTTTCCATCAAGGTACTTACCGTTATCACAATACCCAAACCCAGGAATCATTTTAAAGAACTCATTCACAATTGATTTTTTATCCCAACTCATATCGGACTTAAGTTTAGCAATAGCATCTTCAAAATTATTTAATTGATTTTCATTGTATTCTGGCTCATTTTTTATTACACCCAAATTTTCAAATCGATCCATATCAAGCACTTCTTTATCAGTGTAAAATTCTTCAAAGTCTTTCTCGCCAGTTGTGTCACTCTTTGTAAATAAACAGGGCCATTTTCCTTGCTCTGGAAGAGTTTTAATTAATTCTCTAGCCTCATCTTCTGTATTACATAGATATGGCTTAAAACCTTTATCTTTAAGATATTTAACAGCAATATCTGAAAAAGATATCAAATTTAAAGATTCACTCAGTTTTGGAAAAAATATATCTCTATTTTCTCCAAAAATACAACTCATTAAACAAAGCTCTCCACTCTCTTGTGGAGTTACAAAATAACGCTTAATATCATTAGGTGCTGCGATTGGTTGCCTCTTCTCAATTCTTTGATTAAAGCCATGTAACAATGAGCCATCACTAAAAGCAACATTGGCAAACCTGGCTGTTGAAATATCTATATCTAAAGATCTACGCATTAAAAACATTTCCATAATGCGTTTACTTGCGCCCATCATATTGATTGGATTAGCGGCCTTATCAGTGCTAACACAAAAATATTTTTTTGTACCATTTTCAATAGACTGCCTAATAGTTTTATCTGTATTGAAAACATTTACGTCAATCATCCTCATTAGTGTGAATGGATCTTCCTCGCTGCGAACATGCTTAAGTGCTGAAAGATTTAAAACATAATCATATTTTCCATCTGACTGGATAAATGCATCATATTCTATTGAGCCTATGTCCAATGCAAAGGTTTTAAAATCACCTTTAATATATCCAAACGAACTTCTAATATCCCTTACTAACTCAGTAAGATTGTTTTCGCTAATATCCACAACATGAAGTTTTTTAGGATATCGCTTAAAGATTTCCTTAACTACTGCCTGGCCAATTGAGCCAGCTCCACCAATTACAAGAAAAGTAGACTTATTTACAATTCTCCCTAATTCTTCTGATAAGTTACCAATATCTTTACGAAACAAGCACTCTTCTCTACCTATTAATTTAAAGATATTCATATTAAAAAACTTTGCGCTAACAATAAATCTTTATATGTATCAATATTAACTGACCTCTCAGACGTCATAATGTATGCACGACTGTCTAAACCAATAAAGCTACTGTCTTTTATAAGAACATCACGTCGAGTAGCATAAATAGCTCCATTTCTAATATATACAGGTGGCAACTCTTGTCTAGGTCGCATATCCTCATGCCCTTGATCTATATAATTAATTAAACGACCATTCACAACTCTTTTCATCCTTAATGGATGATGTCCTTCAACTTCAACAACACTAATAACGGAGTCTGCATTGGTTTCAAATAACAGACTTATAGCATTATCAATATCTTCTGATTGTCGTAATGGCGTTGTTGGTTGTAGCATAATCACTACATCATATTGATACCCTTGTTCAGCCTCCATGAATTCAACTGCATGTTGGATCACAGGAAGTGACAGTGCTTTATCATTTGAAAGATACTCTGGCCTTTTAAAGGGCGCTAAAGCGCCACATGATTTAGCTACAGTAGCAATTGCATCGCTATCAGTAGAAACAATGCAATGCGTCAGTATTTCTGAGCCTAATGCGGCATCGATTGTATATTTAATCAGTGGGCTTCCACCAACATCTACAATGTTCTTATTTGGAACGCCTTTCGATCCTCCACGAGCAGGAATAACAGCTAAAATCTTTTTATCATTCATTTTAAAATACTCTTGGGTTTCATATCTACAACATTATGCATTGAATTATTATTCTTTTCAAGATAATGCTTTAAATTGTGCATAAACAAATCTGCCTGTCTGTCCCAGTAGCCCTTACTTAATCCAGCAACATGAGGTGATAGTATTACATTTTCCATATTCCACAACGGGGAGTCGCCTGCCAATGGCTCTTGGGCAAAAACATCTAAACCTGCCCCTGCAATATACTTATTTTTTAGTGCTATAATTAAAGCATCTTCATCTACTGTCTCACCACGACCGATATTTATAAAAAACGCACTCAATTTCATTTTTGAAAATACCTCTTGCGTAAAGACTTGTTTGGTTTCATCATTTAAAGGCAGTAAATTAATAACATAATCTGCATTAGAAACTGCAGCTGAAATCTTCTCAAGAGTAAAGAAATTATCAACTGACTCATGTGTACTTATTGATCTTCCGATCACAGAAACATTCATTTCTAACGCCTTACACACCTTGGCTAACTTCTTTCCAACATCACCAAATCCAACAATAAGACAGCGCTCACCTTCTAGCTCGTGAATCTGATCAAAGTAGTTATCAAAGCTATCACGATTCATATTTTTTTCGTTACGAAGCATTTGATTGTAATGCATTCCTCTAGCCAAATTAGTCATAAATGCTATTGCAGAAGTTACCATAGAAGAAATAACAAGCCCCTTGCTACTTGTTATCAAAATATCTCTTTTGGATACTTCTTTTATATTTACTCTATTGACACCAACAGAGCCGAAATGAATCCATTCTAATTTTGGCATATTCCGTATAATTTCAGGTGTAATACGATTACCCCAATAGACTGTTGCATCCCCAGTAGTTAAGGGTAAATTTGGCGTATTTATAGGAACGATCTCTACATTAGGGAATGCAATCTTTAAACGCTCTTGCAGCCACTCTGGTAAATGATACAAACGCAAAGACAGAAATAAATCGCACGCAACTACAGCTTTCTTATTTGAAATAACGGTATTTTCTTTATTTATCATTATGGAAGTCGATAGCCACTATTAGACTGGAATTTATATTTATGCATTAGCGAATCGTCTAAAGTCACGCCTAGACCTGGCACGTTAGAAGAGTGCCATATTCCATCTTTTATTATCGGCGGCTCTATCCACATTTTTTCAGTTAATTCTAAGGAAACCATGGGAATTTCAAGAATATCTATAGATGGTGCAGCAAGTGCAACCTGTGCATTAGCCGCTATGGCTACCGCACTACCCCAAACATGAAGAGCACTATCTAATTTCATTAATTCAGCTTTTTTTGCTAACTTAACACAAGCAAGCATACCACCTGAATGAGTGGCATCAAACTGCAAAACATCTACCGCTTTCAAATCAAGTATGGTTTGATACTCTCCATTTCCACTATACGCCTCACCTGCTGCAATAGGAACTAACTTACTCTGACATACCTCTGCCAAGCCTTTTATGTTTTCAGGATGTACAGGCTCTTCTAACCATCTAAGATTGAAATCTACAAGAGTTTTGGCACGACTTATTGCTTTGTCGGCACTCCACGCAGGTCGAAGTGTTCCCATAATTGCGTCTACCATAAGGTCATTTTTACCAAATGCATTTCTTGCATTTTCCACTCTTTTAATGTCAGTATTCCAATCTTGATAACCCACTCGCATCTTGTAGGCTGTATATCCAAGGTCTAAAATATTTTCCACATCCCTTATAATTTCATTGGGGGTAAAAACAACTGTACCACTGCTTGCATATAATGGAATGATTTTTCTAGAATTATTGTTTATCAACTGACTAGTTGGCACCTCTAAAATCTTACCTCTTACATCCCATATAGCTATTTCAATAGCACTAAATACACTTTGCAAGATACCATTACCCCCAATAAATGGGATATTTTTTATATCATCGAAAATTAAATCATCTCCTATCAAGCGACCAACAAGATAACTTTCCAAAAAACTCACTACCGGCTGTATCAACTCTGGCGCGTAAACACCAGAATATGTCTCTCCCAAACCATAAATACCCGATTCAGTGTAAACCTTTACCAACCCTACTGATTTAACGCCTAGAGGCTGTCCGAGAGATCCACCTTCACCATAAGGAGAGGACAAAGAAAAGCCCTCTACTCTCTTAATGCGTTCATCAATCTGTTTATACATTTTTCTCGTTTTTTTTAGTACACTCAATACCACTCAGGATGATTTCAATAGGTGTCTCATCATCCAATCGTAAAGCATATAGTAAATTATTTAATGGAAGAATTCCTATCTTATCTCCGACTAAACTCCCCGTGCGTAGAATTGGCGTTAATGTTACACATCCAACACCATAAAGAGCACGATGTAGCGGGTGTTTTTCTGCTCTCGGCGTCAACGCATCACCAACTTGAGAGTAATCACCAGCTACACCTTCTTTCCAATAATTGCCAAAATCAACATAACTAGAGAACACTGAATCTAATCCATCATATTGTAATTCTAAAATTAACTCATCAATCAATTTAGCTGGTCGGAAAGGGTATAAATAATTTATATATACTACTGCTTCTGGAAAATCATCTAATGCTTCAATACACTTCAAAGCATATTGCAATACTTTTTCTAATGATAAATTTGGATCTTTTATAGCATCAGATCGATCTATAACTTTAACTTTATTTTGAATCGCTAAATTTCTAACGATTTCATTGTCAGTTAAAATATATATGTTATCAATATATTTAACTTCTTTTAAGTAATCTAAGGAGCGCTGAAGAAAGTCAATATCGCCCACCACCTTATGTTCTCCAAGCACAGGTAAAACTACAACAAAATTAGCAATTTCAGGCCTTAAGGATTCAGGCAAGCTACCAATACTTTCTGCATCCAATTTATCTAATATTGTGGCAATACCCTTTGCTCTATCTGATGAGTTGCCATGCTGATGTAGTCCATGATAATGATAAACTGAAGCGCTTGGTTCATAAATAATATCATAGCCGGCCTCTATCACCAACTTACCCCAAATTCTATCTTCAATATTGGTTGCGCTTTCATCAAAAGGAAATTTATTCCAAACAACTCGTGGAAACATGCTATTTGCATTATGAAAAAAGTAATCTTTGACTTGTACTTTTTTATCTTGACCGAATGAAATTAACAAGTCTCTTTTGTCCGCATCACTGGTATAAGATAACGGCAGTTGGCGACCGTATACGCCTGCTAACTTTTCATTTTCATCAAAATTATTGTATAGATTTTGTAGCCAATGTTTGTCTTTAGGAATGCAATGAGCAGAGATACATACAATATAATTACCAGTAGAGGCACGAATTCCATCATTTATTGCCTTGCCTGGGAAAAATTTATCGATATTAAGCACGGTAGCTACAGGATAACGTTTTGCCACCTCAACCGTATGATCAGTACTATCATTATCAGCCAAGATTACTTCAAAGCTATCGAAGTCTTGACTAAAAATCGCACCTAAACAATGCGCTATCCATCTTTCCTCATTATAGGTTCGAATAATAATTGATACTTCTGGAGCCTTTAAATTCATTCAAACATTTCCAGGCTTAACAACTCATCTGCCAATATATTTTGTGCCGCCTTCTTGCTAATAATTTTATGTGCATCTTTAGCTGGAATTCCTGTTCCTGGATTACGATACACAACCATTTCTGGTGTCAATTCAGCACCTGCAGGAATATCTTGTGATGATGCCATAGAAACATGGTATTTATGCCTGGTAATCCATTCTGTTTCACTAACATTTTTTTCACCTGTACCCTTTATCTTTTTAATGCTTCTAATATCCCTTACCATTGCAATAAAGTCTTCTGGATTAAGTGACATTTTATGGTCAAAACCCATCATATCGTTATCCAGTGTGTAATGTCTTTCGATAGCGACAGCACCCATTGCAACTGCTGTTAGGGTTGGCAAATAACCCAACTCATGTCCAGAATAACCTGTTGGCAAACCAAAATTTTCTTTCAAAACATTAATCATATTTAGATTACATTCATCAAGAGGTGTCGGATAAGATGACACACAATGTAATAACATTAAAGGAGTTTTGTATTTTTCAAAAATTTTCACCGCCGTATCAATCTCTGACATTTCTGCCATGCCTGTGGACATTATGGATTGCTTACCTGTTCTAGCCAAGTACTCTAATAATTCAATATTAGTTGCACTATGACTGGCTAATTTGTAAATACTAATACCTAACTCTTCAAGAAAATCAGCTGCCTCAGGGTCAAATGCTGTACATAAAAAGTCCAACCCCCTATCTTCGGTATATTTTTTAATAATCTTATACTGATCCATATCGAACTCAAGATGATTTCGAATTTCTCTATAAGTTTTTCCAAATTCTGGAAATCTATCATCTGGCGCATCCATAGCTTTTTTAATAGCTAGATTACCAACTGTTCTTTTTTGAAATTTAACTGCATCTGCGCCAGCTTCTACTGCCAAATCAATCAATTTTTTTGCAGTCTCAACCGATCCATTATGATTTAATCCTGCTTCTGCAATAACATAACATTGCCCAACATCACCCATTTTATTGAAATTCATTTTATCCTCTTAAATTTAATTTTATTTACTATATTCTTGATTTTCCATTAATTTTACATAGGTAGTCTTTTCAACTATACGCCCATTGTCTAGCCTGTAAATTCGGTCACAATATTTTAATGTGTTATACCTATGTGCAATAACTATCATTGTTATGTCGCCTTTAAGCCTCCTAATCTCACTAACTACCTCTTTCTCTGTCGCCTCGTCAAGTGCACTTGTAGCCTCATCCATCACCAAAACCTTTCTATTGTGATAAATTGCACGCGCAAGAGAGACTCTTTGTTTTTGCCCACCAGAAAGACTAATACCATTTTCCCCTAAACGAGTATTCTCTTTTTTAGGAAGTTTTTCAACTACACTTTTTAACTTCGATCTTAAAATTGAGTCATCTATTCTAACTTGGTCAATATCATTTGGCTCATCCCCTAATGCAATATTATTTTTTAATGTATTATCAGTCACAAATACCTCTTGAGGTATATAGGCAACCATATCTTGCCATTTACGCATGTCGCCATTAATTATTTTATCGTTAAGGACAATCTCACCTTTACAGGGCTCCAACAACCCCAAAACAACATCAACTAAAGTGGTTTTTCCCGACCCTGATTGACCTATTATTCCAACAATCTCACCTTTTTTTATCGAAAAAGAGACATCTTCAAGGGCAAAATCTTTAGCTACAGGATACTTATATCGAATAGAGTTGAGCTCAAAACTAGAAAATTCATCATTATTTTTTATTATTTTTCCTTTATCTTTAATAGTTCTAGATTTTTTCACATCCTTGTACAAAGTTGACACTGTATGTCTATTGAAATGCAGTTGTAATATTCCAGTTGATATTGAATTAATAGATGGAACCAATTTTAATGAGGCTACAGCAAACATGGCAAGGGTTGGAATAATCTGATTTACATTTCCATTTGTTAGCACCTCCATTATCACCATCATTGCAAGAAATCCAATCACAACGAACTCAATCAAGTGTCTTGGAATACTGGTTAAAACATCTGTTTTTGCTAAATTTTTAGCGTAATTATTAGCCTCAAGCCTTACTAGATTATAAAAATAATTAGATTTATCAAGAATTCTGATCTCTTTAAAGCCCATTATGCCCTCACTAACCCCTTGTATCATTTTAGTAGAGGCTGTATTAGCCTTCTTTCCATAGACTTGTATGCTTTTGCGTATCATCCTATCATAGGTAAATGCACTCACGCCAACCAATATCAATAATATACTTAACAACTCAATATCCTTCCAAGCTAATACAGAAATTATTGACAAGGTAATCATAATATCACTGACAGTTTTCAACCCTAACGTCAAAACTTTACCAGTAAATATTGCAACTAGATTTTGAATTGCATAGATATATTCAGAGCTATTTCTTGTAATATATTTTTCATATGACATTGATTGATATGTAGCCATAAGTTGTGAACGGATTCGAACTTGTTGTTTATAACTAAATGAAATTATCATTTTTAAAACCAATATCCCTGCAACACCCTTGATAAGAAATATACTGATAAGAATGATACTAGTGGCGGTTAATAATTCACTTTCACTTAGTAATACTCCCGTTGCCTCAATAAACTCTACAATTGCTTGACTATTGTCAGATGTGGTGTCCATAATTAATGATATATATGGCCCCATAAGACTTATCCCTATAGCATCTATCAAAGATGCAGATAAGAATAAGAGCAACATCCACGGTAATTTTATTTTATCTTTACCGAGTAAATATAAAATCTCTTTAAGGTATGTGATTACTGATTTCATTACTAACTATGCAAGATTGTCTACATACCAATCCATTGCCTCATCTAGGCCTTCGGATATCATGTATTTTGGTTGGTAATCTAATAATGTTTGCGCCTTATCTATATTAGCCTGAGAATGTCTAACATCTCCTGCCCTAAAGTCTCTATAAACCGGCCCTTTCTTTTTTAATCCTGATGTTCTCTGGATAAGCCTATCTTCTATCATCTGGTAAAGCCTATTGAGACTTGTTCGATCATTGAGTGCAACATTATATACTTGATCAATAGCATCATCATTACTTGTAGTGGCTGCTAGTAAGTTCATTTGCACAGTATTATCAATATAGCAAAAATCTCTACTAGTTTCTCCATCACCATTGATAAATACATCTTCTTTATTTAGTATGGCCGCCACCCATTTTGGTATTACTGCCGCATATGCGCCGTTTGGATCTTGTCTTTTTCCAAAGATGTTAAAATATCTTAGACCTATAGTTTTAAATCCATAGGTTTTTGCAAATACATTAGCATAAAGTTCATTAACCACTTTAGTAACTGCATATGGACTTAACGGGCTACCAATTTCACCTTCTACTTTTGGAAGGTTTGGATGGTCGCCATAGGTGGAGCTTGAAGCAGCATATACAAAACGTTTAACTTTTTCATCTTTTGCTGCAACTAGCATATTTAAAAAACCATCAATATTGGCTCTATTAGTATTAATAGGATCTTCAATGGATCTTGGTACCGAGCCCAATGCTGCCTGATGTAAAACATAGTCAACACCATTGCAAGCTTGCTGGCAATCGCTTAACTCTCTTATGTCGCCATTGATAAACTTAAAGTTATTACTTAAATTTTTACCAGTTTTTTTACTTGCATCTTCAATGGCCTGATCAATATTATACTGATGACCTGTATCAAAATTATCTAAGCCCACTACTTTTTGATTAAGAATAAGTAGCTTCTCTAAAAGATTGGAGCCGATAAATCCAGCAACACCAGTTATAAGCCAAGTACTTTGATTGCTTTTTAAGTACTCTTGTAATTCCTTGTATTTACTCATCTATAACCTTCCATCTACTTCATTAGCCTTTAACAAGTATTTAATATCATAAAGCACATGATTAGTCTTTCCAAAGGCTTTTATCTGGCTTAATGATAATTCTTTAAATTCATCATGCGCAACTGCCAACAAGATTGCATCATATTTACCTTCTATTGGTTGATTGATTGGCTTGATATTGTATTCATGCATGGCTTCATCTTTGTCAACCCATGGGTCATAAACATCTACATTACAATTAAATCCTTCAAATTCTTCAATCAAATCAACCACGCGTGTATTACGAATATCAGGGCAATTTTCTTTAAAAGTTAGACCCATGATAAGTATATTTGCATCTACTATATGAATGCGTTTTTTAGTCATAAACTTTGATACTTGGTCTGCTACATAAGATCCCATGCTATCGTTTAACCTACGCCCCGCAAGAATCATTTCTGGATTGTAGCCAACCTCTAGAGCTTTGTGCGTTAGATAATATGGATCCACACCAATACAGTGTCCTCCTACTAGACCCGGCCTAAATGGAAGGAAATTCCATTTAGTACCTGCAGCCTCTAATACTGATTCAGTATCAATATTCAATTTATTAAAGATAAGAGCAAGCTCGTTAATAAGGGCAATGTTAACGTCACGCTGGGTGTTTTCAATGACTTTAGCGGCTTCAGCTACTTTGATGCTGCTAGCCTTATGCGTACCTGCAGTAATAATCTCTTGATACAATTCATCAATTTGTGTAGCAATCTCAGGTGTAGATCCTGCTGTTACCTTTTTAATAGTGGTTACACGATGTTCTTTATCTCCTGGATTAATACGTTCAGGGGAATAACCGCAATAAAAATCTTTGTTAAATCTTAGACCAGATTGCTCTTCAAGTATTGGTACACAAATTTCTTCGGTGGCGCCAGGATAGACGGTTGATTCATAGATGACAATATCACCTTTTTTAAGAACTGATGCTACCGATTCGCTTGATTTTTCTAAAGGAGTTAGATTAGGTCTTTTATGTTTATCGATTGGGGTTGGAACGGTAATAATAAAAATAGTACAATCTTTAATATTCTCTAAATTAGTCGTATAACTCAGGTGAACTGCATCTTTAAGTTCTTGAGATGTAGTTTCAAGGGTTGAATCAGTTCCATTTTTTAACTCTTCAATCCTAGATTGATTAATATCAAAACCAACAACACTATGCTTTTTACTAAACTCAATAGCAAGAGGCAAACCAACATAACCCAGCCCAATTAAGGCTATTTTTTTATTTTTCATAGTATAAATTTATTAATTATTTGATTAAATTCTATATAAGCATTAAGAGAATATTTCCAATCAGGAATATTCACACTAAATATTTCAGCTATTTTGTCTGCACTCATTATAGTGTTTCTCGGCCTTTTAGCAGGCGTTGGATATTGCTGTGTTGTAATAGGGTTAACCTTGCAATCTATCTTTGCTATTTTAAAGATTTCTTTGGCAAACTCATACCAACTTATCTCACCCTCATTTGAGTAATGATAAATCTGAGTTGTTTGATCTTCTTCTCTAAATTCTTTATTCTTTATAATTTCTAATATTGCACCTGCTAAGTCAGTTGCATAAGTAGGTGAGCCCATTTGATCACTGACTACGTTTAACTCATCTCGCTCTTTACCTAGTCTTAGCATGGTGCTAACAAAGTTATTACCGTATTCTGAATATACCCAGCTAGTTCTAATGATAAGAGCATTCATTGGCATCACTGCTTGTAATGCTTGTTCTCCAGCGAGCTTGGTTCTGCCGTAGACATTAATTGGGCTAGTTTTATCAGTTTCTATGTAAGGTTTATCACTCTCTCCATCAAAGACATAGTCCGTAGAGATGTGTATCAACTTTGCTTGTTGTTTGCTAGTAATACTTGATAGTTGTTTTACTGCTAGATGATTAATCTGGTTTGCTAACTCTACTTCTTGCTCTGCTTTATCTACTTGCGTGTAAGCTGCACAGTTAATGATAATATCAAACTTATCATTATTGTCAAAGTAGTGACTAATACTACTCTCACTACTCAAGTCTAGCACCTCTCTGCCAACAAAGATAAAATCATTAGAGCTTTGATTGTTGTCTATTTTGCTATCAGTATTAACCAGCTTGTGAATAGACCTACCTAATTGGCCATTCTTACCAGTAACAAGTATTCTCATAATTATCAGCTACTCAAACAAATCTTTAGCATTGGCTAAAGATGGGTGGGTTTTATCTTTGTCTGAGAGTTGCAACTCTTCTGCTGATAATTGCCAATCAATTTTAAGTTGGGCATCATCAAAAGCAATACCTCGATCATGCTCAGGTGC
>ENA-OREN01004753-OREN01004753.1-marine-metagenome-genome-assembly--contig:-NODE-4753-length-11640-cov-5.252616_pt1 | contig 11640 bp, 11 predicted proteins | sample MGYA00248624_ERZ508555 | MGnify/ENA primary metagenome ERZ508555 (study PRJEB26222, sample SAMN06267773) | marine metagenome | isolation source: Saanich Inlet, British Columbia, Canada | place...
CTTTGAATTCTTTTATCCGAGCCATTGCAGGTGGGTCACATTCCCAGTTTCTGAGGGTAGATCGCTTCAGCCTTTTCCGGGCCTTCGAGTTTGGTTTGTTTGCCTTGAGTTGAGATCTTGAAAGTTTCATCTGCATGCAGACGTTGTTTTAAATTTTCAAAATGTACTTTCATTGGAAGTGAGGCGATTTCTTGTGCCTGAGGAATGAGAATGAAATTAGTTTCCGCCAACACATCCCGATATTTTCTTTTCATATTCATTTTATATGCTTGGTAGCCGTCTATTTTTTCGACACCAGCGTAAGGCTCATGGTTGAGAACCTTATATTGGTTAGGAATATAAACATTGGCAAAGTAGTCTGCTCCAAGGGAATGATGAACAGTGGTTTTTACTTTCACCACCCTCAAGCTTTCATCGGTAGGTGTCATTTTCATCTCTACCCAGTAACTTCGATCATGGAAATTTAGATTTTCAAGAAAGACAATTCCATAGAGAGCATTGAACTTGAATTGAAGAAATATCCCTAGAAATATCCACCCAAAAACCCTCCAAAATTTTCTCACTAATAGCTCCTTAAATAGGTAAAAAGAAGGCTCATCTCAAAATTAAGTCTTAATATTACCAAATTATTCAACATCAAACACAATTTGTTATTCCGGTTTAAATCTTTAAATTGCATGGCCTCTTTAATTAATTAAGTAATTAAACCTCTATGGTTTCCTAGGAAGAGTGATTGTGTTGACAAAATTGTGACAAGTTATTCAATTCAAGGCGGTTGACAGATTTATATTTTAAATGGTAAAAGACATTAAATATTTTTTTGCTATTTCTTATAATACCCACGTTCGTACGTTAACTGTTTGTGGATAAATTATTTAGAGCGAAAAGGAGACTTCAAGGAGACTTCTATGAACGGAAAATTTTTGAAACAGAATCTGGGGAAGGTCATGTTCTCCATCGTTGGTATTCTCGCTGCTAGTATTTTATTTTTGATCACTTATATTTCTCAGGCGAGCCTTGAAAATACAGTGGAAGCGAGTAAGCTCAACGCCGTTTCTATCATCGACCAATACAAAACTCTTCGTGGCTATTACGTCAAGAGCGTGATTAAAAAGGTTAAAGGAAATGATACCGGATTAAAAATTTCTTATGACCATAAGACCATGGAAAACGGTATTCCTCTTCCTGCTACATTGATTCACGATATGAGTGAATTACTCAGTAAAAAGAGTGGTGAGAATATAAAGTTAAAACTTTATAGTCCTTATCCGTTCCCAAACCGGGCTGGTAGAACCATCGATTCTTTTGGTCAACAAGCCATGGCGTTTTTTGATAAGAACCCTGATTCCGTTTTTGTAAAGCAAGAGAAATTATACGGGAGTGATGTGGTGAGGGTTGCTGTTGCAGATAAAATGGTTGCACAGGCCTGTGTGAATTGCCACAACAGCCGTGCAGATACTCCTAAAAATGACTGGAAGTTGAACGATGTTCGTGGTGTTCTTGAAGTTATTTCTCCCATCAACGCTCAGTTGACCAGTAATGGATCGATGCTGAACAGGGTTATTGAAATTTCTGTTTTTATCGTCGTTTTGGTGGTGCTCATGGTTATAGGAATCCAGTTATTTTTAAAGTCTATGAAAAAATCTGAAACGGAAACGGCAAAAATCGTTTCCATGATGGAAAATATACCGAAAGGAAATTTATTCGCGGGAACGGATCTTGTGATTCAGTACATGAACCCAGAGTCGATGAAAATTGCGAAGAAATTAGAACAGTACCTTCCTGTTAAGGCTGAAGAAATAATTGGTCAGTCTATAGATATATTTCATACAAATCCGCAGTACCAAAGAGAAATAGTTGGTAATCCTGCAAATTTGCCTGTTAAAACTGAAATTCAATTGGGGCCGGAAACCGTGGAGATGGATATCAGCGCGGTGATGGATCAGAATAATAATTATCTGGGGCCGATGCTTTCATGGGGAATTATTACTGAAAGAGTAGTTGCTGCACAGGAAATAGAAAAAGCTGCAAAAGAGCAGGAAGCTCTCAGAGTTGAACAGGCTGAGCAGGAAAGAAAAGTTGTTGAAGATAAGGCAGCCAGAAATAAAGAAGTGGCAGAAAAAGAGCAACAGCAAGCCCAAGTATTACAGGATAAAGTTAATTCCATATTGGGTGTTGTTAACTCTGCAGCTGATGGTGATTTGACTCAGAAAATTCCTGTTTCAGGTACCGATGCAATTGGGCAGATGGGTGAAAGCTTGACTAGGTTCTTTAAAGCCCTGAGAGATGATATTGAAGAAATCGGTCAGAACGCCGAGTCGGTCAGTGCTGCTGCTGAAGAACTCACTGCTACCAGCACAACCATGTCTGCCAATGCTGAAGAGACTTCGGCACAAGCAAGTGTGGTGTCGGCGGCAAGTGAGGAAGTCGGGAATAATGTTCAGACGGTTGCCACAGGTTCCGAAGAGATGGGTGCAAGCATTCGAGAAATCTCCGAAAACTCTTCTCAAGCGGCAAAAATTTCCACAGAGGCGGTAGAAGTTGCGAAAAGAACCAACGAAACCATAACCACCCTCGGCGAAAGCTCTAAGGAAATTGGTGAAGTGGTAAAAGTGATTACTTCTATTGCGGAACAAACCAATCTACTGGCTTTGAATGCAACCATTGAGGCTGCCAGAGCCGGTGAGGCCGGTAAGGGATTTGCGGTGGTGGCGAATGAGGTAAAAGAATTGGCTAATCAGACCGCGAAGGCGACTGAAGAAATCAGCGGCAAAGTTCAGACGATTCAGTCGAATACGGGCGATGCGGTGGGTGCTATCAGTGAGATCAGTGAGATCATCAACAAGATCAATAATATCTCAAACACTATTGCAAGTGCTGTTGAAGAGCAGAGTGCAACAACCAATGAGATGACGCGAAATGTTTCGGATGCTGCGAAAGGTGTCGCTGAAATAGCGCAAAATATCTCAGGTGTTTCATCTGCGGCTGAAGAGACGACACAAGGTTCTAGTCAGACTCGGGATGCCGCAAATGAGCTTTCAAAACTCGCAACAGACCTTCAAGGTCTTGTTCAGAGGTTTAAAATTTAGATCGTCTTAAAAGAAAAACCCCCGCCAAGAGGCGGGGGTTTTTTCAATTCTTCCTACAGTTGAAGATACTTCACAGGGAATCGGTCAGAATCAGGAGGCCGCCAGTGAGTTGTCGAACATGGCTGCTGATTTGAAAAAACTTGTAGGACAGTTTAAATACTCATAAACAGTATCATCCCCTCGTCTTCTGACAATATAAAGATTTTGTTTGCTTTGCAATATTAGAGGCCGTGTTTCCCCTCATTTATTCAACTTGATATTTGTCGTAGCTTCCCATAAATTAATCTCTTGATTAAGAAAGCCTTTGCGTAATTTTCTCCACTATAGAAAAATGGAATGGAGAAGTTTGAAGAATAACTTTGGAGCAACTTAAATTGAATCTTGGATTGTTAATTGTTTTTGAAGGTATCGATGGTACCGGCAAGAGCACTCAGTGCAAAATGCTGTCAGAGAGGCTAAGTGAAAAAGGAATTGGAAATATTTCTCTTGCGGAACCGACACGAGGAGAATGGGGAATGAAAATCCGTCAACTTTTAACGGAAGGTAGAAATGGGATTAGTCCGGAAGAAGAGTTGGCGTGGTTTATAAATGATAGAAAAGAAGATGTGGAACTCAATATCAATCCGGCCTTGAAAGAGGGGAAAGTAGTGTTGATGGATCGTTATTATTTTTCCACTGCAGCTTATCAGGGTGCTTTAGGGTTTGATCCAAAAGAAATAAGAGAGGACAATGAGAAGTTCGCTCCGGTGCCGGATCGGGTTTTGATTTTTCACAATTCCCCAGATAAAAGCCTGGAAAGAATTGAGTCTTCACGAGAAGGAAAAAGTGTTTTTGAAAAACGTGATTATTTAATAGATGTGCAAAATATTTTTAAAAGTTTCACTGGCGCAAATATACGGTTTGTTTCAAGTGATGCATCTTTAGAGGACGTTCATGCGCAGGTGTTGTGCGAAGTCCAAGACCTTTTTGAATTGAAATTATGAAACGTTTTGTTATTGCTATTACCGGCGCGAGCGGTGTGTGCTATGGGAAAAGGTTGTTTGATTGCCTGAAATCTCAGTCTGAAGTCCATGTGATTATTTCAGAGCGTGGCGCCGAGCTATTGAATATTGAATTGGGACTCCAACCTTCCTATTTTAAAGGAGACCATGTTACTTTATACAAGCCCACAAAGATAAACACTTCTATTGCCAGTGGTTCTTTTCGGGTTGATGGCATGGCAATCGTACCTGCAAGCATGGGCACGATAGGCAGAATTGCTGCTGGAATTTCAGGTAACTTGATTGAGCGGGTAGCGGATGTCATGCTAAAAGAAAAGCGTAATCTGATTGTCGTACCTAGAGAAGCACCCCTGAGCACAATTCATCTAAAAAACCTTCTATCGTTAGATCAGGCAGGTGCTGTAATACTTCCCGCTTCTCCAGGGTTTTATCAGGGGCAGAATTCTGTAGATAGCTTGGTGGATTTTGTTGTGGCAAGAATAATGGATCAGTTGGGGGCCGAACAGGATTTGATGCCTCCTTACGAAGTCTAAAAGTCCGTTATAATGATTTATCTGGATAATGCTGCGACCACGCCAATGGATCCGGATATCATTGCCTCTCTACAGGATTATATGCGCGATCAATTCGCGAACAGTGGAGGAGTTTATGGCATTGGGCTTGATGCTAAAAATAAAATTGAGGAAGCCACTGAAGCCATAGCCACTGCCTTAGGAATCCCTTCATCACATAACCTTATATTCACAAGCGGGGGAACAGAATCGAATAACCTTTTTATTAAAGGACTCTGTTCTCCTGATAAAAAAACAGCATATTCAGGATTAGAGCATCCCAGCATCACTGAAACTCTGCAATCGTTTAAAGAGTTTAGAAACGAACCCTTTTCCTTGTTGGAATTCAGCAAGGAAGGTCGTCTTGATTTATCCTGCCTTCCTTTACTAAAAGAAAAAAGCATCAGGCTTCTTTGCCTTTCTCATGTAAATAATGAGCTGGGCACAATTAACGATCCAGTTCCACTTATTTCCAGGTTAAAAAAAGATTCTCCACAGACGCGACTTTTTTTAGACGGGGTACAGGCGGTTGGAAAAATAAAAATCAATAAAACTATGTGGCCAGGCCTGGCGGGTTATTCTTTGTCTGCGCATAAATTTCACGGTCCTAAAGGCATCGGGTTACTGGTCTATGATTCCAAGTTAACGTTGAACCCACAATTGCACGGGGGCAAACAACAATTCGGAGTTCGTGCGGGAACCCTTCCCGTTCCTCTAATTATGGCCTTTGCAAAGGTTGTTGAATTAGCAACAGCGCGACAACAGGAAACAGAGAAGTACTTATTGAAGCTTCATGCCTATCTTATAGAGGGTTTGAAAAAATTGGATTTTTTAATTTTAATTAATTCGTCGTCCGATGATTTCCAGTGTCCATCAATTGTTAACTTCAGCATCCCGCCAGTGGAAGGGGAGGTGATGTTGCATCATATGGAAAAACAGGAGATTTTTGTTGGCATGGGGAGTGCCTGCAGTGCCTATTCTAAGGAGCCTTCAAAAATTTTAATGGGAATAGGTTTGACTGAAGAGCAGGCGCGTTGCAGTCTCAGAATATCTTTTTCACAGAATAATAATTTTGATGAGATAGATAGTTTTCTTCGGGCTCTTAAAAGTTCCTACGAAGTATTATTATCACTTTTTTAAAAGGAACAGCAGATCGATGTGTGATCAAAGAACAATATTAGTCCGTTACAATGAAATTGCATTAAAAGGACGAAATAGAAAATTTTTCGAGAAAACATTACTTAAGAATATCAAACGCTCCCTGCCAAAGGATAAAGGCATAAAATACCGTGTTCCCCGAGGGAGAATTATGATTGATCTCCCAACTGCTGTTGCAGATGAATATGCTGATCGATTGAAAAAGATTCCAGGTATCTCTTCCTATAGTATTGGAATTGCTATGGACCCTGACTTTGATGAAATTGCGGCATTGGGTATTCAGTGGATTGAACCTTTAATACAGACGGGGACTGAGTTTAAATTTTGTGTGAAAACACGAAGGTCGGCAAAAACCTTTCCTCAAACATCTCCTGAAATAAATATGGAGGTGGGGTCTCGTATCATGTCCCAACTTAGTACAAAGGGGCTTGTTGTAAATATAAAAGAGTCTCAGTTTACTCTTGAAATCGAAATTGGAATGAGTGGTACGGTGGTATTTCATACCCGAGAAATGGGCTTAGGTGGGTTGCCCGTAGGAAGTTCGGGCAGTGTGTTGTGCCTGCTGTCAGGGGGCATTGATAGTCCGGTCGCCGCATATCAGATGGCCTGTCGAGGCTGCAGGGTGCACTTTGTTTTTTTTGATAATCAACCTTTCTTAGGTCGTGGTGGCTACGACAAGGTATTGAAATTATCGAAAATTGTAAATGGCTATCAGAGAAGAGCGAAATTATTTGTCGTTCCCTTTCAGGATATCCAGGTGGCCATAAGGGATAATTGTCGTGAAGAGAATCGTGTGGTTCTGTATCGTAGGATGATGTACCGCATTGCAAATGAGATTGCGACGAAATATGAAATGTTAGGGCTGGTTACTGGGGAATCCCTGGGGCAGGTAGCCTCACAAACTTTAGAAAATCTTGCTGCCGTTACGTGTGTAACATCCATGAATATTTTTCGCCCTTTAATTGCAATGAATAAGGAGGGGATCATAAAACTCGCAAAAGAAATCGAAACCTATGACGTTAGTATTCAACCGCAACCTGATTGTTGTTCTGTTTTTATGCCAGATAGCCCGGTTACACGAGGGAAAATCCATTTCCTTGAGAATGACGAGGAGAAATACCCCAGAAATATTTTGAAAGAAGAAGCTTTGCGGGATATTGAGACGATTAACGTAGATTTTTTATGAAGTCTTTATTTTTTTTACCACAGGAGTTTTAGGTAGCTCTTTTAATAAGTCTGAAATCATTTTCTTTTCCAAAGGGTGTATGGTTTCACCTGCAATCTCACAAAGTGGTTCGAGTACAAAACGTCGTTGTGTCATTTCAGGGTGGGGAAGGATAAGAACTTTAGAATCCATTATTAGTCCTTCGTAATCCAGTATATCGAGATCAATGATCCTGGGTCCCCATTTTTCCTTTCGGGTTCTGCCAAATTCTTGCTCAATATTTAAAAGAAGCTGAAGAAGCTCTTCAGGTGCAAGGGTAGTGCATACTTCTATTGTAGCGTTAACAAACCAAGCTTGATTTGTTTTTCCTACGGGTTGCGACTCATATAGAGATGATTTAGCCGTGACATTTACTGATTCTGATTTGTTAATTAGTGCAATGGCTTTTTCGCAATTCTCTGCTGCCAAACCTATGTTCGATCCAACTCCTATTAAAGCTCTATGAGTCATTGAGCTCTTTCGCAATGAATCCTCTTATTTTTAAACTCAAAAAATGAGCTGTAGTGTAGTATTTTAAAATTCAAACTCAACCTTTGAGAGTCGATTTTTGATTTCATCGATTATTCTTTTCTCTTCATCTACTCCTTTGGCAGCAAACGTTGCGGAAAATCGGATGTAATGTCCCACATCATCCCAGGGGACCGTGGAAATTAACATTTCAGTGATGAGATATTGAGAAAACTCTTCTCCATTTTCAAATTTTCTACCACCTTTTATCCCCTTGGGTGCTCCAACATATAAAAAGAAGGAGCCTCCAGGCATTGTGGCGTTGAATCCTACCGAGTTTAGAGCATCTACCAATAGGCCTAATCGTCTTTTATATTTAGTAACTATTCTTTTGGTGATATCTGGATTTTCGAGTGCATAAACTCCTGCTTTTTGGATGCCCGCAAATTGACCGGAGTCGATATTATCTTTTACATGTGCGATAGCTTTTACAATTAGTTCGTTTCCAACAACAAAGGCGATACGCCAACCTGTCATGTTGTAAGCTTTGGAGAGGGAGTGAAACTCTACTCCTACGTCCATTGCGCCTGGAACTGAAAGGAAACTCTCTGATGTGCCATCGTAAGTAAGAGCTGCATATGCAGCATCTTGCATCACAACGATTTTATTTTCTTTGGCAAATTCGACAACTTCTTCATAGAATTTACGTGTTGCCTTTGCACCCGTTGGGTTATTTGGATAATTAAGATATAAAATCTTTGTGCGTTTCAAGGTGTTGGCATCAATGCTTTTTAGATCGGGAAGGAAGCCATTCGCTTCTGTTAATGGCAGGTTTACCACTTCTCCTCCCACGTACTGAGCATGGGTTCCCATGACGGGGTAGCCTGGTACGGTCATCAGAATGACATCTCCCGGATTAATAAAAGCCGCTGGAGTCATTGCCAACCCTGGTTTTGATCCGATTAGATGATTGACATGCTTGTCCGGATCCAACCCCTTAACGCCAAATACATTTTCCATGTATTTGCACGCGGCGGTTTTGAATTCCTCTATTCCATTATCCGTGTATCCACGGTTTTCAGGTTTTTCAGCTTCGAGTTGTAGAGTTTTAACCACACCGGGATCAGCCATCTCATCTGGTTCGCCTACTCCGAGGTCGAATAATTCTTTATCGGGGTTGGCATCGAGAGCCGCACGTTTGGCTCTTTTGATTTTTTCGAATTTATAAATTTTTGTGTCTTTGCCGAACTGGCTTCCGCCTAATCGTTCGGAGAATAATGACTGAATATAACCTGACATACTGGAACTCCAATATTAAATTGAGAGATAAAAGGATAAGAGAAAAGAAGGATCAATCTAGCCAAAATCACTTACCCTGTCAAGAGGTTCTGGGCTTATTAAGAAGTTTGTTTGTTGGATATTCCTGCGTTTTGGAACGTTGCCATTTCTTTATAAATCTTTATTGCGGATATGATGCATCATATCCAGATCGCCCGTTCCTATTCCAATAGAATAGGTCATTTTATGTGCCCAATAATTTGATTCCAATTGTTACTGAAAATAGAGCTACAACAAACCTGACTTTGGGCAAATAACCATTTTTATTTAAGGAGAAGTTTTGTAAGAAAAAACCATATAAGCCCATAGTGAGAATCATTCCTATACAGAAGAGGACTACATAAGACAATACTCCAAAAATGGATTTAGTCAGTGCAACAGGGATTAATAAAAATATGGATGCCGATCCTGCTATTCCATGTAAAACTCCCACTCCAAAAATTTGTCGTCCAGAAAACTCTGAATGTTTGTGACCTAGTTTTTTTAATCTGGAATCTTGTTTCAGTTCTTGAAAAAAAATAACAGATCCCAGAAAAATCATAACGGCTCCCACCATTTGTTCTGCAGAACTACTCATTAGGGCAACAAACGCAGAGTCTAAAGAAAAAACTAACAGGGCCAATATTGTCAGCGTTAAGCTATGTCCTAAAGCCCATTGAATTGCTAGGCTCATTGACTTTTTTAAAGAACCCTTATTTAAAACCAGATTGGAAACAGTAACAATATGGTCAGCTTCTAATGCATGAAGACAACCTAAAAATAATCCGCCAACTAAAAACCAAAATTCTTCCATAACAGGGACCCTAAAAAATATTCGTAATTAAGGGTAATAGCTTAAGAGTAGTCCTCATCTTCTGGTTCTAATCCGGCTGCTTTTTGTGAATAGCGCAGGTATTTTATAATTTCAGTGATTTCTTCGGCGGTAACATTCTTCTTCTGAGGGGGCATTTTGTCAGTGCCATTTAATATTGTTTCGCTAATATCATCATCGGTGAAATTAGGCGCCAGATATTCTTCGTCAATCAATTTCGGTGCCTTGGTATGTTTTCCCATTCCGTCTGATCCATGGCAATTTGAACAAATTTTGTGGAATACATTTTGTCCTTTCTTATAAGCCTCAGGAACCTCAAGTTTGGGTTTTGGTGCACAGGAGATACCACAAAATAAAACTATTGAGACAAAAAAAATGAGAGGATTAAATTTCATAATTATTTTTATTCCTTTAATTTATCAAAAAATAATACTTAAAAAAACTAAAGAGGACTCCATACTTCCTTAACTATTTTCCATCCAGTTTCTCGATTTTCCCAATAAAGAACTTTGTTTCCAACGTCTGAAAACTTATCTGATTTAAAGAATTGAATAAAAGAAACTTTAATTTTGTTGCCACTTCTAGCTATGTGAATACTTTTAGCTTCAATGTCTATAGTCAAATATTTTTTTAAAGCATGCTCTCTGGACTCCTCCCAGGATTGCCGAGATTCTTTGGTGCCTTTAAAGTTGTTTGAATAAAATGATAAATAAAGCTTAAAATTTTTGTTTTCCCAGGCTTTAATCCAATTATTAACTTGATCAATATTAAAGTTATCTATTGTGGGTGAGGGTTTTAATTCTGTGAATTTATTATCAATAAATTCTGATTCTACAAAATCAGTTATTTTGGCATATGTTTTAGAGATCCAGCCAAACTCCCCGTTTAGATATTCAATGCGAACCCAACCACCGGTCTCATCATATCTAGGTTTATCAACCGATATAAATTTTGATCCATTTTTTAGCCGATAAATAATTGGACTTGTAGTTGTTGGGCTTTCTCGAACTCTTAATGGTAACCCACCTGTTTTTATTTCAATCGTATAATTTGAATTGATGGGTACAGACTGTTTTTCGTAGCTTTTTAGATGTTTATTTTTAAAGTTGTTTTGGGTTTGTATTTTTTCAACCTCTTTTGAATATTCAACTTCAGCAATTTTAAAATTAAGAACCTTCTCGTAAAGGTTTGCTTTTGGTAATCCCACGTTAGACTCAAACAATATTTTGGAACTATCAGTTCTTAAATTGCTTGGAATTTTCTGGGCATCATTTTTAGTATTAAAAGGGCCCAACTTTATTGTGATTGTCCATTTTTTAGCGTTTAAATTATTACTTTTTTGGAGATTTTCTTTTGGTTCAAAAAAATCTGATCCCTTAATTACCCCGAAACTCATTGAATCAGGATCTGAATAAGTATTTATCTGATTCTTGGATAAAATTAGCTCTTCTTTAGGTTTGTAGGTGCCTGTGTTGTCTTCTGAAAATGATAAGGAAGGTTTTTGAATATAAAGAAAAATAAATATATAAAAACAAATATAAATTTTTGAATTCATAGTTTTTTTTCTTTTGGATATGTTTTTATCATCTTAATACAAAAAATTTAAGTCTATAGAATTTTTAACAAACAACCTTTTGCAAATAAATAATCCTAAAACCTAAGTTCAATAGATTCTAGCATCATTGTGGATACTATAAAATTAAATCATTTGAATGATAAAGTAACAAGGAAACAATTAATGAATTATTGTACTAGCAATAATATTTAAAATTTTGTTGAATCGGAGGTCGTAATTAATTTGTGACACAAAAAAATAAATAATCGAATTTATTCGGTTAACGTATTTTGATAGGGTGTAGAATTATTTCGACTCTTAAAATATTTGTCCTGATTACTTTAAAGAAGTATGTCGAAAAGGTTGAGTATTTAAGAATTTATAACCTCCGCTAACCTTTTTAGTATATTTTGAGAAGTGTCTAGCCTTGGGGGCGGGATAAAGAGTTTATCGTAAAACCTTTAA